>Ga0160505_100242_pt1 | contig 37521 bp, 26 predicted proteins | sample DIDeMG_FD_108225 | JGI IMG/M metagenome (GOLD analysis project Ga0160505, IMG submission 108225) | Enriched chicken feces microbial communities from UW Madison campus, WI, USA - DID2874_E49_Stillage MG | ecosystem: Host-associated > Birds > Digestive system > Large intestine > Fecal ... | reverse complement strand
TATTTTTTTATAGTGGATAAGTAACTACTATTACTTGATTGTAAGTACACACGAGAAGCTGCAACAGGGACCTAAAGTCCACTTCGAAGCCAGTAGTTGGCTTCCCCAAAAGTTTTACATGGAGGAGTAACGGTCTAATTAGAACCTTTATCGTCCTGCACACAATCATACTTGACTCTACCTTTTCCCATCAGAAAGTAACCACCATGTCCACCACAAAACCACTCAGACATCATTAGAAGAAAAATCCAGTCTAAATCTTCAAATACCCCTCTTGAACCATAGTATAACCCCTATACATCTTCCAGCCGCAGACTGCACCTCATCAGCCCAATACAGTGCTGATAAAATTTTGCGACTCTGACCGCACTATGCGAATCTCATCTACAGATCTTTTCTCTTCTCTTTTTTCTTTTTAATACTCAGTATTCATCGGAGCCCAAGGACCCACAGGGACCTAGTATATTTTCTTACGTTCAGTTCTTGATCTTTCCAACTTTTTAATAAAATGTGTGGTATTCTTGGAGTCGTGTTGGCCAATCAGAAGGCTAATGTTGCCCCAGAACTCTTTGAAGGTGCTATGTTCTTACAGCACAGAGGCCAGGACGCCGCTGGAATCGTCACTTGTGGTGCTAGAGGCAGATTCTACCAGTGCAAGGGTAACGGAATGGCTAGAGACGTTTTCACCCAGTCAAGAATGGCCAATTTGGTCGGAAACATGGGTATCACTCACTTGAGATACCCCACTGCCGGATCTTCTGCTGGAAGTGAAGCTCAGCCATTTTATGTCAACTCGCCATACGGTATCACCATGTCACACAATGGAAACTTGGTGAACTCTGCAGAGTTGCGTGAGTTTTTGGATGAAAACGTCCATCGTCACATCAACACCGACTCTGACTCGGAACTTTTGCTTAACGTGTTTGCTTCCGAATTGGATAAGTTCAACAAGTCGCGTGTTAACAACCTGGATGTCTTCTCTGCTTTGGAGAGCACCATGGAGACCATTCGTGGTGCATACGCTGTTGTGGCCATGCTTGCAGGTTATGGTTTGATTGGTTTCAGAGATCCCAACGGAATCAGACCTTTGTTGTTTGGTGAGAGAGTGCACGAGGATGGCACCAAGGACTACATGCTTGCATCGGAGTCGGTGGTGTTGAAGGCACACGGCTACGACAAGTTTAGAGACATCGGTCCTGGAGAGGCTGTGATCATTCCAAAGGACTGTTTTGGTGAGACTACCTCCGAGCCTGAGTTTAGACAGGTGGTGGAGCCTAAGATTTTCTCGCCAGACATCTTTGAATACGTTTACTTCGCCAGACCTGATTCGGTGTTGGATGGTGTCAGTGTGTACCGCTCCCGTATCGAGATGGGTAACAAGTTGGCAGCTAAGATCAAGAAATCGTTCCCAAACCGCGATGTCTTGGGCGAGATCGACGTTGTCATCCCTGTTCCAGACACCTCCAGAACTTCAGCCTTGCAGTGTTCTGTGTCGTTGAATGTTCCTTACAGAGAAGGTTTCGTCAAGAACAGATACATTGGTAGAACGTTTATCATGCCAAACCAGCAGGAGAGACGCTCCAGTGTGAGAAGAAAGTTGAACGCCATGGAGTCAGAATTCAAGGGCAGAAACGTTTTGTTGGTGGACGACTCCATTGTGCGTGGTACCACTTCCAAGGAGATTGTGGCCATGGCCAAGGAGGCTGGAGCCAAGAAGGTGTTCTTTGCCTCGTGTGCTCCACCAATCAGATTCAACCACATCTATGGTATTGACTTGGCTGACACCAAGGCACTTGTTGGCTTCAACAGAACCGAGGAGCAGATCGCCGACGTGATTGGCGCAGACAAGGTATTTTATCAGGACTTGGAGGATTTGGTTGAGTGTTGTAGTGGACCTGTTGCTCACGAGTTTGAGGTGGGTGTGTTCACCGGTAAGTACATCACTGGTATTGAGGACAACTATATCCAAGAGTTGGAGAAGATCAGAGCACAGAACCAGAGAATCAAGGAGTTTGGGGCTAAGGGCTTGAGTGTGGATGCCTGTATTGATTCGTCTGATTTCTTGGATGTTAAGGCTGAAGTGGACATTTCCATCTACAATACTGGAGATTATAACCCTTGAACGATATGCATAGATAATTAATAGAGCGGGTTGAGGATAAGAAGTAGAGAATGAAGTAAATTGCTAGGATTAGTTACGGCTGATTGAACCTCACCATTGCATTTGATGAAGTATCTTATAATAGGTTAGATACAAGTAGTAGATACTTGCGCAAGAGGGGACGTAAAAAGTAACGAAAGGTTACTAAAAACTGACAGGTCATATCCAGAACAGTAGATTGTAGTTCACATTAGCTACACAATCAGCAACATAATAGCATCAAATTAACTATAGTTGTGGCTTTATGCTAATCGAGAAAGACTATATACTTATATATACCAGCAACCACCACGTAACAACCACCAATTGGCTACCTCTAAAAGGTATTTAAGTTACAACCAATAAGAGATCTAGAATTGAAGAACATTAAATATCAGCAATGCAAGCAACATATTACTAGTACAATCGATATTGACGGGAACTACTACAAGTACAACTGGTGGAGGGATAGATACAAACTGTGATAGAAATGGACAGAAAACCGCATAGATTGAATTTACACAGACGGATCGACAAACCAACATCCATAACCTCCACATTCTGTCCAACACCATTCAAAAAAATCTACACTCAGTCAACATGCCATGGATCATTAAGGTATGTACATTTACTCGACATCGTCAAACTTCTCACCAGCAACCAAGTCTGGGATGTCCTCATCTCCAGCAGCATCGGCGTTCAACTCAGATGGAGCCTTACCAGCCTGGATCTGCTCAGCCAATTGCTTCAAGGCGTTCAAGTTGTCAGCACCCAAGTGAGGCAAGATGTTTGGAATCAACTGGGTGATGTCCTTCTCCTGAGGGTAACCAGTGAAAGCAAAGGTGTTGGACTGGTGAGCAGCCTGGACACCAACACGTGGGAAGTGCAAGACCTTGCCGTTGTCCTTGAAGAAGTTGGCCTCCTCGACGTTCTCAACCTTGACGGCCTTCAACTTAGCCAAGGACTCCATCAACTTGACATCGTCAGCCTCGGACTTAACCTTCTTGGCCTTGACTCTGGCACCACCGACCTTCTTTGGGCCGGCCTTTTGCAACTTAGCTAACTTTTCTGGATCAATTGGCATTTTGGGGGAGTAATGTTGGTGGGAATTTGGTGAAAAAAATGTCGACAAGTAGGCCCAGGCGCACGACCACTGGATCGAGGTCACGTGGTGTGGGGGGTGAGAAGGTAATGGATATTTGATGAGATAAATTAAGGGCAATTTTCTTGAAAAGTTGGGAGAACAAGGGTCTTGGAGTACAATTTTGGAAGTGAAACTTATGATTTCTTTTTGTAGACTTTCATATGGCAGTGAATGGGAATGCGTGAGACGAAATATATAGGATTGACGAGGTAGTAGAGTAGACTGCGAATAGACAGAGAACTCGGTAGAGAATAGAGAGTCTGATGAGAATACTGTAGATAGATATAGACTGTAGACAGTAGGAAGCACACATGCTAGAGAATCAGAAGTACTGTTCGATATTATGACTAATTGAGGGTAATAACATACATTTCATGCATTTTTTTATCGTCATATTTTCACTTCTAATCTCATTAAATTTTCATAATTTTCAACTTAATTCTATTTTTTTGTTGTAGATAGACAAGAGAAGTAAATTGTTCATTCTTGTGCCCCACAGTAATCTGTTTTACTCTCTACTGCGGATTTGCTCAGCGGATTTGTTCAATACATCTGCTGAATCCGTTCATACATACTCATTCCATAAGTAGCGAAAATCACTAAAGCATCCCAAAATTTCTTTTCAAATACAAATTTGCAAATCTCTCTCTCTTCTTTTATATGTTTCCTCCTCGGAGGATTTCCCCAAGCTTCCGATATCTCTTACACAGTTCGCAACCATTTATATGGCCAACGGCAACCACCTAATATTTTGTTTCTACCTCCAACTTTTTTCCAAACACCTACCCCTTTCTCTCCAACTTCTTTCCATGTTGGACGCTTACCTTCCTCGTACAGACAGGTGGCGTATTTTGGCGGCCACTGTCCCCGTCGCTCTTTCATCTGGTACATTATTTGTCTATTCCGTATATGGAACCCAGCTTGCTGATAAGTGCGGCCTTGACTCATCCCTGGCAGCAAATTTGAACATCAGTGCCACTGTAGGCACATCTGTGGGTGGTCTACTTGGTGGATATATCACCGATATGTATGGAACACAGATTCCTGTGTTCTCGTCACTTGTGTTCGTTGGTTTGGGTTACAAGTGGCTTCACTGGCTCTATGGCCAAGGTATGGACGCTCCCGCATGGCAGTTGATTGTGGCCATGTTTCTTGTGGGTATAGGCTCGACGTCCAGTTACTTTGCATCCATTAAGGCGGTCACAGTGATGTTTCCACAGTACAAAGGCTCTGCGCAGAGTGTCACCATAGCGTCATTTGCTATTTCCAGTTTGCTCTACTCTTTTGTTTACAGTAGCGTGTTCAAGGGCGACGTCAGCAGGTTTTTGCTCTTCTTGTCGCTCTCGTCGCTAGTGATGCAGTTTATCGGTGTTCTTTTCGTCAGAGTCGATGGCCACAAGACAGATAGACCAGATGTGCAAGGTCCAGAGCTCAATCACGGCCCCGAATTCGACCACCTCATCCACGAGCGCCTGCCTTTAGTGCTGGCGTCGTCCAGTTCCGTCAATTTACCATCTCTTGCCGAGGACGACAAGCCAGACGGATTGACGTTAAAGCTGCTCGACGTGAAGCACTCGTTGGTGCATCCAATCTTCATCTTCCATTTTGTTGTCATGGCCATTATGCAAGGAATAGGCCAGATGTATATCTACTCGGTTGGATTTGTGATCAAGGCTCTCCACTACGAGTTCTCTCATTTACCGGAAGCTCAAGGAGTGCCATCGTTACATTCCATCCAAGCTCTCCATGTTTCGCTCATAGCCATATTCTCCTTCGTGGGTCGTCTTGCCTCGGGTCCATTGGCAGATACCATTGTGAACAGATTCAAGGGGCACAGACAATGGGTGACCATCTTGGGCGCTCTCATCATGTTCTTGGGCCAATTTGCTTTATCTTTCCCCATCGATAAGTGGAGCAACCAATTGTCCACCGTCAATACGATTCTCTCAGTGATTTCGTGCTTCATTGGTTTTGCTTACGGTTTGACCTTCACCACCTTCCCAGGAATTGTCGCCGACTTGTTTTCCTTGAAGATCTACTCTCTCATCTGGGGAATCATGTATTCCAGTACAGTGCCAGGCTTGACCATTTTTACTAAGGTGTTTGGCTACATCTACGATGAAAACAGTGTTTTTGTGGGAGGCGATCTTGTCTGTGCCAAGGGTTCTAGATGCTATCTGGAGACCTTTGAGTTGACCTCAAGTCTCTGTGTGGTTGTGGCTGGATCTCTTCTTGTCTACTTATATATTGCTTCGCGGAAGAAAGGGAATTAGCTTTAATGGCCAACCACAATTATGATAGAATATATAGACTCAAAATAGACCCAGAATAGACTCATTGTAGGCTATACTTGATATAATAAGCACAAAGGATTCTAATTATTCCGAAGTATTATGGAAGTTTAGGTACCCTCAGAATACTGATAGTCCCAACTACTTATTATCCTATGTGCACATCAAGTCATCTTCATGTCCAGACCAGTATCTGTAGAAGACCTAATACTGCAAAACTTGGAGGCTGCCAAACCCAAGTTTGTAAGCAGAAAACAACGAAACCTTCGAAAAGAAGCATCCAAGTCGGCTAAGTCCACCAACCAGCTCGATTCTTCTGTCCCAAACAAAAGATCTCAAGAAGATGATCAACCTCAGAAAGTCCTGGAGCCTGCCAAAAAAAAGTCTCTGCGTAAGTACGCCTTTGACTGGGACTTAGAAGACGACACCAGCTCGGAGTATGCTCCACTTGTCACCGTTGATGTCTCCAAACCAAGAAACCAAGTGTTGAAGTCTGAAAAACACTGGAGCCAGAAGCCATTGGATCAAATGACGGCACGAGACTGGCGTATTTTCAAGGACGACTACAACATCACGTCCAAAGGTGGCGACTTGCCCAACCCGCTACGTCTGTGGGAGGAGTACCCTCAACTTCCAGCCAAACTTGTTGATATTCTCAAAAACACGCTAAATTACCAGGAACCAACCCCTATTCAAAGAGCAGCCATCCCATTGGCATTGGAGCACAGAGACGTGGTTGGAATTGCTGAAACTGGTTCGGGAAAGACGTTGGCGTTCTTGCTCCCGTTGCTCACTTACATCACCAGCATCGAGCCTGAGTACATGAAATACGAACATTCTCAGGAGATTAACAGCAACAAGACATTGGGGCTCATCTTGGCACCTACAAGAGAATTGGCCCTTCAAATCTCTGCGGAATGTCAGAAATTTACCAAACCTTTGGGATTATCGGTGGTCACCATCATTGGTGGACATCAATACGAAGAAACCGTGCATTCGCTACAGAATGGCGTCCATATAGTGGTGGCCACGCCGGGAAGATTAATTGACTCTTTGGAAAGAGGCCTTATTAGTCTAGAAAAGTGTTATCATTTGATTATGGACGAGGCAGACAAGATGATTGACATGGGATTCGAGAAATCCTTGCAGCAGATCCTCGGGTACTTGCCCACATCAGACCACCTTCTTTCGTCTTTGGATACACGGATTTTCCGTATCAAGAAGAGAACGACATTGATGTTTACCGCCACCATCACTCCTGCCATCGAAAAGATCACGAAGAATTATTTGGTGGACCCAGGATATCTATACATTGGAAATGCCAACGAGCTGGTGGACAACATCGAACAGAAATTCGAGTATCTTGGCGAAACTCCAGGAGACAAGCAGACGGTGGACCCCAAAAGGCTAAGGCGTTTGGTTAATGTGTTGGAGCAGCACAAGAAGAAAGGTGCGTTCTCCGTCATTATCTTTGCAAATTACAGAAACGTCGTGGAACAGTTGGCAGACGAATTGGCCGAAAAGAACTTTGGCGGCGTTGCTGTCATACACGGCTCCAAAAACCAAGAAGCGAGAGAACGTGCGATCAAGAGCTTCAGAGCCAAAGAATCATCGGTACTTATTGCAACCGATGTTGCTGCCAGAGGTATTGACGTTCCTCATGTGTCCATGGTTGTGAACTTCCAGATGAGCAACAAATTCGAGGAATATATCCACCGAATTGGAAGAACAGGACGTGCCGGCCAACAAGGCGAGAGTTTCACATTCATAGACGATGGAGACAGCGAAACGTTCCAAGGACTCAAAAAGTTCTTGAGCCGGGGTGGATATAACATTCCTGAATGGTTGTATAGTGCAACAAGGATATAGGTAATAGAATTAGTCGTCATCGCTGGCGTACTCTGCAAGAATAGGCTTCTGGATTGTCGTGAACACCGGAAGTGGTTTTGGAATTCTGATCTTTTTCAATGCTGCGAGTCTGGATGCGTCTAGAATTTCGATGGATTCGGGGTGGGAGATGTTAGAGAGATGCACAGTTTCCAGATCTAGGTATTCCAGGTTCAGAGAAGTCAGATCTTTAGGGCCCTTAACACTCAGACCCTTCAAGCCCTTCATACCCTTCAGACCTAGATCTTTGTCTCTCAGAGAATCCGGCTTCATTTTTTTATTCCCAAGCAAACTCTTCACCGTCTCCATGGCTGCCTCCTCCAAAATCCTCTTCGCATCTTCTTGAGCATTGGGATTAGGATCTTCGTTGGCCCATTTCACGCTCAACACATCATTTTCGCCTAGACCCTGTGCATCCATGGCCTCCTTAGCAAACTGTGCTTCGGCCTCCAAGCGGTAGCTGACAAATGCACAGCCTTTTCCGTGAAGAACCTTGATCTTATCAATGGAGCCAAACTCCAGAAAATTGGACGACAAAATCTCCTCAATGTGGTCGTTCATGTGTATTCCACTCACATATAATGTTCTATTGGGTCTAGCCAACAGCCCTACACCGCCCATATCGTCTCTGTAGTCGGCAGTCTTGTCTCTTCCAAAACAGTCTTGTGTTGGGATTCTCTGGTCTCTGTCGCTGGGGAGACGGTGGAGATACGGACATTTCTTGCCTCTGTAGCAACATCCACGGGCGAAAAAGAGACAGATGGGACTCTGGTGCTCTACGCCCTTGGTGTAGCCAGAATCACGCTTGACATCTAGTCTGAACTTCAGTCTGACATAATTCTTAGTTGACGAATCACCTCCTGCCCATTTCAAGTACCAGATGTTAAAGGTGTGTCCGGATTGCGGAGGTCTATCGTCATCAGGAATAGAATCCGGATCGACTTGGAGTCGAGCAGGCTTTCCTGACATGAAGAAGATGTGAAAGTAGTGCAGGTTGAATCAGAGATGAACTGGTGCAGGTAGATGTAGTGGAGGGGTGCAGGTTGTTGCAAGAGCGTATGGTTGTGAAATGAAGGACACAGACGATGCGGAGAACTTGGGACTCGGGGGACTTCTTTCAAGGGGCAACAAAAGGTGCTAAAGACACAAGGTAATTATGATATGTATAGCATATGGAAATAATCGCTGATTGAAGACTTCCGAAGTGAGTAATACCTGGATCGACCAATGGTGCAAATCAGTGCATGTTGAAACTAAAGATACTTGTGCTGCCAGTCCAATAGATATAAATTGAAACAGCCAGCAATCCTTTTAAATTTTACAACAGTTTTAGACTGATGACATGGTAGTCGGTATCATCAAAAAAAATGAAGCAAGTCGTAGCTATTACCATTCATGAGGGGGACTATATCGCCAAGCCTGAGGTTGGTCGTCACCGCATTATGTGCACCGATAATTGGGCTGCAGAATCAGCATCAGCGCCCAGGTTTTCAAGTTTTTATCTTGCTGGAGGGTTACAAAACATAGGACATCCGCAGTGGATGCAATTGCCCCAAGCCATTACCTGGAGATTGTAGATCGCCTTGCACTGGGATATCACAGTCTACACTAGGGGATTTCAAGCATTATATAGAATTGTATACTAACAGAAACAAAGAACTTACAAAAGATTGAGCAAGAAAGAGAAACCAACCATCCCAGCTACGGCAAAGCCCTTCTTCCAGTTGGAACCATCGATGGCACCTGGCGCGGCAGCACCGCTAGTGGAAGCCGAAGAAGCAGCTGAAGACCCAGCAGCAGAGGTTGATCCGGTGACCGAAGCACCTGATTGAGCACCAGAAGTTGCCTGGCTAACAGCAGAATGGGCACCAGAAGTAGCATGACTAACAACAGAATGAGCACTAGAAGTAGCGATGGAAAAGTTGACATTAAATGAGGAACCAAAAACACCACCACCTCCTTGTGGGTATTGCGTCGAAGCCATTGTGAGTGTCTCTATTTCGTAGGTACAGAAAAAGATCAGGCGTACTTTGGGTGTCTTTTATAATCTACAAATGATGAAGTTAGGTTGGTATCCATGGTCAGGATTATGCATAGCAACCAACCGGCCCCGAGTGTGGTTAAAACCAGAATTAGCCAAGAGTACTTTGCATCTGTACGATAGGGTACACTCAAATCTCAACACCAAAATAAATTTGTTCAGAAACGTTTAGCGCATTGAGAACTATTTGGGTGCAAATTACGAGATTCGTGCAAATCAAGTTTTGGGCAATGGCGTTGAGATCTTATCTTATATCAACAATTTTATTCTCCCAACAATAAATACTGTGCATCGCGCTGTAAGTTCGGATAATCAAAGACGACAGTGAATGGTATCATTCTTAACAAGTTTAGCCACATGCTGGTTTTGGGCATCTCGTGGGCCATAGTTCGCAGCCTACACTTAGCGGACAATTTACAGTTAGACCATGTTCGCAGCCTAAAGTTAGCAGTCCAAATTAAAGTCCTACAATAGCATTTCCACCATCATTAAATCATATTTTCTAAAACATATATTTTGAGACATTATCATTACAAAAGGTTGAACAAGAAAGAGAAGCCAACCATACCGGCCACAGCAACACCCTTCTTCCAGTTGGAACCATCCATTGCACCTGGGACGGCAGCATTGGTACCCGAAGAAGCAGCAGAAGAGGCAGAACCAGCAGCAGAAGATGCGGCGCTCGAAGCACTAGAAAGGATCGATGACAATTGAGAGCCAGAAGCAGTAGCAGATGCGTTCGAAGCAACGGAGGAAGCAGAAGAAGCAGCAGAAGAGGCACCAGACAGCGCAGAGGCAGCAACGGATGAGGCATGGCTAGAGAGCGAACTCAAGTGGGCAGCGGAACTTGCATGGCTAGCAGCAGATCCAGCACCGGAAGTAGCATGGCTTGCAGCAGATCCAGCACCAGAGGTGGCAGCACCAGCAAGAGAACCGATACCAGAGGTAATATCAGAGACAGCGTAGTTAATAGCGTTGAAACCCATTGTGAATAATTATAAATTTATGGTGGAGAAGAAATATGAACGTACCTTGAGTGCCTTTTATATTCACCATATGCTGGCTTTGGTTGCTTGCCATGGTGGAAATTATGTGCACCGGCCACACCACTGTGATCGAGAGAATGCGCTTGAAACCTAGAGGTGAAGGGTACCTGCATCTGTATTATGGGGTAGACTCGATAGACAGGAAGTCTAAACAGAGTGCTGGGTGGAAGTCTGAGGGAATTGACAACACGGAGAGAGCATGACAGGGTTATCTAAAGTTTTGTAAACTGATAAAAATACTTAGGGAGGCCGAAAAATTTCTGGCATTCCTCCTGCCCGACCCCACATTGAAAATTTACATTTGGAGTCGCCTTGGTCTCCACACAGCAATTAATGTGGCTCCCCGAAGGGGTTAAATGGCTTCCGGGCGACTGTGCCTTGACAGGCCAAAAAAGTGGGCTGGTGCCGAAGGAGAATAGCCGCTGGAAATAGCAATAGTAGAATAGGAGACTTCTGAAAAGAAACGAGAAGTGTGTATGAGAAGTTTCCAAAAATAAGATTAAAATGGGGAAGCATCAAATCAACGATTTTATGGATCTTGAATTGCTAAGAAATAAATGGAAACCCAGAAAATATGGGCAAATTCTTGACTATGAAGTGAAGCCTACAACGTGACAAATGTGTGAATGGGCAGATCATTTGGATGTAGATAATAATATGTCAAATTTGACATGAAACAATTCCGAAATTCGCAACAGGTATTCAATAGACACTTTTTGCAAGACCATGTGATGGTACGCAAAACGTGATCTGTGGATGCTTGATCGGGAAATTTGATTCCTCAATGCAATTCTTTCTTCCCATTTCTTCCCATTTCTTGTCGGTTGCTACTCTAGATGCACTCTGAAGTACATTCCATGGAAGAAACACCCAATTGATGCAGCCACATACTTTCCACAGGGTCGTGTCTTTAAGAATGTGCAGGGCCACCGAATGATGACGACAGTGAGCTGGTTGCCAAAAACTGTGTCGGAAGTTGACGACGAAGACAAGTGTGGGATTGGTCAAATTCTTCAGCTTCGGTAATCTCACTCTGTGCATCAAATGAACTTGGTTTACTGGGGGCTGTAGTCTTGTCTTGTTGGAGGCGCAATGCTCGGCGGAGTCGGAAATCCGTTGGGGTAAAACTTTGGAATGGGGTGGCTTGTAGATTGAATAGTGATGCATTATTTAGTTTTCCTTGGTTGTATGGTTCAATCCTTATGATTGATAACTTTAAAAAGCAACCTCCTCCGTTGGATGTTAACGACATATAATGTTTCTTTCGTTTGATGGTTGCCAAGTTCATTGCATAATTAGTGATTTCCTCATTTCAATCAGTCGTCAATTGCATGATAAACCCTGATTGATAGCTATCGACCAATTGATACGATTGCGATTGTACTTCTTAATCATAAGAAAAGAAGGATATCTCTAATAACCAAGATAGATGGTGTTATGGACGTTGCTAAATGGTTGCGAAAGTGAGATGTTCCATGCTGGAGATCGAGAAAAGAAAGAGATCTATCAATTTCCAATGCTACTGATTTAACATTCGTCATCAGAAATTGTCAATGAGTCTTCTCTCCCTAAAATGCTCGCTGGATTCGCAGCCATTGTACGGATGGTCTAAAGTTGGGCTGATAACTAAGATTAGGCGACAGAAAAGGGATAATTCAATAGTACTTCCCTTTTTCTGCTTAACCGTTTATTTCATATATACTTGAATACATCTTTCTCTAAAGAACGTTCACCATGAAAGATACACCCACCAACGCAGCAACGGCCACAGACTTCTTCCATGACAAACTTCCAAAAGTATGCACTGCATCATTTGACGGAGTACTTGAGGAGGTGGAAGATGCCAGTCCCGAAGCAGCAGCAGCAGCAGAAGTCGAGCTAGTTGCTGAGGTTGATCCCCTGTTTCCTGTTCCCGAGGAACTTGGAGATCTTGAGGATGTTCCAGAAGCTTCAGAAGAACCAGAAGAACCAGAGGTTTCAGTTGCGGATATCTCAGATGATGAGGCCGTTCTGGTGGCATTATCACCAAATGATGCAGCGTTCGATGTCACAGAGTCAAATCCAGCCACTGCTCCAGATGTGACGGTTGTGTAGACTCCACCAGCATCAGAGGTCACTATAGTAAATGCACTCACAGCTCCCGAGGCAACATTGGTTCCAATATTCACGGCATCAGAAGCAATGTTGGTGCCGGCACTTACTGCACCAGTTGCGATAGCGGTTCCAATGTTCACGGCATCAGAAGCGATGTTTGTGCCGAGGTTGACGGCAGCAGTAGCAATGCCAGTGCCAGCATTGACTGCAGCAGAGACGATATCCATTGTGGTGGCAGGCAAACACGGGTGTCCGTATGCCTTTTATATGCTTGTCCAAGCATTGGCCAGAGGCTGTGATATTCACGCTGAAGTGACCCCATTGAAGACCCAAACCTGGAACAATAGAATATACTGTACACTAAGAAGTCCAAATGGTTGAAAAGGTAAGTATTGCGAGGGAGGAAGAATTGGTGATAGTGGAAAAAGTAGACCTGGCCACTACGCTATTTGCATTGAACTGTAGACGTTGACTTCCATTTGCGAACAATCATTCTTTCTATTGAGGTTCAGGAGGTTCCTTCTTTTATTTTTTGTTTTATTTTATTGGTATCCTGCTTGCTGTGCCTCTGCTTGGCACAGACACAAGTTCTAGTATGAGGCAAGGAAAGCCAGAGGAAATAACCATTGAAGAAACACTCGAGCAATTACTACTTGTTTAGGAATGAGGTCGCCATGACACCATGACCCTTTTAAGAAGGGATTGAGAAGGAAGTAACAAAGTTCGATAAGCGAGTTACATCAAAATTACTAGATTAGACTTGCTGTGTATTGTATAAAACTATAAGACTGAATGTGAACACTTGCTGTGTGAAGTTACTTCTTTACTGGGAATTGCAAGCAAACTTTAATACATATTGGTATATTTTCCAGGGCCAAGGCCGAGCCTTGAGGTTTATTGCTATTTGAAGATTCCAGAATCCTTTTATATGACGTTGACCATGAACGTGACACCAATCAATGCAGCAACGGCAGCAGATTTCTTCCAAGAACTTGTAGATTGAGAGGCACCACTTGAGGAACCAGAAGATGAAGAAGATGAAGAAGAAGTAGACGACAGGCTTGCCTTTGTAGTGGAAGAAACTAACGTAGAAGGAGTGACTGTTGCGTCAGAACCAGAAGCAGAAGCAATAGAAATCGATGCCTCCGAAGCTCTAGAACTGACCGAGCTCTTCAAGCTCTGAATGTCGCTACTGATCGCACTAAGCTTGCTCGATGCATCGGACGCAAGCGAGGAACCTTCGGTTGAAGCCCTTGATCTAATCGAGGACAATTCGCTGGCACCTGCAGAAGTAAGAGATTTTAAAGCAGCATCTGCACCAGATGTGGCCGTGGAAAAAGCCCCAACCGCATCAGAAGTAATAGTAGTGAACACTCCATCAGCGTCTGATGTCACGATGGTGAAGTAACTGGCAGCATGGGTTGCAATGTCAGTTCCAACGTGTGCTGCATCAGAAGTGACAGTAGTGAGAACTCCGGCGGCATCAGAGGTCACAATGGTGAAAACACTGGCCGCATGTGAGGCGATGTTGTTGCCAATACTGGCAGCATCAGAGGTCAAGGTGTGGAGAGCACCCACAGCAGAAGTTAAAGTGTCAAAGCCACCAGCCACAGCAGAAACGATATTCATATTGATATTGATAAGATGAAAAGATGTGGATGAGAAATTCGGGCAAATTTATATTATTGGGTCTATAACCCGCATGGTCCGAAATTGGCGCAGGCGGTGACTTCGGGCTGTGATCTTGCACAAGGCTTAATGTCAAAAATGTCAAAATGTATTTATAGTGCGTGACAGGATATTGGTTTGATACACATGGTGAGAAGAAATCGGCATTTGAAGTGAAGCGTGTATGAGATGTAGCGTAGGAATAACGATTGACGAGGAGGAATAAATAAAAAGAATCGTTTGGAATAGAAATATTGATAGTGTCCAATACATCAAGTGAAGGCGGAGGCAAGGTAATTCCTCAATGGGGATTAGTCGCGGTAACGCGAGTGAATTGGAACAATTGGTCACGAATGAGGGCAGTTCGTAAATAATGAGGCGGGACCCTGATGCCATTTTCCAGAAATGGTTTAAACTGGAAGTCTCTTAAGCAACGGTGATGTTGACGTGTGACATCCGTACGAACCGAAATTGAGGTTATTGTGCAAAGTAATAGGGGTATATACAAGTTAAGAATTCGTAAATGTAGAAGCATTTAACGTCTGATATTTTGTTAGACTTCTGGGTCTTAAGATTTGAGAAGGTATTAAGAGGGGTTTCAAAGTAGCGTGATTTATGAAAGAACGTGCTTCAATATGAATGAATGTTTTAATACAAGAAGATTTTGTTACAAGAAAGTTTCGAGGAGAAGCATTTCAACTTGACCGGTTATCGATTGTGTATTTTAGAGTTCATATTGTGATGATGTCTTTCGGGAAGGATAACTGAAAGAAATTATTCGTTGCTTGGTATTAATCTTTCTGTCCATTACAGTCCTTTGTAAGATTGATAGGATAGGGAGAAGCGTAATTGATTTATGCTAGTCTACGAAGATAATGGGAAAAGTGGGATTTACTACTGAATTGTGGACTATATCTGAGTCTGTTGGCAACTAATGGAAATGATTCAGACTTAGGCAAAGTCATACTCATAACTAGAATACTAAATCAGTATATTCTAAGCTGGGTTAACTCGCAAAGTTTAATCAGTACCCTTTATTGAAGCGATTACAGTCCACTGACTTACCGAATGGAAATTATCGTTTGGAGTCTTAGTCATCTGAAACCCGTAATATGGGAGTTTTCAAAAAGATATGAAGCCAGTAGACTATTCAATGCACTTTCTACTCGTTGATGGGGTAATTGTTACATGTTAAATAGGTAGTGGGTTTGGTACCCGTGATAACTATTTAAGCACTATTGGAACCCTTTTCCCAAAAGTTTGTGGTCAGTGTGTTCAACTTATATCCCATGAGTAACATGGAGGACCACCCAATAACTCATTTTCCTGTTGTTAAGTAACACAGAACGTATAAAGAGGGATATTAATATGGGTTTGAGAAGAAATGAGTTATGATAGATTATTACGGAATAGTTTAAGTCAGTCAATGATCATATGATTCGATGTTTTCATGATTCGAAAGTTTTATGATACTCTCAATTGATCACTACATAATTCGATCATTCTTTCAAATTATCAATAGGATCATTCTTTCATCTTAACTTTTCATCATTCAAAGATGGTCAGAGGAAATAAATGTGGAAATTGGACACCTCGATGTTTCGCAGCCAAGGAAACCAAAGTTCCACCAATACCACCAATATGTCTCCTCATTCAAATCCTAATTCCAGTCATGATCTACGATCCCAGTCTACCAATCCCATCCCGTATTCACCACCTGATAGTCGTCTCACACACACACATATACATACTTTTTATATCTCAAATCTCTAGCTTTCTAATCTCTATCTTTCAATCACCGTTATCTACATAATCTAAATCTACTTTCCAAGTATCTTGTCTGATTCACTCCACTCACCCCACATTTCGCTATCACTATCTTCCCTCGGTTGGCCGTATTGGCGCAAGTCCCAATCGAGAACTCGATCGCGCAGAGATTCCGCGCAAGAACTTTCCCGTTCGGGTATGACGATCCGGTACCCGCTTATCTTATATAAGTAGCGACGCTCGCATGGTTTTTTTCCAATCTTTATCATGTCTTGTTGCTCCAAAAAGTCTGCTCCAGCACCAGCCCCAATTGTGCCAAACCCTACTGCCGCTAAGTCTTCTCCTAAGGCTGGCTGTTGCGGCTCTGGCAGTGTTTGCAAGTGTGGTTCTGGCTGTCAGTGTCCATCTTGTAACACCACCAGACTTTAGGCACATATATAGAATCGGATTTTGAATACATAGGAATATTGGAATGGTGTAGATGATGATAAAGAAATAGGAAAATAAGTAAGATGGAGAAATGCTGAGGTTGAGCTAGTAGTAGGAAGATAGTTTTCAATCGAGTAGAGAAAGCAACATGTCATTTAGAGGATGTCCTTTACCGCAGAGTTTCACTGATCCAATAAGTTCATACCCATTTCTAATATCACTAAGTTTCTTTTCTGGTTCTTCTCTCATATTCCTCTACTTCCTATCTACTTCTCATCCTACTCTCTACAATTTCTCTCTTCTCATATCTTCCATTACTTTCACTACTTACGTGGAGACAACTCAAGAACCTCCTTCTTGATGTTCTCGCTCAACTCACTGCTAACATTGGCAAAGTACTTGAACACTCTGTCCTGAATGTCAGTGTTGGCAGCCAGAACATGCACAGCAATGTTGTGGGCCAAGTTTTTCTGCTGGTTGGGGTATTTAGCCAAAACCTTGTACAACTCTTGGGCCTGCTTGTAGTCGGCGGAAGTGGCCTTCCAGTGGAATGGACATGCGGCTCCTGTCCACACTTCCTGCTCCTCCTGAAGGCTGAACTGCTTGAATTCAACTGGGTGAGATGAGGAGATGTAGTTTGGTGCACTGCCAAGGTTGCCGTTGACGTTCATGGCTCCGTCTCTCATGTGTGGGTTGTACACAGCACCAGTCACTGGACAGTTGACTGGAATCTGGGTGTAGTTGGTGCCCAATCTGTGTCTGTGTGTGTCGGCGTAAGAGAACAATCTCGACTGCAACACTGGGTCGGCAGAAGCCTCCATGTATGGCACGGTGTGCGATGGAGCAAATGCAGCCTGCTCAACCTCGGCAAAGTAGTTCTTTGGGTTCTCGTTCAATGTGAACTTACCAAATCTTCTCATTGGGTACTTCTTGTGTGGCCAAACCTTGGTCAAGTCAAACACAGAGAAGTCAGCCTCCTTAGCCTGCTCCTGGGTCATGGTCTGGACGTAACAAGTCCACGATGGGAAGTTACCCTTGGCAATGTTCTTAAACAAGTCCTCCTGAGCGTAATCTGGGTTAGAGCCAGCCAATTCACCGGCCTCCTCGTTGTTGAGGGTCTTGATTCCCTGATCGGTGATGAAGTGGACCTGAACGTAGAACCACTTACCGTCCTTAGTGGACCACTTGTAGGTGTGACCAGAGTAACCGTTCATTTCTCTGTAGGAGGCTGGAGTACCACGGTCTGAGAACAAAGTCACAACCTGGTGGATAGACTCCTCATTGTTGGTCAAGTAGTCCCAGAACATGTTGGCGTCCTTCAAGTGGGTTTCTGGGTTTCTCTTTTGGGTGTGGATGAAGTGAGGGAACTTGGATGGGTCTCTGATGAAGAAAACCGGCGTGTTGTTGTACACGAGATCCAAGTTACCATCCTCAGTGTAGAACTTGGTAGCAAAACCTCTTGGATCTCTGGCAGTGTCGGCAGAACCCAGCTCACCACCCACAGTGGAGAATCTCGTGAAAATCTTGGTCTTCTTACCGACAGTGTCCAAGAACTTGGCGGAACAAATGTCGGTGATATCGTCAGTGACCTCAAAGACACCGTAAGCACCGGAACCCTTAGCGTGGACCACTCTCTCAGGAATTCTTTCTCTGTCGAAATGAGCCAAAGAATCAATCAAGTTAAAGTCCTGCAACAAGAGAGGACCATGCTGGCCAATTCTCTGTGTGGCAAAAGGCTCTGGGATAGGACATCCATTGGAGTTTGTGTATGTAGGTGCCATTGCAATTAATTAGGAATTTACAATTGGCTACGACATCGGGGGGCTGGAGGTGGCTCTTTATATATGGGAACATTAATGCATGCATGAGGTAGATTGCGGGGTGACCCAGACTTGCCCTTGTTAGTAATCCGCGGTCTAGCCAATGAATGCCAGGGCTTTACTCAGAGACATTAGAGAGGAGAAAAAAGTCTAGGGATTTCTGGAAATTTAGACTTATTACAAATACTAGAGGTAGACGATGGGATGAAATTGTATCTTTTCAATTTTAGAATTTTGATGGTGGCATTTGTTTAATCTGTTCATCGGATACTTTTACCAATTTGAATAGCTATCTGTCAAGAGGTTTCCACATGCGCGCAACCTTCCTCGGTGTCACCACGGAAGTGCGGGCCAAGGGCTCATTTTGCGGAGAAGGCCTGACGGTTGACCAATGTAGACGATGGAATTATTAACATGGATGGATAGAACGGTGCTTCTAGACATGTTGAAGAGGACTTTGGCTAAGTTTATGAATAATGGAGAGTGTTGGATATGTATAGGCGGATCTAGTTGCCTAGTTGGATCACGGTAATAGCCGAGGAAGTCCGTGGATATATGAATGAAATATTCAGGTCTGAGAGATGAGGTAGATTGATGAGAAGTTACTCAGGATGTTGGAATTACTTAAGATTGATATAGGTATTAAAAATTTGTTTTAGAATATTTATGAGATTGGAAGTTCACGGAAGGTTTTTTTTCAAGTTTGTATTGTGGTTGGATTTGAGGTTTATGAGGTGAAAGTGTGGGACAATGTTCATTAGGAACAATGTGAGGTTCTTGTAAATGTATTGGATTTTTTTCTTTCATGTGACGATCAAATCTACTCTTCTTGATGTCTAGGTTCATTCTGCTATCCATGATGTTTCTATACCCCATCTGGCTATTGTTTGATCTTTTCATTTTTGATATTATTATTTTTGTTGATTTTGACTATTGATTTTTTCTAGGTGAATAATTCTAGTTGCTATGCACTATGCTTGCTCAATAATCAAATCTCACCTAACATTCCCAAAACCTTTCTGGCCGGTCCAATCTGTTCACTTTAATGTCTGATTTATTCCATGACAGTCAATTTCTTTCTTTCCTTTTTCATTTTACTTCCTTACAATCTCTCAATTCTCTACCCTTTATCTAATCTCTCTTCCCCTCCTGCCTGTCATGTCTCAGATCTTTCTCCTCCGCATTTTGCACCCAGACCTAGACCTAGACCTTACGTCATGATAATTGTAAGCGTACCAAGTATAGGCAAGGTAATTGTAAGCATGATAATTGTAAGCATATTGACACATCAGCTGAGGCTCCAAGGACAACGTGTAATTGCTCTAAGCCTCAATTAAAGCCTCAATTGCTCTTGCTTCAACTCTTGGTTGCTCGCTCGTCATTGCTTCCCTTGCTCTTCTCTATTATTCAAAAATTTCCAATCCATTCTATTGCTATTGACGTATTTATTGCTTTTGCATTTCTTTTGCTTGTTTTGCTTTTTAAACATTTTAGTCAGATCTTCGTCAATCACCGACTCGCCTATTTCCACTCGCTCATTATCCACCTTACTTCAACTGGTCTCTCCAAACCTTGAACTCCTCCGTCAAAATGCCTCCGTTCCGAAGCTCCTTACTTTCATCACCAATACATTCAGTCAACAGAAAGGTTCTCGATCCAGGATCATAGGTGATCTTGTAAGCCTTTTGCTCATCAGTCACATCAATGTTGCGATGGAGCCACTCCAACACCGCTCCGTACCACTTCAATGCATTCACACACACTATCTTGGGGCCCTTCGACGGAAGATTGCTGTCCTTGATCAAAACTGGCACCTCCTCCGTATTGTACACCTCCATGTCCTTCAAGATATGGTTTTCATCTCTGAATCCGTACACAATGCGCTTGATTCCGAGTAAAAAGCACTGTGCCCATGTGCGGAACAACTTCTTCTCGAAATCGCCTCCCTGGTTGGGCCGTGTGATTGTTCGACTGGTTTTAAGCTCTACGTAGTGGCTGAGGATATCATCATGCTTGTCCTCAGGAACATAATCCCACACACAATCCACCTCGCCTGCCAATAGCGTCTTAACCTTTCCAATTCCAGTGCGTACAACGCTAATGTACTGTTCGTAGTTATTCACTACCTTCTTGTTTCTGTTTTCAATGGTCTTTCGAGAACATTCTGCCCATGGTTTGGGAAGTGTCACGAGAGTCTCAAACTTATAACCTCCATATTCACAAACCTTCATGTATCTGGCCTGCTCATCGTTGTTTTTCGCTTCTTCCTCTGCACGGACCTTCAAGTCCAGCTCGTCGTCGTTCTTGATAAAGAGTTGACCGTCAAAAGCTATCGCATAAAGCTGAAATGGTTTGTTCAAGTTGTATGGAAGCGTGAGCAACTTGGTCATGATGCCTCGGAATGTAATTATATCGGCCTTGACCTTCTTGCCTGTTTTTTGCTCATGTTTCTGAATGGCTTCAAGGTACAGCGGAAAATGTGCCACATTCTGCTGTTCGGGGATCTTCTGAAACGACTTGAATCCTCCTTGAAGATCATATTGTCTATCTACAAATGAATCTGGAAGGTAAAAGTAGCTGAGGGCTTCGTTCTTCGAAATATGCTCATCGGTGAGCCATTCTCCTTCGATATTTCGGCTATAAGAGAATACTTCCTTGGGCTGTTTCAAGGCCGTGGTCTCTGCTCTTGACAGAATTGGGAATGTCTTGAGCATGACAGGTTGTTCTGGACTTCAATTTTTTTTTTTTGTATATGATGGTAGAATGTATGTAGAATACACAGGTCATAAGTATTAGAGGTGAACTAAACATTTCACAAACTGCTGTACCTACGATGTTTCTACGCTGCAGTCTGCTTGTATTTTTAGCTTCGTGTGTGCTTGCAGCCTCTGAATCATTAGAAACAAGTGAAGCAGAGTCGACATTGGCAAGCGAATCACTGGTATTTACAAAGTTCGACAAATCCACACTTGATTTCATCTCGAGTGAATCTCAATTGTCACCTTCGATAGTTAAAGCGAATAATGGTGGACTCAATGAGTCAGAATTGTCTGTTAATGATTCCGGAATCTTCGAATTAAATGGCAGTTTGGATGCGTCCAATTCAAATGTGTCCAGCTCAACCTCTTTAAGTGTGGAGCAGTCCAGTCTTCTGTGTGAAATTCTGGTGCTGGAAATTATGCTGACTGTATCAATTTTGCATGAAACAAATGATGATACGATCAACATTTTGGCCGATCACATGTTACCCAATAATGATGCTACAACTCATCAGATATTGAAAGATTCTAGTGTGTTGAAAACCCTGGAGGAAGTCGAGAAAGTGGATGATATAAACTCACACGAGAAAGTGAAACCTTTAGAGAGTGTGGAAAAAGTCGAGGAGGTAGAAACAGTGAAGACTGAGAATACCAAGACAGCGATGCCTGAAGATATCAAGACTGTGGATTTTCATGAAGAATCGGACATTCTAAACCAAACGGTTCTGGCAGTTCTTAATAAAGAAGTTCTGCTTGATGTAGATGGTGATACAGAGATTATTGTATCCAAGGCATACGAACAGGTTAAACACATCAATCTAACCAACATCTCCAACATTGACCTCAGCGATGAAGATGGAGATGGAACAGCAGACAATACCACCGATGATTGCCGATTCATGTCATTTGAAGAGTGGAAGAAGCAGAAGAACCTTGAGGATCTTGCCAAGGCTAGTTCTGAATCCCAGGACAATACTTTAAAGTCCGTTGTCAATAAGGCTTTGCAAGTTATAGATCTCAACAAACCTGAAGTCAAGCCTGAAGTGCTTGAGGATGAAGGCAGAACATACAAGGATAAATTTAATTATGCCTCTGCTGATTGTGCGGCCACTATTGTCAGCACAAATAGCGATGCCAAAGGGGCGTCCGCCATTCTCAAAGAGATCAAAGACTCCTACTTGTTGAATAAATGCTCGACGCCAAATAAGTTTGTTGTGATAGAGCTATGTCAAGACATTCTAGTTAATCACGTTGTGATGGGCAATTTCGAACTTTTCAGTTCTATGTTCAAATCAGTTAAGTTTTCCGTTTCTGAAAGTTTTCCAGTCACTACCGAGTGGAAAGAGCTTGGTGTTTTTGAAGCAGACAATATTCGAGATCTTCAAACATTCGACATCGAAAATCCACTTATCTGGGCTCGTTACTTAAGAATTGACATCTTGAGTCACTATGGTTCCGAATTCTATTGTCCTATCTCCTTAGTTCGTGTTCATGGAACTTCCATGATAGAAGAATTCAAGGGTGTGAATGGAAATTCACCTTCAGAGGTCGAAGAAAAGCCTATTTCAACAGAGAACTTTCTCAATTACACCTCAGAGTTCTCTCGTGAAGAAGACGAGTGTAGAGTTGTGTTGCCATACCTTGAACTCAATGAATTCTTGAAAGACATCAACGGAACCAATGAATACTGTCTAGTTCCAACCATTGAGGAGTCTACTATGTCCGCTGAATCTACGGGCGTGAAGACAACTCAGGAATCAATTCTCAAGAACATCGTCAATCGATTATCGCTATTAGAGTCGAACGCATCGCTTTCCCTCTTGTACGTTGAAGAGCAAAGCAAATTACTCTCTAATGCATTCACTAATTTGGAAAAGAGGCATGCTTCCAAATTCGATAGTCTCATCCAGAAACTTAACCAAACGGTGGTTGCTCAAGTGGCATTCTTGGAAGCTACTCTTGGAGCCATCAAGTCGGAATCGAAGCAACTTCTACAAAATCACGAATCATGGACCTCCAACCTTCTTTCCAGTGTCGATGACAAAAATTATAGACTAATGAGAGAATTGAGTTTCCAGAGGACAATCATCGCTATTGATACTCTTCTTATATTGGCTTTACTCGCATATGTGATTATTACCAGAGAATTCTTGATCAGTGAGGAAGCCCCACTTGACGTGGACGAAGCTATAACCAAGAGAACAAAACCCATCAAGCAGTTCTTTGTTCATTCTAGCAAGAAACCAAAATCACAGAGAAAACGGAGGGGCCGGTCTTAATGTCTTACCGCAATTAAATCTAGCTAGCTACATCGGGGGGTCCTATTTACAAGCATGCATTCCGTATTTACACATTAGTATCTTTCCTTTCTGCCCCTTCCAGAATTGTCAAATGAGCGCTTCGACTTTCTGTCGTTCTGACTTCTTCTATCATCATTTCCGTAAAAATCCTCTCTGGAGAAATTTCTTCCCCTAGACTGGAAGCCATCATCGTAATTGGAGAATCTCTTTCTATCGTTCAGATCGCGTCTGGTGAAATTACGAGAGTTCTGCCCCCCACTGCGACCAAATCTGCTCTGGTTACCCTTGAAGTTTCTGTTGGCTTGAACATTAACGTTGGTCTTGATGTATTCCGGGACAAGAGACGAGAGAACCTTCATGGTGTTGAACAAATGACCAGAAATGAAAAGCGTGGCCGTTGAGTCGCTGATGAACGATCTGTGCATGTTAACCAAGTCTCTCACAATTATCTCCAAGTTGAGGCGGTAGGTTCCCAGAACAGATTGATAGAAGCCGAGCAAGGACTTGGCGTAATCTTCGGCATCCTCAAGAGGCAATTCGAGCTCTTCAAACATTTTGCTATCCTCATTGAAAGTTTCGTATCTGATCTCCTTGGAAAACACAATACCTCTGTTATTCTCCAACGCCTTCTTGTATCTGCCCTCGGCATCGGTCAAGTACAAGGTAGCATTACCAGAGGTACCAGCTCTAGCAGTTCTACCCACCTTGTGGACGTAATCAGCAATTTGGTTACTTGGAGTGATCTGAATCACATCAGACACATTCTTGAAGTCCAAGCCTCTGGCAGCCACATCCGTACAGATCAATAAACCAGTCAGACACTTTCTAAAGTTCTCGGTGGTTCTATCTCTGCTGCCCTGAGACATTCCTCCATTTAACTTGTAAAGCCATCTTCTCTTAAACTTGGGGAAGGTTCTGTTCAACTCGTCCACAACGTCATAGAGGAAGTTGCTTCCGCTGACGGTAGGAACAAACAAAATGGCCTTATAAGAAGGGTCCTCCTCTCTCTTTCTGAAAATATCGCTGATGGCAGCAACATGAGACTCGAAAACATCCTTCGTTTTAACAATAGTTTGGTGAATGTTCTCGTGGGCTTCAGGCTCGTCAGCATTCACACAATTAATGTAAGTGTAGTTCTCGCCGATGGTTTCACTGGCAAAATCTTCCATTCTCTCGTCGATGGTGGCACTGAACAAGACGTTCTTGGTCTTCATACTAGAGTCGGGGGAGTAACGGTTACGGGCATCCTCAAGCATTTCGTCAATCGAGTGCAACGTCTCCTCAAACCCTTGATCCAACAAACGATCTGCTTCATCGTACACCTTGTACTTCAATTGTGACATCATGGCGGCAAATTTCGGGTTTCTAAGATTGGCTTCTAATCTACCTGGGGTAGCCACCACAACAGATGGAGCAAATTTCATGAATGGCTCACGCTTGCCTCCAACAGCAAGATGAACTGTTGCTTTCTTCGCAAGCAGCTTGTTTTTGTCTGTAACCTTAGCAAACTCATCAGCGATCTGGAGAGCCAAGTCTCTGGTAGGTGCAACCACTAATGCCTGAACGTGAGACTCACGAGTGTCACGTCTGACAGCAGAGTACTCAAGACATGTTTGGAGAATAGGGAAAGCGAAAGCCATGGTCTTTCCAGTTCCTGTTTTAGCTCTGCAGACCACACCATCTTCCATCAAGATAGGAAGAATGGATCTGGATTGGACAGGCGTGAGCAGCTTGAAATCGAGCTTGGCAATGGCATTCTTTAATTTTGGCTCGATGAGACTAAGCGACTGTAAGTCTTCTAACGACACTTCACCTTTCTCGACTGCAGCGACCACATCTGCTTTCTTGAATGCATCAATAACAGGTGCCAGTGAGGGATTCTCTTTGGCGAGAATTGAAACGGCGGAGAAGAGACGACTTCGTAAGAGCGGAGTCACTGTGATCTGACCACAGGTTCTTCCAAGATGACGGAACATTTAATGTTGTGACCAGAAGGATTGGTTTTATTAGGTAACTAAATAAGGTGAGGTGAAAAAATGCGATGAGATTATATGAACCTCGCACTGATGAATGAGTGGAAGATTTACTATTAGAACCTGAGAATGGGAATTTTTGAATTGGAATTATGAAATCTGACTGGTGGAAGAAGATCGAACGTTTAAAGATTGTTCGAGATAAGTTTGGATTGTTGAGAATACTATGGTGAAGAGATGGCGATGATAGTGAGCATAGACAAGACAGGAATGTGTAGGCGGGGAGTGGTATGATTTGGAAGCAAAAATAGGAGGATCCTTCTGAGATGGTTTTTATACGGAGAAAAATAGATTCATGTTGCAGAACGTTTGGCTATACTTGGTATCTTTATGTGGTGTTAGTGTAAGTTGATGTATTGTAGTTGCTAATTAATGGGGAGTCGTCAATCACAGGTCTGATACATTATGCTGTAAAGGTTAAATGTTGAATATAAAGAGAGGTATTCTGAAATTAATATTGTATTTTAAGTTTAAACAAATACTTTTAATCACCAAAGGTACAACCTAAACAGATTTACTGATGAGTTCAACCTTTATAATAAAAAACCCATGGTGAGCCAATACTTTTCTGACATTGAGAGTTCCAATATCTTCTCTGAACTAAAGTACACCAATAGTTTCAGCTAAGGTGAGAACAAAAACTACTTAAAGCAATCAAAAAAAAGGCGACAAGATTCTATTTTTCAAGGACGATTCTCCATCTGCATCATAGTAGCAATTTTGCAACCAAAACTTGTGCCTTTCGCACCCGTGCACCCATACATCAACGGTCTGAATCTCTCGTTCAACTTTCGTCCTTCAAGTACCACCATGAGCCAGTTCCAACCTAATGCAGCGCCCGGCCGCTCGTTCATTTCTAAAATAAATCTGAAATTTTCAAACCTTTCCCTTCTGAAGGTCCTGTCTTCATACTCCGACAAAGACGGAAGCACTGACGACGACACCTTGATCCACAATGCTTTTGTTCGTTTCTTCGATGAGCGTGGTGAACCATACCCGGAATGGCTAGGTGTGTCTGTTCCAGCACGTTCTGCTGCTCGCCAGGCACAGACTGCTGCCGGAAACTATTCGACATTCCAGCCCACTTCTGGCTCTCAAGCTACAAGTGCTCTGGCCCAATATCAGCCAGTCCGTGCTTCTTATAACTCAAGCAATTCGGCTTCTACTTACCAACCTCAGCAAACGCACAGTCGTCAGAACTCAAATGCTGATAGCGCAGATGAGGAGCGGGGATACACTCGGAGATCTAACTCCCGATTACAGGAAATGTATAATAAGTCCAGACAGCAAGGTATTCCCGGCGCCGGTTACAATGCTCAGCAGGCTCAACCGTCCACATCCCGTCAAAACCTGACTGCCAGTCTGAGACTTCGAGACCGCATTATGAACGGCTCTCCTACTCAAGCAGGAAGGTACGATTCTCCACCAAGTGGGTCTAGAGCCTCCTGGGGACGCAACCAGTAGACGTGAATGCCATTGAATTATAGTGGAAACTTTGGTTTGTGGGGCTCATGTGATACATGGTCGTGAGTTTGATACATATTCGTTGAAAACATCATTTCAACTCATGTGATCACATAACTTGATTTCTCAACATGATCGTACTTGCTAAGATCTCATAGCAACATCTTGCGAACATGATCTTATAAAAGATGTCATATTCTCACATTCTTATCTCAAACTTCTAGGCTATTAATGTGGACATACTACATCCTCCAACCCCTCAGTGTCTGGAACCTGAGTCTATGCTCAATACATGCATTATCTATAACTAACATCAGCCGTACGCTGCTCCCAAAAATCTCTTCCTTTGATAAACCAGTCTGGAAGAAGGTGTTCAGGCGGAAGTCGGAGCCGAATGATGTCCAACCCTGGAACATGGAGACTGTGTGTACTAGGCTTGTAGTACTTGTAGCTGTACTTCTCTTTCAACTTATGAAGCTCTTCCAGGGCCAACCTCTCCTTGTCAAACCGGTAGGTGCGTAAGCTTGTCTCAAACAGGCCACGGTGCTGCGGCGATACCGGCAGCGAGAAGCTCGGGTTCCGGAACCGAGTGTTGTTCTTTTGAATATATCGAGAGTCCACCGAAGATTTCCGCCGCTGCATAGTATTGAACGCTTCCAAGCTGCCATTACGGCTCATGCCAAAACTTCCTCGACGATAGTCTGGCGACGTTCCTGGCGAGTGCTTCTCGTCGATTTTTCTCTGTTCGACTAACTTTAACAAGTTGGCGGGAATCTGCGGCGATGCAGACAACATGTCGTCATCCATATCTTCTTCATAGTCATCAAACGAAAGTGTATCATCCTCATCACACGTTAATGGTCCATCATCAAGTGACGTCCGGCTCTGGACCAGCGGACGGCTGGATTTGATTAAAAGACTATCCAGGATAACATCATCTCCCCTTCTTTTAATGGCCAGATCGAGCTCAGATGGAATCAACTCCGGCTCTACAAGCTCAAGAAACACCTCCATGTTGTAATTGTTCTTGCTAGCGTTACCTGTGTATATTCTGTACTCGTTGACTATCGAGTTGAAGTTCCATTTCTGGATCTTGCGTAGAATGCCCACTAGCGTCAGCGACAGGTCCACCAATAGAAGATTATGCTTGGACTTGTCGAAGAGAATCTCGAACGCTGCTACTATCAAGTTCTTCTCAATTACCATCCACAGATCGTTCTTCTTTTTGGTGTCTAACACCACGATTTCGATTTCGTCATTGTTATGGGGTGTCGTGGTCCCCAGTCCGTCAGATTGCTCGGAAAGAGAATTCTTGGACGACAAACTGCCTGTGTTTTGATGATTGGAGATCTTCATGGCTCCTAAGTTAAAGATTTCCACATGGTTAGCATCAAGAAACGACTTAAGTGTGCGTGGAGGTTTGGCTGCATCGAGGAGAACCAACGTTTTAAGCTGGAGAGTCTCTAGAAAGGGAAAATGGCCCGCCTCGAGCTTGGAACATCGATAGACTCCTGGCTCAACTAAACCGAAGTTGTCTGGTGGAACAAGCATGTGGTATATTGGTGCACTACTTTTCTTTGGGTTGTTAACTTAGATATGCACACTGATCTGGGCAGAGATTGATACGAAAAGAGAGATTGGGATAATTGGCACGTGGCTATGGATATGGACAAAGCTGAAAGGAATTGTTAATATGAATCGGTTCATTAAATGTTTAGTATTCTTATGGTAGATTTTAGGTATTTGTTACTTTAGGTGTTTATAGGTTTTACTTAGAAATGGCTGTTTGGGGCTCAGTTTCGAGAACGTCGCATTTACGAATTTTGAAACTGTTCGTATTTGTATTGAAAGATCTATTATGGATATATTTCCGATAACGGCATTAAGTGAAGTCGTTAACTGACAATGTCCCTATATCTATTGATGGTCAAATTCTCGCGCTTCGTAGCTTTTCCTCTTGTTTCTTACTTCTCTACTTACCTTATTCTTTACCTCACTCATAATATATTGTGCACTTTCTCTAACCTCTGATGAACAAGGTGTCTGGAATACCATCGTACTCGCCATAACCCAATGCCAAGTTGATGTTCTGCAAACACTGGGTAGCAGCACCCTTGAGCAAGTTGTCAATGGTAGCAACCACAACAACTCTATCCTCAGCAGAGTTCACAGCAAATCCTCCCACAACAACACCATGCTTTCCACTGATGTCTCTCACGACTGGAGCCTCGCCGCTGACTCTAATCAATTGCTCACCCTGGTACCTGTCCTGGTAGATGTTACGGATGTCTCTAGATGTCAAGGACTTTGGTTTGAGTGGAATGGACACGGTATTGTTGATACCCTGGAACCACTGAGCGACGTGAGGAATGAAGGCAATAGGCAAGCCAAGCTGCTTGCTCACTTCCTTCTCGTGAATGTGGTCAGTTAAAGAGTATGGAATCAAGTTGTTAGACAAGTTGTTTATGTCGTTCTTTGGAGATGGCTTAGTTCCAGCACCAGAGTATCCAGAAACACCAAACACTGTAGGGATACCCGAGATGTACTCCTTCAATGGTGCAATGGCCACCTGGGCTGCAGTAGCGTAACATCCTGGGTTGGAGATCTTCTTGGCATTGGCAATAGTGTCACGGTCAACCAATTCTGGCAATCCGTAGACCCACTCACCAGTGGTGTCGAATCTGTAGTCAGCAGACAAGTCAATGATCTTGGACTGTGAGCCTTCAACGGATTCGATGGCGTCAACAAATGGCTTACAAACTCCGTTTGGCAAAGCCATGACCCACACATCGACCTCATTGTTCTTCTCCAACTCCAAAATATCTTCAGTCTGCAAGTTCGAGTAAACGATGTTGTCCTTGTTGTAACCAGCCAACTTCTGGCCATTCAATTCACGGGAAGACACAAGCGACAATTCCAAATGTGGATGCTGGTCAATCAAGGAAATCAAGTTTTGGCCGACATATCCTCTAGCACCGATCAAAGCCACCTTTGACTTCTTAGTGGTCTTAGCCTCACGGAGTGGTGGGTTTGGGTTAGTGCCAGTGGAAGGGTTAGAGCGGAATGACGAAGTGTGGAAGCCTCTCTTCTGTTGAGAAGAAGCAAAAACACCAGAGTCAGTGGCTGAAGACAACGAGGAGCCAGCGTTGGCAGCATCAAACTTCTTAATCAACTCAGAAGCTTCAGAAGTGTTCAATCCGTACCAGAACAAGATCTCGCCGTTCTTGGCAAACGAACCGTCGGACTTGGAAAAGTACCACGACACATTGGCGTCGTTCTCGTTGACAACCCAATACAAAGACTTATAGTCCTTCTTAATGGCACTGAAAATGTTGTCAGTGACATTGTTCAACCAACCGGTTCTAGAAGACAAGAACTTGTCCAACTTAGGGATGCTGGTAGTGCTCTTAGCGTTCTCTTCCACAACAATGGCCAAAACCTCCAAAGGAGCGTCACCGTAAGACTTGAACTTGACGGTCTCCAAGTGCTTCAAGTAAGAAGCCACTGACAACTTTCCGCTCTTGATGCTTGGGTCTCTCAACAAAGCTGCTCTCAACAAGTCTGGGTTAGAGAACTCGCTCAAGGAGTTACGGTTGATCAACTTGTATCCTCTTCTAATCAAGGTTCCGGCACCGGAGTCGGTGAACAACTCTTTTTGCAAGTCGTTGACGTCGATGATGGCAACAGAAGATGATCTTGGCAAGTGTTGCAACAAGTCGTGGATCTCCTTGATCTTCAACTTGGTTCCGTACTTGACCCATGGCTCCTTCATCAAATCGTCATACTCCTCATCCAAGTTGATGGCACTGATCTTCTCGCCGGTTTGGCCGTGGATAAGACCACCCTTTTCGTTAAGGTAGACAATCTTCAAGGGCTCAAATTCTCTGGCCAATTCAGATGCTGCAACGTCAGCGTTGACGTTCAACAACTGGCCCGAAGGGGTCTCGGCCAAGGAAGTCAAGATTGGCAAGTAACCGGTGTCGATGGCAGCCTCCACAGGTGATTTGTTTACACCATTGATCTTACCAACCAACTGGTACTTGTCCTTGTCCAAGTAGTCGGCCGTAAAAACGCCGGCAGTGATAGGTCTGGCATGCACACCCATCTTTTCCAAGGCAGTAACGAGTCTCAAGTTTTGCTCCAAGAAGCACTTTCTCACTACTTCCATAGTCTTCTCGTTGGTGACACGAATGCCGTCAATATACTCAGGCTCCACGCCCTCGACCTCCAATAATTCGTTGATCTGAGGTCCAGTACCATGCAACACAATAGGGTACAAGCCAACATGATACAAAAAGGCCAAACAAGAGGCCAATTCTGGAAGTTGGTGAGTGATGATGGCTCCTCCCACCTTAATGACAGCGAATTGCTGCGACGACACCGAAGTAAAATACTTGAGGTACTGCTCAACTTCTCTTTTGGAGCCGATGTTGTTCAAAAGCTGGACAACTGTGGATCTGGTAGAGTGTGCTGGAGCAGAAGAATTGAACTTTCTCACCAATGGAACAGATAAGACTGGTAAGCATCTAGCAGCCGACGACGACGCCGACTTGGCTCTGATAACTCTTCTAGCACAAGAGCTAGCCGATTTTCTGAGAGCCAACATTTGAATTCTTTAAGCAGACAAAGAAAAAAAGAGAACTGAAAGAAGAGATGTAGGTCAGCTGGCCAAAGAAGAAAATTTTTAATGTGAAGACTGTGGGTATTAGCTTCAAGGGATGTCCGGATGTTCTCCACTTTCGACCAATTAGAGTAATTATTGCGTGTAAGCGCGGTACGAAATCAGTTCAACAAAGTTATTTGTGCAGGCAGCGCCTCAATGAGTCAGACATGGTGGGCTGAATCTAGGCCAATTTTTCCGAGAAAAACCATATAGGAGAAAAAAAAAAATATTTTCCTAGATATTTGAGAAGAAGAAAATTTTTCATTTGCCCTTTTGTTGATTGCGGTGGTGAAATTTGGGCCTTTTTTCAAAGTTCTTTTCCATGCAAAAAATCTCTCCATCTCAATACTTGAGCCCTACGTAGACAATATTGGATGGAGTTTCTGACTCACATCTACAGGTCCGAAAAAGCAAATCTCAATTATTCAATCGGGCATCCCAAATCAGAATAGATCCAATTCAAGATCGGCCGATATAATACGTAGAATACCGCGCACATGTTGCCGATGTTTCCATGAATATCTCTCCATTCACCAGCAAAATAGGGAAAATTCTTGTCGAAGAAGTCTTGGGGCCCGCCCGTAGACATCAATGCATCGCGAAGTTTCGTGGTGAAGATATCAAAAACCTTCAGCTTGCGCTCTGATAACTGCAGTAAGGCTTGCACCATATATTTCCATTGAAAATCCGAAAGGTGTTTCTGCATTCCGCTTAAATGTTGGATGGACCATACGTCATCATAATTCTCCGCGAGGCTTCTCAAGGTAAAAGCTTGTTTCTTGCTGAGGTGTAACATCGATGCTAAACATGACAGAAGGAAAAGATCTCTAAATGTAGAAGTTAGAGTTTTTAATCGACTCTGCATCAATGTTAGCAAACTGATTTCGTCAACGTGGTGGTATTCAAATTTCTGTTTGGCTGCAAAATGTAAATCGCTGGAGAGAAAATTGACAATGACAATTGAAAAGAATCGTAATGCTCTCTCGTTTATACTCAGTTGTCTTGGTCTGCTTTTAGTTCCGCCAATAATCATCAATGCTGCTAATCTAGCGTTGCATTTACTTTTGGAATTCATAAAGACAAACTGATAGAACTGCGAAAACCTGAGCTGGGGGAAGTTCGTATTCAAGTTATCTCTATAACAGTTGCTACCTGCCATCTGGTAGAAGTTCTCAAACGTAATGAAGCTGTCAACGTCCCGAATTACGCAATGAGACACCCACTTGGCATTGAGTGATGCCTCAAGGTTCTGATAGAGGAAATCAAAGTTGACCAGTAGGTTGTCTATGCTCTTTTCAATCTCCACAACGAATTCAAGGGCAGCAGAATCATCCACAGATGCGAAATTTAGTAGTTGCATGAGTAACAACATAAATAATTTGAAATACGATTGCGCTTGACCAATTTCAACGGTTTTGATCTCGCTCAAGATGTATAATGAACATAGTTGGTCGTAATTCTTCCATGTGTCATGAAGGTCATCTGCATCGCCTATATGTTGGCAATATGCATAGTACCTGTTGAAAATGTGACGAAGTTTCCTATCACACCGGGACAAGAACGATTCTCCCTCAGCGAAAGACAACTGTTTAATTGCCGATAACTTTAACACTTCACTCATGCTGAATCCTGATTGCGTCTGCGGTACTGACCGTGATCCTGACCGCATTGAAGAAGGACATCTAGATTGGGAAATATCAAGAAGTTTCTGTTGGTAGTACTCGAAGAAGAATTGTCTCCATGAAGAAATAGCAACGTCTGGAGGAATGGCAAAGTTCACTTCACCTCTTGAGATTGTCACCACCAAATTCAGATGGTTATCGTCAGTAATCAAACTGGCATCATACAGAAGCTCTGGCTCATTCCTTCCTCGTTCGTTCAACTTGTCTAGGTGACTTGCAATTGAAAGAATCTCTTTGGAAAGCCGTTTCTTGTCGCCAATTTCTGCCCAAGAAACAGATTTATATTTAGAGAAGGAAAGCAATTGATTAAAGTTTCCAAAGAGATGAATTCGGTCTCTGAAACTGCGCTCTTCCTTACCCTCTAGAGACCTCATAATTCGCTGCTGGGTGGCTGCAATATCAAGTGCTTCCTCTGCTATGTCCTTCATGGCTTGTGCATGGTTGAATTTGAACAATACAAAGAAATAGTGATATTCCCTCCAATATCGTGCTAATGTAAGTCTTGGGAGGCATATTGCCAGCTTGACCTTCTCAAGTGGCATGTTCTGGATTCGTCTCAACTCGTAAAAGATCCGGGTGGCATAGCGATACAAAACAATAGGAAGAACACTAGTGAGAGTGTTTCTTTTCTTGTTGTTGATGTTCACATTGAAACCAGGGTGAGAGGCCGTTTCTTTCTCGGTGAATTCCTGGAAATCGCTGATAAGAGCAATCGAGTAGAGAAACCACACATACCCATTGACATTGGCCGTATATGGCAATCCTAGAGCCTTCAATAGATTTGAAATGTACTTAGACTGTCGTCCTGTCAATAGTGCTATCGCCTGGCTATATGAAAGCTTGAAATCTATCACACTATTGACGAGAGACTGTGCGGTACGGTCACTCAATGCTTTCTCTAGTAGTTTTTTCCGAATTGCTCTTTGTATAGTTCTAGCTGCACTGATCTGGATGCTTGTATACTTTTTCTCATCATCCACAGACGAGTCATTATCTGGAGCCAGTTCCCCGTTGTCAAACGAAACAAATCTGGAATATTCACTTGGATACGGAACACCCGGCAGATCGAAAAGGTCTTCACGTTTTCTCCGCCAGTACGACCGCAGTGCTCTTGCTCGTTCACGGATCTGTTCTAAATGACGCCGTCTCCTCTCGTTGGCTTGAGCAAACTGAACCACCATTTGGCTCGCAGCCATGGATTCCAACGCTTCCTGACGTCTTCTCACCTCCAATACCTTCTGCTTCACATCCTCGTTCTTGCGTTTTAAGTTCGCTGCTCGATCACTCAAATGGGCTTGTTTTCGGAGTTGGTTGGGGCTCAAAGGGCTGCTGGCAAGCTCTCGACGGAGCATCATGATGTACCTTGGAGATGGCTCAGTGTCTTGAGGAGATGAAGGGAGACTGTCATCCTCATCGTTATAGTCCGTCATGATCACGGATTAGCAGCAAGATACAGAGCAAATGGCTAGCAAATTGGCCAGTGGCAGGTGTAATTAGCTTGGTAAATGAATAGCAAGGAGTCTGGGGTAGTGCATTTGTGGATGCGGGCCATTAGACCCAAACAGGAAACTGTGATGATAAGGAAAGGAGGAAGGAAGGGAGGAAGGAGTGAAGGGGTGGCAATAGGAATTATGGTTATAGGGGTGATTTCAAGGTTAAGTATGTATTTATTGCATATTTTAGGGCGAGTTTGGACCGTCTAGTGGTGAATTCTTAGGTGTTAAGCAACTTGGCATTGTGGAATACGAGATGAGATGTCGCAGAGATTAGGATACATGGCATATATGAGATATATGAGATGTAGTAGGTATAAATGAGTTGGATAATTATTTGAGATATTGACATGGGAAATTAAGTTCGTAGAGGTAGAATGAGGACGATAAAAGTTCTAGAATGTAGAAATTTTGGCGATGGAAATTTAAGGCGAGGGAAACTCTTAAACCGTGATTATCCATGCTCATGAATTCTAGCAACTGTGGCTACGGAGTAGTATGGAGCTGTAGAAAGCATGGAAGGTAAATGCAATGATTATAAATTAGTAGGAACTCTTTGTTTATTTGGAGTTGTTTTTTTTAAGTTTGAGTCGTCAATGTTATTTTATGTAGATATCTGGCCCATTAAACCTAAACTTACACTTTGCGACATCTAGACATGGTGAAGTAACTACACATCTTAACTGTATGTGATGTTAATCTGATAAGCTACATGACTTTTCCTCTTTCTTAATTCTTATAAGCCCTTCATTTTGCTATGTCTTCTCTTGTTATATTCTCTTGTGGTGCCTCCTCCCAATTATCCCAACACCTTTAACTTCTGACTACTATCATTGTTGGCTACCATTCTCTCAATCCATCTGTACCTATTCCATCGTCTCATATTCTTCTATGTGATATGCATTGTGCCCAAAGACACTCTATAAATGATTCATTTCTTCTTTCGCAAGATCTTGCCCAACAACGACGGGCTACCTTCGTGAACTGTAGATGATGCTCGTGGAATCTCTTGCACGGGCGATTGTGCCTGGGAATTTGCACCCGAGTGTGGAACAGATACCGCTGCTCGCGGAGTACCGCCCGAATGGGTTCGGAAGTGATGCATGAAGCTTGAAATGGACGAGCCCGAACTTGATGTCTCAGAGTTGGTAGATAAATGTGAAAGAAACTTGGATTTGATGCGGCTCTGCGGCAGCGGCGATACCATGGACTTGGTTGACGTTCCAGCATGGTGGTCCCGCAGATCAAAAGGTCTGGCAAGTGGTGATGATGCCTTCATTTGTGGAGATTGGAGATGCTTCTTAGAACTTGGTGATCCGGAGGTCAATGGCGAAGTGAACACCATGGTAGAATCCGCAGAGTTCGTCTGGCACGAGCCTTTACACTCGCACATGTTGAACTCTGCCTTCTGGCTCCGGAGGAATAATCTGTATGCGTTCTCTTCTAGTAGTTGAATCACCTCCAATTTAGCTTTGATGAGGACAATGGGGTTATGGGCCAGGCCCTGGATGGAATCTTCGGCCATGATCTCAACTACCGTTTTGCTGCTCAAATTGACCTGCTGTGGGGAGTTCTCTAGAATGAATTCCCTTACAACGTGATTCCACTGGTCAGTGAGCAATCCCTCGGAGTCTAGAGGGGACAGAGTCAAGGAGCTTCGAGACATGCTTTCCTCCTCATCAGATGAGACGTTCTGGTCCTTTAAAGCGTCCCAAGCGTTTGATGAGCTTGGAGGAATATCGTCAAAATCGAAACCTAGCTGGTCAGACAGCAGAAAGCCCGAGATGGAGAGATCGCTATCAGAGGTGCCGACCTTGTGAATTTTGCGCTGCATAGAGCTTGTTGGGTATGGCAAACTGTCGATGAAGTGCTCGAGTGACTGGTTGAGGAAACTCGAGGAGTAATGCGAAGGTGTGTTCGATGCTGAGCGAGCTTTCTGCACTGTGACATTCTCTGGGTAGATCTTATCGAAGAAATACTCGTAGCGAAAGATTTCAATGACAAATGCCAAGTTCTCGTGGGTATGTCTTTCGGTGAGGAAACGATGGAAGTTTTGAACGTAGCGGGCTCTGGTTTCACAGAGACATTTAGGGTCAATGGAGTATTGGAAGCAGTCGTCGAGGAGCTCGTCCAACAGTGCCGGTAGGTTGGAGTCCATTTTAGACATAGGTGAGAACGGCGCCAGTACCAGCGAGTCTACTGGCAGTAGCGCCGGAGAAATCACGGAGTTGGCACCAGATGAAAGCACAGGCAAGTTGGCCTTTCTCGGAAGGGGAGCAGCCACTAGATCGGGCATGGAAGCATGTACTGTGAAATCCGGAGGATGCAAAGGAAAAGAAACCCAAGATGGAGCGGAAACAGAAAAAAAAAAAAAAGAATCCCGTTGTAATAGAGAAACGCAGGACGATATCCCAGTTGGATGATGGTTAGCAATGTAAGACAGAGGCCTGCAGGAGTAAGCAGAGATGGCAGTGCGTGGGAGTCGGTAAATAATATTTCTGGTCCGAGTTTGCGAAAGGAATACGCAAGTGGGTACGGCGGAACGTCTGAACGGCTTAAAAAATTCAGCCTTTTTTGTGACTCAATAAATTATTTTTAAATGTGCTGTACCAAATGTTTCTTTCGGTGGCACCTTTCTCTTTAGAGGATGTTTTTATTTTGGTTGCGAGAAGGGTTGTTTTATGGACATGAGCTCGAGGAAAAAGCAACGGGCGGGATTTTAGACGGTCACTAGGATAAAAGAAAGGGTCGTGGAAAAAGAAATGCGGGTATCGAACGAAGTCATTTTTTTTTTTTTTTT
>Ga0160505_100241_pt1 | contig 37541 bp, 30 predicted proteins | sample DIDeMG_FD_108225 | JGI IMG/M metagenome (GOLD analysis project Ga0160505, IMG submission 108225) | Enriched chicken feces microbial communities from UW Madison campus, WI, USA - DID2874_E49_Stillage MG | ecosystem: Host-associated > Birds > Digestive system > Large intestine > Fecal ... | reverse complement strand
GTTGATTCATGTTATAATTTGTATGCATGATTTTGATCCTTTCGGGGGTTGAATGATTTAGAGTACGAGCGTCATCTCGTACTCTTTTAGTTTACCCAAAAAAGCCAGTGAAATGAACGAATTATCGTCATTTCACTGGCTTTTTACTTAGAGACTTATGTCACAGCCTCTTTTTTATGCTTTCATATAGCCTAGTACGATACCGCCGACAATAATCAGCAGGCAGCCCGTAATCACATAATACATCTCTTTTTTAGTTTTACGTTCGCCCAGAAGGAAGATCCCGCCTAGTGTAGAAATAATGATCCCCATTTGCGATAAAGAGAATCCAATGGCTAAACCAATATTTTGAACGCTCACTAACATGCAGACATTTCCGATTCCCCATAAAAGACCTGACGCCATATTGCGCCAAACGTAGCGATCCACCTTTGCTTTGCGAAATGCAAAGAAGCTGGCGCCGACTAACATTCCGACACTTTGAGGTAAAATGATCGCCAAAGGATTCAGTCCTGCCCACGTGATGATGATCGTATAGACACCATATCCAAAAGTTGAAAACAGCAGCGCCCGAAAGCCTTTACCGAAGTTCAACATACTATTATCTGTCTCGACTCCGCTCTCGTCATCTTTTCGTGCCGTTAAGTACGCACCTAGAACAAGGAGGGCCAAAGCGATAAATCCTAAAACATAATCTCTTGTTTTCGTCCATTCATGAAAGAAGACGGCACCGGCGACGGTATTCAAAATCAATTGAAAGCCGGTCGAAATGGGCAACCCTACAGATACACCCATGAATTTCATCCCATGAAACTGACCGTTTTGACCAACCGACCAAAAAAGACCTGACAAGAAACCGATTAACAGAATCCAACTGCTCATTGCTGGTTGAACGATAAAAAAGGTTACCAATGCGAAAACAAAAGCACCCATCGTCATCCCTAAGGTTTGCTGATTGGCATCCCCGCCTAACTTTCCGCTCACCAAAGCAATGCTTCCCCATGCTACCATTGGTACTAGGGCTATTAAAATACTCATAAACTTACTCCCTTCAATTCACAACTGGAACAGTTTAGCGAAAAAAAGGATATTTGGCAATCAAAAATCGAAAATTTAACGTTCTTCATGATAATAATCTAATTGAGGGAAAAAGAGTGTCATCGTCGTTCCTTCATTCATCGTTGATTTTGCCGATAAGTCCACACCGATCTTGCCTGCTAATCGCTTCGCAAGATACAAGCCCAAGCCAGTAGAATGCTGCTGCGCCTTCCGTCCGTTCTCCCCAGTAAATCCTTTATCAAAAATCCGACCGAGATCTTCGGAGGGAATACCGATTCCATTATCTTGCAAGATCAAGGCCACCCCATTGTTCTTCTTTTCGATCGTAATGTCGATCTTGCCATGATCGGGCGTGTACTTGATTGCATTGCTTAAAAGTTGGCGAAAAATGAATTCGATCCATTTAGAATCCGTCAATACGCGCGCATCCGCCTCTGCTAAAGTCAATTGTAAGTTTTTCTGAATAAAATAATTTGCTTGGCTGCGGATGATCGGCTGGATAATTTTTTTCAATGAGTATTCTTGAATGAGGTAATCATTCACAAATTCATCGGAACGTGAATAATACAAAATTTGTTCAACATATTCATCGATCTGCTGGATCTCATTTTGCAATAGAACAAATTTTTCATCTGGAATATCAAACTCAATCGAATTCAAAATCAAATCAACTGCCGCTAACGGTACCTTGATCTCATGAATCCAAGAATCCATATAATCTTTTTGATCTTTTTGACTATCCAACAGTTGCTCCATCATCGAATGATGCTCTCGGACTTGCTGGTTCACGTATTCTTGAATCATCAGCTCCTCTTCTGTGCTCGCGGATTCTACAAAATGCTGAAGGTGGGAATCTTCCTCTTTATCAAATGTCTTGTACCATTTTTTTCTCCGATGGTAATCAATCGTAAAAAATAGAAAAACAATAAATAATTGCAAGACCAGCAAATAACTGAGGTTGTCCCAGAAATTATGCAGATCGGGTGTCAGCCACACCATAAACCCCAATAGTAAACTCAGTACAACCCATCCTGCTAAAATAAGTATTCGGTCTTTTAGATACTTAATAAATGTCATGGGCTCTCCTTATGGGACAATATATCCTTGTCCGACTTTTGTTTGAATATAATCTTCGATCCCAGCTTGTTCGATCTTCCGACGCAGTCGATTGATATTCACCGTCAATGTATTGTCATCTACGAAACGCTCGTCATCCCACAATGCACGCAGCAATTTGTCACGGCTCAAAATCTTTCCGTGCTGCTTCATTAAAATAAACAACAATCGGTATTCATTTTTGCTGAGATCCACCACTTCATCGCTGATCGTCATGCTGCTATTGTCAATATTTAACGTAATCCCGTTGTGTTCCAATTCTTCGCCGCTTTCAGCGTAATTGTACGAACGGCGCAGCAATGCATTGATTTTTGCAACTAGTATATCTACTTGAAACGGCTTCGTAATATAATCATCGGCCCCCATATTCATTGCCATGATTTGATCCATGTTCGTATTTCGCGAAGAGATAAAAATGATCGGTACCTTAGATACTTCACGAATTTTTTGACACCAAAAATAGCCGTCATAGACTGGAAGATTGATATCTAATAAAACAAGCTGCGGAGCCACTTGTTCAAATTCTTCAAATACTTGATTAAAGTCCGTTGTTTGATAAACATCAAATCGCCATTTCGTTAGTTCTTCCCCGATCAGTTGCCGAATTACCGCTTCATCTTCCACGATCATGATTTTTGCCATGTTGTTCCCTACTTTCTGGTTGCTGCTCGATGTCGTGAAGCAGTCTCTGATCCGAAAAAACCAGAGACTGCACGACTAATTGAACTCTTTTTTTTATCATATCAAAGAACGCGAAAAAAATGAAAGACGATCCTTTTTAGATTAATTTTTGGTAAAATCGATGAACCCCATATTATCGTCGATCATGCCGCCTTCACCTGACAAACTAAATGTACTCAAGCGTGGATTGAATTTGATCCGCATTTCTTCTTGTAAATCTTCTTTTGAATATCCTTTGATCCAAAAATCGCCGATCTCTGAAGGAATCTTTTCGTCATAATCGGTTCTCTCCATTTCTGATGAAATAATATTGATGGAAAACTGTGTCTGCATATGGATCATCGCATGCTGCGAGTAGTCGCCTACCCCATCTTCAAAGGTTAATAATAGAAGTTTCCCTGCGCCTAAGTGTGCAGAGATTTTTTCTTTTGCTGCTTCATCCACGGTGATTTTCATAATAAACTCCCCAATCTGATTTTTTTCAACGCTGACTGTTTCTTCAAACTAAGCGCGGTTAGTTGTATGAACGGCAATAAGCCCCTTGTCTGACTCTTATCATCAGACGAAGGGGCTTATTTTGCAAGAATTCTTACTTATCCAATTGTTGATCCAATTTCGTTAAATCGATTTGCGGCTCTTGTGCCAACAGCTCGCGGAAGAGGGGCAATTGTTTTTGGATTTGATCCGCTTGATCATTTTCCACCTGCATCACTAACAACGGTTCATGGAGACTGAGTCTCAGCAACATCCAACCTTTTCCATAGGGAGTCGTCACAGAAAAACGAACGCCTTCTTGATTTTCTGAATTCTCCGAAAAACCTTCCTGCTTCGGAAGCTCTGCACGGAATCTTTCAATCATTTTTTGCCCGGTCTTCTTGTAGTCTTCGCCAGTGATCGTATAACGGATCTCCAATGTCTCTACAGGCTGTTCCAGTTCTGCCATTAAATCAGTCAATTCCCGATTTTCTTTTTGTAGTTTTGGTAATAGCATCAATACTTTGGCAATGACATACGCGCCGTCATCTAGGAAATAATTTTCTTTAAAGGCTGCGTGAGAGCTTGTCTCGATCGCTAATTGACAATCAATACCTTCTTCATTCAATTCAATTGCTTTATTGATGACATTCCGATAACCAGAAATATAGCGGTATTGCTTTCCTCCCTTTTCTTCAATGAAGTGTTTCAAATGATCTGAAGTTGGCGAGTTCGTCACGATCGTGCTTCCTGGGTGCTCCTGCAAAACAATGGCAGATAAAACAGCGATCAGATTATTGCGATTGATCATTTGCCCATCTTTAGAAACAATTGCCGAACGATCCACATCTGTATCAAAAATCACGCCCAGATCCGCTTGATTTTCAAGTACGGCCTGTTTAATACTAGCCATCGCTTCTTTGTTATCGGGATTGGGAATATGATTGGGAAAATTACCGTCAGGCTCCAAAAACTGAGAACCTTCAATGTCCGCACCTAAAACGGCCAATACCTTCTCTGCAAAATAGCCTCCCGCGCCATTGCCCGCATCAACAACGATTTTCAGACCCTTTAAAGGCTGCTCAGCCCCGCTTCCTTGTTGGATTTTTTCAACAAGATCCGCGGCATATCGAGACAATAAATCGGCTTGCTTTGTACTTCCAGCAGCTTCTTCGCTTGCAGCAGTATGTGTCAAAATGTAGGCGATATCACTTTTTTCCGCGCCCCCAGATTGACTGAAAATTTTGATGCCATTAAAATAAAACGGCAAATGACTGGCCGTCAGCATAATTCCAGCATCACAGGCGAACTCATCAAATTGTGTCGCCATAAATAAGGCCGGTGTCGTCGCCAGTCCGAAATCTAACACCGTGCAGCCTGCTGCTTCAAATACTGCCGCCATGGCTTGCTTCAACTCTGGCCCCGTCAAACGACTGTCATGTCCGATTCCAATCTTGAATGGACGCTTAACACCTTTATCTGCTAACCAATTAAGAATCCCCTTCGCAATTTCACGTACTTCTTCAACACCTAAGTTTTTTTCTTTCCCCTCAGCAGTGATAGCGATTCCACGAATGTCTGAACCATTTTGCAATTTCGATAACTCCATTGATGAATTCCTCCTTATTCCTATTTATATACTTGTTTTCTCTTCAGAAAAATAAGATGCTTCGTCACGGTGTGCCAAATTCCCCGCTTATTCCAGCTAAAAGCAAAACTGACAACTGGCATCCTTCGGCATTACTTTTAGTCCATTATACCAAAAATCCCGAAAAAGAAAGCCTTTTCCGGGAAATTTTATCAATTTAAGTAATTTTCACTCTTTTAAATGACTCGAGACTGGGGATTTTTTTTCGCTTGACGTTTCTTTTGCCAGCGAATCCGCCATGCAACCAATCGGTCCATGACAAAGGTCAGGCCTTTGAATAGCCAATAAATTCCGAATGTTAATGGAAGAACGAAAAACAAATTACGGTTCCATAGTTTATCAAATTCAAAGAACTCTCTAAAAAATAAATAGCAGCTTAGATACGCCGTGCCTAATACTGCAATCAACGCGATTTTCTTCTTGTCCAACGGGAAAGAAACTTTGTATAGGACCAATAATCCTACACACCCCGTCAAGAAGACAGACATAGTCGATGTTGCTTGATAGTCTAGATCAAATAATACGTTTGCTACTTGGATGACTATTACCGCACCGACCACGGTCAAGGCGCCAGGTAAAGAGACCCGCAAAATATTATTTAAAAAATCGCCCTTAATCCGTTCATAGCTTGGCTTCAACGCCAAGAAGAAGGACGGGATGCCTACAGTCAAGGCATTGATTGGTGTTAATTGGACAGGTTCAAAGGGGTATGGACTTGCAATGATCATAAAAATCACTGCCAGGATCAATGAATAGATTGTCTTTACTAAATACATCGAGGCTACACGTTCGATATTATTGATCACTCGACGCCCTTCATTTAAAACATTCTGCATTCGAGCAAAATCAGAATCCAATAGAATGACATCCGAGGCAGCTCTTGCGGCGCTGCTTCCATTGGCCATCGCTACACCGATATCTGCTTCACGTAACGCCAATACATCGTTCACGCCGTCCCCCGTCATACAGACTGTATGATGGACCTTTAACGCACGAATCAATGATTGCTTCTGCTTTGGTGTCACTCGGCCAAAGACCGTTGTATTTGCCACTAAAGCTCTATAGTCGATCGGCTCTTCTAAGCTGGACATATCAATAAATGTCTCTGCATTTTTGATACCTGCTTTCTGGGCAATTTTTGAAACGGTCAATGGATGATCGCCAGAGATGACCTTTAGCTGCACATCCTGCTTTGCAAAATAACCAAAGGTGGCTCGCGCGTTCTCTCTTAAATTGTCGGAAATAATCAATGTTGCAAGCAATTGCGGCTCCTGCAAAAGCTCTTCTTCTAGGAGGCCTGGATAGTTTACTAAAACAAGAACGCGCTGTCCTTCCTCCAAGTAAGGATGAATTTTCTTTTGCAATTCAGGAGACAGATTTTTGAATATAAATTCTGGCGCACCAAACGCAAAACTCCCTTGATCCTTAAACGTCACGCCGCTCCATTTTCGTGCAGAAGAAAATGGCACGATTTTTTCTGCTTGCCAAGTATCTTCCGCCGGAAAAGCATCCCGCAAAGCTTTCGCTGTCGCATTTTGATCTTTGAGCTGGTTTAATAAATTTCCCATGATTACGTGCAAACGATCCTCAGATACATTTTCCAGCAACGCATCCTCAAATTTCAACGTGCCATCAGTGATCGTCCCCGTCTTGTCCAGACAGATAACATCTACTCGTGCCAACGTTTCAATGGAAGGCAGTGCCTGCACCAATACCTTTTTTCGTGCTAGATTCGCTGCACCAACAGCAAAGGCCACACTTGTCAGTAACATCAGTCCTTCGGGAATCATACTGACCAACGCTGCCACCGTCCCTAAAACAGCCTGCTTGATTGACGAGGACGCTTGATATTGACTATAAAACAAGCCCAGTCCTACTGGGATGATCACGATCGTCAAAACAGCAATCATGCGATTCAATACCTTCGTCAGTTCAGAATTGTCTGTTTTTTTCGTTTTCGCTTCACTAGTCAATTGTTCCGCAAAATTATCTTTTCCAACAGCCGTTCCTTGATAGAAACATTCCCCAGCGGTTACGAAGCTGCCGCTGTACAATTGATCCTGAAACTGTTTTTGGACGCGATCTGATTCACCGGTCAACAGTGATTCATCGACTTCTACACCCATTCCAGATAACAATTTTCCATCTACTGGGACCTGGTCTCCATTGCGCAGATATAGGATATCGCCTAAGACAATCTCCTCCTGATCCACCTGCTGCAGCCGGTCTTCTCTCAAGACGACTGCTTTTGTTTTAGCCAAGACCGATAATTTATCGATCGTATGTTTTGCTCTTAATTCCTGAATAATTCCGATCAACGTATTAATGATCACGACACCGAAAAATAACGTATTTTTTGGCGATCCCACCAACAGTACAAATACTGCCAATACAAAGTTTAAAATATTGAAAATATTGATCGTATTTTCTTTGATAATCTCTTTATCAGACTTTAATAAATTTTCTTCCGCTTGATTGACTTGCCCCTGTTCTATTCGTTGCTGAACTTCAGAGTGAGTCAATCCATTCAAATCTGATGGAATCTCTACATCCTCAAAAGTTTCTTCCACCGTTTGAACGTCAATTTTTTTCTTTTTCATACGGCATCCCCTCGTCTCCATTTGTCGCACTCTCTCTTTTTTGATTCTAGAACTATCTTAACACGACTTACATTTTTAGTCGGGAGAAAACATTTTATAAAATATTCTCTTAAACTATCGGGATCATTTCCTTTTTTTGCTTACTTAAGACAAAAAAAGAGCCGCATCATGCAGCCCCGTTCTTTATCCTATAAACATCATGTGGCATAGCCACTCCTCGGTAATGCTTAACGATTTCTCCGCAACGAACCATGCCGTTTCTTTCCGCCACCTTCTGCGAAGCACTATTCGTATCACGAATAATGGAATAAACTTCTTCTGCTTTTACGTGGGTAAACGCATATTCTTTACAAGCCCTCGCCGCTTCGATCGCATAACCTTTATGCCAAAACGCCCGCCGGAACAAGTAACCGATCTCTAATACGGGGGTACCTGCAACTTCTTGCCAAGTCAAACCACATTGACCGATCAGTTCACCTGTCTCCTTCAAGCAGACCGCCCATAAACCAAAGCCATCACGGCGATAGTTGCTTAGTTGTTTATCCAACCAGTTTTGAACCTCTTTATCGTCAAAGGCGCCTTAATATGCATACATCGTTTGTTCATCTTGTAAAATAGCGCTTAGTGCCTCTTTATCTGTCTGTTGCAGCTCACGAAAATAGAGCCGCTCTGTTTCAATCATCACTTTTTCCCTCCTGCTTAGTCTAAAATGACTTTTTTTCCAAGTCCTAGAAAAAACTCGATCATCGTGCAAAACTTGTTCAGCTTGAATCTTTACTGCCTATTTCTAAAGTAATTTGCACCGTAACAAACTGCGAAAAGTACGACTGACAACTGTCTCACTTTAAAGAATCCTCTTCTAAGAGTACAAAAAAATGAGTGGGTATTCACTTCTCAAACGGTCCAATTAAACTTCGTGTTTTATCTGTTAGTGTTAAAGATTTTATCCATCTCACTATTAATAGCCTATAAAGGTAGGACTCGCAAAAAAGCGATGCCTTGTAATTTGAGGCACCGCTTTTCCATTTAAATATCTTTTGGAACATAAAAACTGCGGTTATCCATTCCGAAAATGCGTTCTGTGTACGTTCCTGGTTCTGCATTTTTCACCGCACTAGACATCATTTGCATTGACGCATCGATATTATCGATTTGATGCAGGATCTCTGCTTCCATGATTCGTGGACGGACAGGCGATCCATATTCTAATAACCCATGATGGGACAAGACCATATGACGCAGGACAACGATGTCTTCGTCTGCATCATTGATTTTCAGTTCAGCACAGGCTTTAGTGATCTCTTCATCCACTAAAACGAGGTGCCCTACTAGGTTTCCTACGATTGTATATTCGGTAGAAGACGGACCCGTCAATTCAATTACTTTGCCTAAATCGTGAATAATGATTCCTGCATAAAGTAACGAGTTGTTTATCTGAGGGTACTCCTTCGCGATCGCTTTTCCTAGATGAAGCATGGTTAACGTGTGAAAGGCTAATCCACCTGCAAACGCATGATGATTGCGTTTTGCCGCTGGAAACTCAAAAAATTCTTTTTGATATTTATTTAATAAGAAGCGCACGATACGATTCCAATGTGCATTAGTGATCTCAAAAAGTGTTTTATTGAATTCTTCTTCCATGTCTTCACGCTTGATTGGCGCACGTTCCATATACAGTGCCGGATCATTTGGTTCATCCGTCTTCGTTGTACGTAGATGGATGATCTTGACCTGCGGATTGCCTTGATACATTTCTCGTTTGCCGTTCAATAACACGACCTGTCCAGCTTTATAGCGTTTGATCTCTTCTTCCGATGCGTCCCAAAATTTTCCATCGACCGTCCCAGAAGTATCTTGAAAAGTAAACGCGATAAATTTTTTCCCATTTTTGGCTAAGCGAACATCTGCATTTTTGATCAACACATACATTTCAAACTGCTCATCGACCGTTAATTCTTTGATTTTTTTCATCGTTGGACTCCCTTCAATTCCCAGATTGGCTGGTGAAGCTCTTGGTAATAGCTTACCATTTCTTGATCAGATGACAAACAAATGACTTGATAATTTTGGCTAAATTGCTGTAATAATTTGGCAAACTGATACTTCCGCTGATGGTCGTAATGCAGCCAGCCATCATCAATAATTATCGGGCACAATGGGTATTGCTGCTGCAAAGCAAGGTACGCAAAGCGAAAGGCCATCATAACCTGATCCTTAGTCCCCGTTGAAAGATTATAGAGGCTCAACTCGTCGACGGTCAACAGTCCTTCAGAAAAATCCAACCGGCTATGGGCATTGTTCGTCAATTCTCGAAAATAACTCGTTGCCTGTTTTAATAATTCAGGTAATTGCTGTTCGGATAGTTCTGTCGCAATGTCCTGCAGCAATTGATTTTCCAGCTTTGCTACTGCATAATCCGTCGTCAATTTTTCTACCAGCGCACGTTGCTGACTCTCTTTTTGATAAAGACTATCTAACGTGCCATCCGCCTGCATTTGCTGAATCTGCAAACGAGAGCGTTGCTCCTGCTCCTGTAGTTGTTGCAACAGTGCTTCTCCTTCTTGAAGCTCCTGTTTTAAGGTACGCAGAGATTCCTCGATTTTTGCAAGCGTCGTTTCATTTTTAAACAGCGGTAAGATCGTTTCGGTTAATTCACCTAAACGTGCTTGCTTTTGAAGCAATTCTGATTCCCGTTGTAAAAAGGCAGGAATTTCTGATGGATAAGCGATTCGTAACTGTTGCAAAACTGGTTGCTGTTGTTCTAAAAGCTGTTGCTGCTGCTTTTGCGCCTCATGGATTCGTTGCTGTAAAACGGTATTCTCTTGGTAGGTCTGAGCAAAGCGAATCTGTTCCATCTCTTTAGCAAATTGCTCCAGCGTTGTCATTTTTTCTGATAGATTCTTTTCATGCAGCGGCAGCCAATCTGCTAAAAATTCAAACTGCTGCTCATACTGCATCAATTGTTGACGCAGTACCGATTGTCGTTGCTGCAATTCTTTATTTGACTTCAGTAAAGACAAATAGTTCAAGGCACGTTGATTTTCTTGTATCAGTGAAAATTCATTCTCAACACTAGACAGATTTCTTTGCAGCACCTCCGTTTGAAGCTTTTCTAAAAGACGCTGTACTTTTTGTTGTCCTTTAGCTGCCTTTTCGGTCATTTCTGCTACTTGACCTTCATAAATGTCTAATTGGCCCAGCTTCTCCTGCCAAGTATCCTTATTGGCTGGTTTACTTTGCCGCATCACGCCTAGTATTCCGCAGGCTACAGCGGCGATCATCAAAAGATAGCGAAATGGTGCTGGGACAAAGAATGCTATCAGTACAGTAACGCCTGCGGCTAGAAAGAACCATGGCGGATTTTTCTTTTTATTAAACAGCTCCGGATGTTTTTGTTCGTAGTCATTAAGACTAGCCTCCGCTTGATCCCGCTGTTCTTTGACCAAACGCAATCGAATGCGTTGTTCTTCTACTACCTTTTGCTGGGTCTGAAGCGGCTCGAAAAGCTGCTGGATCGCTTGCTCATCGGCAAAGGGGCGCGGCAAATTCTGCTGCCAATTTACTGGAGCATCATCTGTTTGAGCTAGTTTGATCGCCAGTCGCTGTTCTTCATCCAGCATTCGAGTGATCGTGACTTTTTCAGCCAGTAATTGCTGGATGCGTTGTTCATTTTCTAAATAGAAATAATAGCGCGCAGACTCTTGGTTCCCACTGTGCTTCTGTAGAGCAGCGTGCAGCTTTTCCTGTTCTTTCATTAATTGCTGATAGTCTTGATAGAAGGCTTGCAGCTGCGCCCGCTCTTCTTCGGTCGCCGATGCGTGCAGATCCAATTGCTGCAACTCTAAAAATTCTGCGTAACCTGACCAGTTCATACGCTGTTGCTCGAGACCTAACTGACTTTCTTGCCGCTTTCGATTGCTTGCTGCTTGCTGACTGACGCTTCGCTTCTCGTCCTCTGCTTGGCGAACAAGCTGCTGAAAACCGAGTTCTTGCGCTTCCTTCTCCTTGATCTTTTGTTTCAATTCTTGGTACTGCTGCAACGCTTGATTCAACGGCTGCTTTCTTCCTCGAGGACGATAGATTGTTTCGTAGTTATTTTTTAACTTCATCCGTTGCTCAAATAATTCATTGCTGCCAGACAGCCCCATTGAAATCAATGCCTCATGAAGATTTTCTTCACTCAGAGTCTCTAACTGCTGAAGTTGCTCCTGCTGAAAGGTAAAGACTTGGCGAAACAACTGCTGATTTAACGGATAAAGAATCTTTTCTAGAAATTCATCATCGCCTTGCTGCCCATCCTCCAACCAGACCTTCGCTTTGCCTTTATTTTTGGCTTTGTATCGCTCGACCGTTACCGATCCATAGGTTGGATGAACAATCAGCAAGCGCCCACCAAAACCGCTACCGTCATTTGGCGTATAGTCTTGGCCCTTTTTTCGTTTTGCAGGAAAGCCAAATAGAATCGCTTGAATAAACTGATACAGTGTTGATTTTCCCGCTTCATTTAGTCCATAGACCAATTGATTTTTCGCTTCGAACAGGAACGACTGCTGACGCCATTTGCCAAAGCTTGTGATCTCTGCTTTTTTAATCCACATCGGCGTCCCTCCTAAATCGATAATTTTTTGTCATTCTTTCATTTAACATTGCCAACGTCGTTGATTTAAATGCTTGATCCATTAAATAGTGTACTTGCGGATGTTGTTCCAAATCACTTAGTAATTCGTTAAAAATATCAGGTGCTTGATACGTCGCAATCAACTGTTCGACCAACTGTTTATCCACGGCAAGATACGGTCTTTCCGTCGGCCGTTCTGCTAACGTTACTTGCCATAGGAAAATAGTTTGAGGCACTTCTTCTTGTAACACCTCTGCCAGCTCACCTGACGCCACTTGATAAGCCAATTCCTCACCCAAGTTTTCTGTATCCTTGAACTCCAGATGTATTAACGTGGGCAAATCCGCTGTAAGCTCTCGTATCAAAGGAAAGAGTTCGCGCGGCTGACGCACGCTAGCTAGGGAAAGCGTCCGTTTTTCCCAACGGATCGCTTCAACTGAAACGTTTCTCGGGATCAGTTGATTGCCTTGGCTTTCCACCACCGTTACACCTGCCAGATTTGTTTCCTTTTGCGTGTGTCCCTGAGGTGTTCCCGGATAAACCACATAAGGCTGCTGCAATAAAACTTGCGGCACATGGATATGTCCCAATGCCCAATAATCATAGCCCTTTGTTGCTAATTCGGTTAGCTGAAAGGGCGCATAAGGCATCTGACCACCATGATACATCCCGATTTGAAAATCAACCGCCTCTTTGTGAGGAAATTGTTCGATCATCGCGTCACTGATCGTGGAATGCTGATAACTAAAACTCGTAATAGCAACAGTCTCCCCCATCGTTGTCACAAATTTTTTCGTTTCCACCTGTTCATTGTCGAATAACTGAATCGTCTCTGGAAAATCAAACCAATAACGTTCTGCTTGATAAAAATCATGATTTCCAAAATTCATAAAGACTGGAATTTTCGCTTCATCCAAGCGCGCCATCTCTTGAAAGAAATAACGTTGAGTTTTTAAGGTAGGACGATTTTGATGGAACGTATCGCCAACGAACAAAATGAAATCAACAGCTTCTGTAATTGCTGTATCTACGATATTTTTCAGCATTTTTTTGTTCGCTGTCACAAGGTTTTCTTGAAAGTATTCTGGTATCGTCGTCAGACCTTCAAAGGAGCGATCCAGATGCAAATCAGCTGCATGTAAAAATTTCATTTTTTCTCCCCCTATCAGTAAAAGCAACGGATTTATTTTATTTAATGAAAAATAGGCAGTTGCTCAATCCTGTATATTTTACCATAAAAAAACGAAAATTTGTTCGCCTTCCACGGATATACTCAAGGTTTACTTCAAGAAAAGCTATACAAGAAAAGAAAGCTATAGTATTATGACCATATAACCCAAAATGGTCATAATGCTCAAAAGTAAAACGATTCTTTTTTTTACGTACATTATGACTAATAATTACTATTCGGTCAAAATAAAGAATGGAGGCGTTTTAATGAATACTTTCCAAATTGAAAAGCTATCTAAAGTTTACGGCGCTAAAGAATCAAAAGTTATCGCACTGGATGAGATTACTCTGGATATCCCTAAGAATCGCTTTATTGTAATTTTGGGTGAGAGTGGCTCAGGAAAATCGACCCTCTTGAATATGATCGGCTGCATGGACAAGCCGAGCTCAGGAACTATTCTGTTTGAAGGACAAGATCTCACTGGCCTTTCCAAAGCTCAAATGACTGAATTCCGAAAAAATAAAATTGGTTTTGTTTTTCAAAGCTACAATTTATTGCCTGATTTAAGTGCCTTAGAAAATGTAGAATTTTCTACAGAGCTGGTCAGCAAAAACAGACAAGACGCTGAAGAAGCATTGACAGCTGTCGGTCTAAAAGACCGAATCACTCACTTTCCGGGAGAGCTTTCGGGCGGTGAACAGCAACGTGTCTCCATTGCACGAGCCATTGCTAAAAAACCGGAGATTTTATTATGTGATGAACCAACCGGTGCACTAGATTTTGAAACGGGGATCACTATTTTAGGCGTTTTAAAGGACATTCAAACTGCTACTGAAAATACCGTTATCTTTATTACTCACAATAAAGAGATCGCAAAAATCGCCGATACGGTCATCCGACTTCGAAGCGGGAAAATTTTATCCATTGAAGAAAATGACTCCCCGCTGTCCCCTATGGAGGTGGAATGGTAATGCGTGTACAGACAATTCTTTCTATTCGAAAAATGAAAAATAATTTTCCCCAAATGCTCGGCATGAGTTTGTTGATTCTCATCGCTGCCTTGTTTTTTACAACGCTGTTTACTTTCAAAACGATCTATGAAGAAGAAGTGACCACTTTATTCCGTCAACAGCATTATGCAGCTGTCACCTTAACGGGGAATTTTACTGCTGATGATACGAAAAAATTGGAAGCTTCGCCTCACATCTCTACTATTGAGAAGCGAACTGTACAAGATTTTCGCAGCGGAGACAAAACGGTGCGCCTGATTTCTCTTTCGACAAAGCTGAATCAAGTAATTTTGGAGAAAGGACATCTCCCAAAGTCCACAGCAGAATGTGTCCTCATTAGTCAATACGCGCGTCAGAATAAAATAAAATTGAATGACACCTTCACGGTCAATGGACAAAAATTAAACGTAGTCGGCATTGTTCGCTCACCTGAATACATCTACTACTCGCAAAGTGAACGCTCTTTTTCTGCTGATCCGAAAACATTCGCGGTTGCTTTTGTTTCAAAAAATTTCTTTCCTTCTGCAAATCAACTTTTACTAGCCAGTACAACAAGCATCAAGGAAGCTGAGATAAAAAAGCTTCTTCCTTATCAATCCTTCACAGCTCAAAAAGATCAAATCAACTATCAAATGTATCAAGGTGATTTAGATCAATTTGTCTCTTTCGCATACATCTTTCCTACGATCTTCTGGCTGCTGTCTTTTGGGATCATCTTTATTATTCTGAGGCGGACGTTGCTCAAGGAACACAAGCAGATCGGTCTATTAAAAGCTCTGGGCACGACTAATTTTTCCATCATTGGGATATACACTAGACAATTTGTACTGCTAGGCCTTTTTAGTTCATTGATAGGTTGTTTGTTGAGTTACCCTGTTACGGAGTTGTTATTCCGCATTTTTAGCAGCATGATCGAACTGCCTACTCTGGCCTATCATATTGACTCTCGCTATTGGGTGATTTCGTTAGTGATTTCCACACTTGGTTGCGGCGTTTTTTCCTTGTGCTCCATGCTTGATATTCTCAAGGAGTATCCAGCCATTTCTATGAGGCAGAGAATTCCAAAAGTAAAAAGGACACGTGTGCCTTCAAGATTTCTTTCCTCCTTGTCCTTCAATACTCGTTACGCTTTTACTGCCTCGTTAAGAAATAAAGGACGCTTTTTTCTAATGGTCCTTGGGATGTCCGCTTCAACGGGTCTATTGTTATTCTCATTAGGCTTTAACAACTCTATCCGAGGCGTGGCGGATCATTATTTTCAAACATTTGCCAATTATGACTTTATTGTTCAATTACCGGAACCCCTCCCACTCGATCAAACAATCATACAGACTTCTTCTGCGATCAATCGCCAAGAAGCGGCATTGCAGCTTACAGGGACCGTCCACGATGAAGACTATCCGCTGATCATTACCTCATCAGATATAACCATTTTGAATCTGCCAACGGAAAAACTGGATCAGGGCTTGGTGATTCCTGAATATTATGCAAAAAAATGGCACGTATCCGTCGGCGATCAAGTAACCCTCAATGAAAAAAAAGCAACGATTTCTGCTGTTCTTCCGCTAAGTATGGGGTTAGCGGTCTATACTTCCTATGATTACGCACACACGCGCTTTAAGGAATTGCCAGCAGTATACAATACCCTTTATGTAACTTCAGATCACCCGAGCAAGGTCGCAAAGCAATTAAAAGAAAAGAACCTTTTTTATACGACCGCCGAAGAAGATAAACAAACCTTTCGTTCTTTGTTGGACAACATGGGAATACTGATTGTTTTATTAGTGATTTGTTCAGTGATTCTAGGTGCTACAGTTATTTTCTGCCTGAACTTAATGAATTTGACTATTCGAGAATTTGAATACATGTTTATGAATATCATGGGGTATTCTAAACGACGAATTCTGCAAACGATCAATAAGGAAAATTTGCTGCAGCTTCTATTATCAATTCCTTTAGGTTTTTTGGCAGGAAACTGGCTATTAGCGGCTATAAAAGAGCAGTTTTCACAAAATAGTTTTGCAATGCAGTCCAGTATCCGGTTGGAATCCTATATTTTTACAGCGCTGGTCGTGAGTATCATTAGTAGTTTTCGTTTGTTGATTTCCAATCGGTACATTGAAGGATTAGCTATTGTTGAAGGGTTGAAAGTTCAAGAAGAATAAAATAGCTCATTCGCTTATTTCAGTATATAATTGTCCTCAGAATAGGATTTTATGGAGGTGTGTCTGCTTTGCCGCGAGAATTAACACCGGATGAAAAAGCCCGCAATAAACAGATGTTGGTCGACAAGGGACGTGCGCTTGTTTATCAATATGGCATCAAAAAAGTGAGTGTGGATGATGTGGTCGCCTCCGCAGGGATAGCGAAAGGATCGTTCTACCATTACTTTTCATCTAAAGATGAGTTTCTCTATGCGATTGTTTATCAGATCCATCGCGAATTATTTGGTCGTCTGAAGATAATTGCTGAACGGATCAAACCGTTATCGTCCCACGAACGACGACAAACGATCAAAGCATTTTCCGACCAGTTCTTTTCCTCAAACGATATGATCTTTTTCGTGAAAGAGCAGCAGGAAATTCAGCGCTTTCTCTTACGGTATTCAAAAGAAAAAATGGCTGAACTGGAAACCTACGAGAAACAAAATTATCGAGACTTTTTTGCTATCTTGGAAATTGAAGACAAACACCCGGAAATCGTACAAAATTATGTTCATTTATTAGGTTTCGGGATGTTTCATCGAGAAGTGATGATCGACACCTACTTAACGGAAACTGTCCATATTATGTTGGACGGTTTGATGGACTATTTGGAGCTTTGAGTGTCCAGGTTCGCAGGTATTTCCTCAAAGCAAAGGACTTTCGAACGATTACCTGAATAAGGAAGGATGAGTATTTATGGAGAGAGACGAACTGATCAGAAAAGCCAAAGAGTTATTAAACGAAGGAAACACAGAAAAGGCGAAGGCATTTATTGAAGCTCACAAAGATGAATTAGGCGAATACTATGACAAAGTCAAAGTGTTGCTAAAATCTGAAAATATCAATAGCGTGATGGATCGATTCAAAAAATTTTTTTAGCAAAAAAGGTAGAAGCGGACGCTCACTCAGAGCACTGCTTCTACCTTTTTCTATTCCATTTGATTTAGCACACCATATACAGCATCTGCCGTCTGTCCCAGCGACTGGACTTGGTTCGTATTCGCCAATAAAATGATGTATGTCAATCCTGTATGTGTAAATGTATTGATCGTATTAAATCCGCCTAATACGCCATGACTAGAGTAACTTCCTGGATTTACATAAAATCCCATCCCATAGGTGGAGGCACTTCCCGATGTCATCATTTTACTTTTTTCATTTTCATTGATCAGTTTTCCCTGCATCAATGCTTGGTCGAAGAGATAAAAATCCGTTGCGGTCGTATAGATATCTCCTGCACCAAATAATTGAGAAAGGTTTGGCAATTGCGCCTTTTCTAAACGGCCATTTTTTTCTTTATAGCTCTCAGCCATATTTGGTGTCGCTGTATTGCTTTGATAGAACCCAGTATTTTGCATATTTGCAGGGTCAAAAATATGCTCTTGAATGTACTCTTGCACTTTTTGCTTGCTGACCTGTTGCAAGATATAGGCCAACACGGCGTAATTACTGTCCGAATAATGCCACGTTCCTACTGATGAATCGCTCCCTGCTGCCTCAATCTCCTGAAGAATCTGCTGAGGGAGTATTTCTTTGCTGCCCTCTGTACGTCCGGTCAATCCGCTCGTATGATTAAGCAAATTCTTCAACGTAATCTGCTGCCCATTGGGAAAATCTTTCATGTATTTTGCAACAGGATCATCAATAGTTAATTTTCCCGCTTGCTCTAATTGCAGAATGGCGGTAGCAATAATAGCTTTTTGCGCTGACCCGATATAGTATCGCGTGGTCGTTGTATTTTTGCGTTGTTTCTCCTGATCCGCCATCCCATAGGAATGATTCAACACCACTTGGCCTTTACGCACTACTAATGCCGTTCCCGAAAAGCGTTGGTCAACCAATAGTTGATTCAACTTCTGATTCGTGGCTTCTGGTAAAACCACTGCTTCCTTCTTTTCTGGCTTTCTCTCTGTTTCTTTCGTCGCTGAACTTTTAGAAGTCGAAGTCGACTCGACTGTTGATTTCTGTGTTTTCGCAGTCTGTGAATTCGACGCATGCCCGCGCCAAGCCATCAGGCCGACTACTACTAGCAACAAAAGCAAACTGCCGCCAATGATTATTTTTTTCATCTTTATTCGCATCCTTATGGCTTGAAGTATAGCAATTTTCCAAAAGAATTGCTTCAATTTATTTTCATCTATCAATTTTCTTCGTTTTTTGTAAGACTCTTGTAAGGTGCGTAGCTTAAAGAGCTCCTCTGTTCAATTGAAAAAAGCCCGCACTCTTTTCAACGGGAGGAAACAGAACTCGCAGCTAATTCCAAAATAAAGAAATCCTTTTTCCAAACTTCGGAAAAAGGATTCTATCGTCATTCGCATACGATTCCGCTACACAATGCGTTCAGTTATTCGCTAAAGTAGCTTTTGATGGAACTCGCACTCTTTTGAACGGGAGAAAGCGGAACTCGCAGCTAGCTCCAAAACAAAGAAATCCTTTTTCCAAACTTCGGAAAAAGGATTCTATCGTCATTCGCATACGATTCCGCTACACAACGCGTTCAGTTAGTCGCTAAATCAGCTTTTGGTAGAGCTCGCACTCTTTTGAACGGGAGAAAGCGGAACTCGCAATTTCTATTTTTTGATTAGCCTTCGTATAGTTCACGAATTGGAGTCATGATGATTCGGTTCAAGTCGTTGATGATCACGCTGAATGCTTGTTCTTTCACCATTAATTCGTTGATCAATTCTTCTTGTTGAACTTTTTCAGCTAATGCTTGTGCTTGTGCAGCATCTTCATCACTGAAGTCTTCACCGCGCATTTGTTTTTCTTGCAAACTTTGTTGGAAAGCTTGGAAATCTTTGAATGCAGCATACGCTGTTTCGTTTTTCTTTAGTTCCGCGAAAGCTTCTTCTAAAGATTTAAATTCTGGTAGTTCACGGATTTCACGTTCTAATCCATTCGCTGAATCATAAATGTTTGCCATCTTTTTATTCCCTCATTTTCTATAAAAGTTACTGTTCTATTGTAACATGAATGGAAACGGGTTCACAGTTTAATTTCCCGGCTGGTATTGCTGCCACAATTCTTGGCCCTTTTCTTTCAATTTATTGGCGCCTTCTTTGGCTTTTTCAAAGAAATTCGCCGCCCCTTCACTGGCTTTTCCGCCAATGTCTTTTAATTCTTCCCGCCATTTATTCGAATCCGACGCTTGCTCGCCTTGGTTCACTTGATCTGCGGCAACGACTTTGCCGCCCGTAGCATAAGCGTCTGCGACTTCAAAGGAATATTGTCCAGCATACGGCAAGATAGATTCCGCTTCCGCTTTAAATACCTGTCCTACCTCTGACCCGCTTGTTCCACTTAAATAATGGGTCTCACTGACTTTTTCAAAGCCTAACCACGTCGAAATCACGACATTGGGTGTGTAACCGATGATCCATTGGTCATTTACTTTGTTTGCATCAAAGTTCGTTTCAGTCGTTCCTGTCTTACCAGCAACTGTGAAGCCTGCTGGTGCTGCTTGCGCGGCAGTTCCGTTTGAGAATGTCCCTAGAAGCATACTGGTCATTTCATTGGCAACTTCTTTAGAGATCACTTGTTCATATTTTGGTGAGCTGTTGTCTTCAATCACCGCACCAGTAGAATCAATAATTTTTGTGATCAAATGAGGTTGATAGACTTTCCCTTCATTGGCAAACGCACCATAGGCGGCTGCCATTTGCATCGGCGAGGTTCCCTTTTCTAATCCACCGAGTGCTAAGCCATAGTATTTATCTGATTTGCTTAACGGGATACCAAATTCTTCTGCTTTACTATAGCCCTTGTTCAATCCCATCTCATGCAATAACCAGACCGCCGGCAAGTTCAAACTTTGTGCCACGGCTTGATACATAGGGACTTCCCCTTGAAATGTTCCATCATAGTTTTTCGCTTTGTAATAAGATTGCGGCTCATCCTTCAACACACTGTCTGGCTTATAGCCCGACTCTAATGCAGAGGCGTACACGCTCAATGGTTTCATCGTAGAACCTGGCGAACGCTGCATTTGTGTCGCAAAATTATAGCTGCGGAAGATATGCTCTCCACGTCTACCGACTAAGGCTTGAACGCCGCCCGTTTTAGGGTCCATCGCTACAGACGCAGATTGCGGCATGGCACCGTCCTCAGCATTTGCTGGAAAGTTCGCGTTGTTCTCATAAACGGTCTCCATTTGTTTTTGATAATCTTGATCTAATGACGTATAGATCTTGTAGCCTTTATTCAATAAATCTTTTTCTGACATTCCGTAGCGTTCTACTGCTTCATCAATGACCGCATCAAAATAAGAAGGGTAGCGATAGCCCGCATCCGCTGAAGAGTATGTATCATTCAACTCAGAACCCAGATCTGTCGCTTTTTCTTGTGTCTCTTGTTCTTTGGACAGCTTGCCATTTTCAACCATGACCGAAAGAACCGTGTTCCGGCGATTCACCGCATTTTCTAAATTATCGATTGGATTGTAGATACTTGGCCCCTTCAACATGCCAATAATCGTAGCTGCTTCACCGATCGACAATTGGTTGGCGTCTACACCAAAATATCTTCTAGAAGCATCTTGAACACCCCAAACGCCGTTCCCGAAATATGCGTTGTTTAAGTACATTGTCAGAATCTGATCTTTGTCGTACTTTTTCTCGATCTCGATCGCCATAAAAATTTCTTTGGCCTTTCGTTCTAAAGTTTGATCAAGGCTCAGATAGGCATTTTTAGCTAATTGCTGCGTCAAGGTACTTCCCCCGCCAGTAATGTGGCCAGAAGTGACGAGTCCTAAGGCCGCCCGTGCGATTCCCTTTATATCAAACCCGTGGTGATTGTAAAAATTTCGATCCTCGGTAGAAACAACCGCATCCTTAAGATAAGGAGAGATTTGGTCGCTCTCTACATACGTTCCTTTTTGTCCATATAAGGAACCCGCTTGTTCATTTTTTTCATCGTAGATAACTGTTGATTGCTTCAAACTGGATTGCAGTGTCTCAACATTCACCGACTTTGCTAAGAAAAATAGATAGACACTCATCACTAAAACACCTACGAGTGCTAATAAGAGCAATATTTTATTGATATGATATTTTTTCCAAATACGTTTGCGCCAGTGATGAAAACGAATCAAGTAAGGCTTGATCCACTGCCAAAAAGTTTTTGTGCCGCTGCGAAACTTTTGCCAAAAAACTTTTGCACCACTTTTAAATTTGCGCCAAAATTCTTGAAAATCCATTTTTGGTCTCCATTCTATACAAAATTCAGACACAGTATACCACAAATCAGCCATTCAACGCTTGGGGCTTGAGACGGATACACACTTGAAAGTATTCTAGCATGGGGTCTCAATGAAAAGCTGTTTTTTTTCTTAAATATCCATTAAAAGTGATACAATGAGCCGGATGAAACGTTTAAATTAGCCAAAACTAACACATTTATCTATAAAGGAGCACTATGATGAAATTCACGATGACATTGCCTGCCGACTTGTCAGAGATGACAGTCAAAGAATTATTGGAAGAAGAATGGCTCGTACCGCGAAAAGTCCGTCACTTCATTCGAACACGTAAAGGAATCTTGGTGAATGGTGAGGTTTGCCATTTCCAATCTATGGTCTCTCCAGGAGATGTTTTGACGATTACGATCGAGGCAAGCGACTATCCAGAACGGTCCATCCTGTTGGGAGACCGAAGGAAAATTAACGTTCTTTACGAAGATGAGCATTTGATCATCGTCAATAAACCCGAGGGAATGAAGACACATCCAAATCAACCAGAAGAAAAAGACACGTTGCTTAATCACTTGGCTGACTATTTATCACCTGATTTCCAACCACATGTCGTTCATCGGCTCGATAAGGAAACCAGCGGCACAATTTTATTCGCAAAAAATCCTTTTGTCTTACCTATTTTAGGAAGACAACTAGAACAAAAGAAAATCTATCGCCGCTACCAAGCACTCGTTCACGGTACGATTAGAAAAGAACTGATTATTAACAAAAAAATTGGACGTGATCGCCATGACCGTCGAAAACGGCGAATCGATCCTAAAGGTGGCAAGCCTGCCGTAACACACGTGACCCCCATAAAGAACGTAGAAAATCAAACAGCGGTCTTCTGCCAATTAGATACGGGAAGGACTCATCAGATTCGTGTTCACCTTGCGAGTATCGGGCATCCGTTAGTCGGCGATCCTTTATACAGTAAAAATCCCCATGGCAGATTGATGCTTCACGCCTATGAGCTCCACCTGCACCATCCCTTCACCAATCAGAAAATCGCGGTTCAAGCACTTCCCGGACTATGGGCGGAATAAGAAAGCCAGCTAAGACAGACGCTCTGTTTTAGCTGGTCTTTTCGTTTCCATGCCTCTTTTAATAAAAACAAAAAAAGAAGGATCAACAAGTGATCCTCCTTTTTGAATTGGTCTAAATCTTAGTACCAACCGTTAGATTGCCAGAAAGCTTGTGCGCCTTCCCATGAACCGTAACGAGAAGTAACATATTGATCTGCTACACGTTCTTGGTTTGCTTCAGAGTAGTCACCATTTAAATATGAAGAAGATAATTGGTAACGTCCGATGTATTGACCGTTCGTAGCTGAATAAGAACCGCCTGATTCGCGTTGAGCAATCCATTCTTTTGCTGAAGAAGTTGCTGCTGGCGCCGCTGCCGGTGCTGCTTCTTGTTGAACAGGCGCTGCTGCTGGAGCTGGTGCTGCTTGTGCTTGTTGAACAGGTGCTGCTTCTTGTACAGGAGCCGCTGCTTGTTGAGGTGCTGCTTCTGTTGATTCTTGAACATGTACGGGTGCTGCTTGTGCAGGTGCTTTTTCTGCTTTTGCATCGCCGTCGATCGATAATTCTTGTCCAGCAAAAATCATATTTACGTTAGAAATTTTGTTTGCTTTTGCAATTGCATCTACTAAGCTGTCGTTCCCAGCGAATTTGTGAGAGATTTTAGATAAAGTGTCTCCAGATTGAACAGTATACGTTTCTGAAGCGTGTGCGTCTGTAGCTCCCATCGCTAAACCTGCACCTGCTGCTAATACTGTACTAAAAAGAAATGTTTTCCCTAATTTCATTATGTAACTTCCTCCGATTTTTCTTATGTCTTTTTTCTTCTGTCTTCTTGACTACGAGAGATACTTTATCATCCTTTTGTATTTCATGGGTAATAACAATGTAACAGTTCATTACAATAACATGAAACAATGTGACAAAATTCCTCTGAGTGTGTCATTTTGAAATATATGACATTTATCCTTACTAATCAAAACCCTTCTATCAAGCATCTTTAAGTAAATGTAACTGTTTTATTCTTGTGTTACAAAAGTTATCTTCAGAAACATTGAAATCTTTTTGTAATGAAATACGCCCACGCAGTCTTGTTCTTTTTGAATTATATTGAAAATATTTTCTATAGAATTTGAATTCGACCCTTTATTTATAATAAAAAAATACTTCCACTCTATTCTAAGAGCAGAAGTATTTTTTATTTGATCCTCAGTCGTCGACGCCATTTTTTTGCTTGAGGACCGACGAGTTTATCCACTAAACGAATCTTCAGCGTTAAATAAAAATACAGCAAGCTTCCAATTCCTCCAGTTACTAAACAGACCATTAACGCTGACCAGCGCAAGGATGGATCAAACACAAGATAACTCAACTGTCGCACGATAAACGCTGCAATCAGCATGACCAGCGTTAAAATCAAGATCAGTACACAACGGCGAAAGGCTAATTTATAATTCGCACGGACAACACGCCGTAATTTCCATAAGCATAACCCGCACGTCAAACTAAGACCGATAACTGTCGCCAATAACGGCCCGTAAACTTCAAACAGCTCAATCAGCGGAACTTGGAGGACCACTTTTAATAAAAGCCCAGCTGCCCAATACCTTACGGCGATACGACTATGTGAGATTCCTTGGAGCGTCGTGGACAACATCATGAACAACGCTGAGACCAAGCCGGCCCAGCAAGCAGCGATCAGCACGCGACTTCCTAAAATATCCGCGGAATAAAAAACGGTATTTAAGGGATAAGCCAATAAAATCATGCCAAAAACCGCTGGCAGCATAATATACGCAAACAATTGTATATTCGTGTTGACTACTTTTGCGAGTTCGGGGCGACGCTTTTGCGTAAAGAGTTCCGTCAACATTGGTAAGCTCGTCATAGCAAGTGACGTCCCCAGAGCTACGATGACCATGGTCAATTTGTCTGGATTGGCACTAAATAATGCATAAAGATCGATCAATTGCTCGTGACTATAATTCGTATTAGCGCTCATGGTGCGGATAAACGTCACTTGATCAATCAATTTATAAAAGACGATCCCGCTCCCTAATAAAATAAACGGAACTGCTTGGCGAATCGTTTCAAGCAATAATTTTTTGGTATCAATCGTTCCTTTAGTGACGCTGCGTTCTAGTTGCGGTTCATTGCGCTTACGATCATTGAACCAATAAAACAGCAGAACACCATAGGACCCGACCATCCCAACTGAAGCAGCAAACGTCGACTGGATCACTGCACTTAAGTAATCACCCTTCATCACCTTCATAATGATAAAAACACTTAAGAGCATATAGAAGACACGCAGTGCTTGTTCCACTAGCTGCGAAATTGCTGAGGGTCGCATATCCTGCTGCCCTTGAAAATAGCCTCTTAATACACTCATACTTGGAAACGCCACAACAGCGACACTCAAGGCTTGGATCACAGGAATCAATGCCCGACCGCCGCCAGACAAGTTAGCCAGTATGGGTGCCATGAAGAACATCAAGCCGCCGAAGATGATCCCTAAAACAGCCGTTGCTTGGAGTGCTTTAATAAATAAGCGCCGACTTGTTTGAAAATCTCCCATCGAATTATAACGCGCGATCTGCTTGGCGATGGCACCAGGAAGACCTGCTGTAGAAATCATCAAAAACAATGCATAGAACGTATACCCCATATTGAATAATCCATTGGCTGCGCGAGCATGTTCCCCCATCCAGGCGTACCACGGAATAATGTAAATCGCACCTAGCAGTCGCGAAAAGATACTTCCCACTGACAGCCAAGCTGAACCTTGGATCATTTTTTCTTGATAGCTCAGATCACTTGGTCGTGTCTCCCTCATGGTCTCCTCCTTCAAAAACATCACTTCTATTATAGTAAAGCTAAATCACGCATCTGACAATCACTCTTTACTTTTTCTATACTCGAGCTATGCTATAATAGCCTAGACTATATATTGGAGGTCTCAACATGCTGACACTTACCCAAATACAAGAATTACTTGAAAAAGAACACTTACTACGGGAGTTTATCACACCAACCACTTGGACATTGACGGCTCCTTTTGAGAAAGCCTTGAAGAATCTTTCCTATGATTCACGCAACGTTGATAGCGACACGCTTTTTTTCTGTAAGGGAAACAATTTCCAGCAACGCTTTTTAGAACAGGCACTCGCGGATGGCTTGACTTGCTATATCTCTGAACAGCCCTATGAGGTTTCCGCAGAATTAGCTATTATTGTGACAGATATCCGCAAAGCCCTAGCTATTTTAAGTATGGCTTTTTATGATTACCCGCAAGAAAAATTAAAACTGATCGGAATTACTGGCACAAAGGGCAAGACGACGGTCGCTTATTTTACCAAACAAATTCTAGACATCGCGACAAATAAAAAGACCGCTCTTTTGTCTACACTAAACACAACATTGGATGGCGTAACTTTTTTCAAATCGAAGCTGACGACTCCAGAATCGTTGGACTTGTATCGAATGATGGCAGAAGCTGCAGCGAATGGAATGACCCATCTGGTGATGGAAGTCTCTTCCCAAGCTTACAAGGTGGCCAGAGTGTATGGCTTGACCTTCGATATTGGAATCTTTTTGAACATCTCTCCTGATCACATTGGACCAATTGAGCATCCGACTTTTGAAGATTACTTCTATTGTAAACGTCAATTAGTCGCGAACTCTCGTCAAGTCATTTTGCAGCACGAAATCGATCACTTTGACCTTTTACAAGAATTAGCTGCAAAAAAGAATATTCCAGTTATCACGTATGGGAACGAACAAGCAGACTATCAAGTTCAGCCTCTTGAACACCCCTTGGCGTTTGCGCTGTCTGGGACAACAGACGATTTGCATTTAAGTGGCGCGTACCAAATATTACTCGCTGGCGACTTCAATAAAGAGAATGCTGCTGCGGCACTGATTGCCAGTGCACTAGTCGGAGCGGATCAGGAGGCTGGCCGGAAAGGGCTCGCTGAAGCCTTAGTTCCTGGTCGAATGAATCTGCTTTTGAAACCTAATGGTGCTCACATTTATGTAGACTATGCACACAATTATTTAAGCATGAAATCCTTGTTAGCCTTTGCGCGGGAACAACACCCCACTGGCGAACTTCTTGTGATTACCGGGTCTACTGGAAACAAAGCAGAGTCGCGACGTGAAGGATTAGGACAAGCAATCGGCGAATACGCAACGGTTGCTGTTTTAACGAGTGACGATCCCAATTTTGAAGATCCTAAGAAAATTGCGGACGAGATTCAACAAGCGATCCACAATGATCGTGTTCAAGTACGATTTGAAGCGGATCGAAAAAAAGCCATTCGAGAAGCGATTAAGCAGGCGAACCCTGAAGATGCTATTGTCTTAGCTGGAAAAGGGACCGATACGTATATGACCGTGAAGGGTGAAGACTTGCCTTACGAGGGCGACTATCATTTAGCGGAAGAATTCATTAAAGACTAACGGGAGAACCCGTTAGTCTATTTTTATACTCTGAAGGACAGATGCAGCATCGGCATAGATTTCCGCCAAAAACTCCTTAGTCGGCTGTACACGCTGCAGTAGACCAGCAATTTGCCCCGACATCACGATTCCCTTTTGAATCTCTCCATCATCTGCTGCTCGCTGCAATGCGGACAAAGTAAATGCTTCCTCATCCTTTGAAGCCGTCAACTGATTTTTTAACCCGCGAATCGCACCTCCAGAAGACTTCTGAATCACCGTCGTTGATGTATCTTCAGCTTGTAGGATGGCTTGCTGATAGTGCTCATGGATCGGACACTCTGATACGGTCAAAAAGGCTGTTCCCATTTGAATCCCTTGTGCGCCTAATGCAAAAGCTGCCGCCATTCCACGTCCATCACCAATACCGCCTGCTGCGATAACCGGTATCCCAACTGCCTGAACAACTTGAGGGACCAGCGCCATCGTCGTTGTCTCTCCAATATGCCCGCCAGATTCCATGCCTTCCGCGATTACACCGTCGACCCCTAATTGTTCCATCTTTTTAGCGATTTTTACCGAAGGAACCACAGGAAAAATCTTTATCCCTGCTTGTTTTAATCGTTCTACATAAGGCTTAGGTGTTCCCGCGCCCGTCGTGACGATCGTTACGCCCTCTTCAATCAGCACCTCTACTTGTTCTGAAATAGTTTCCATTTGCAGCATCAAATTCACACCAAAGGGCTTCTTTGTACGTTCCTTTGTTTTTTGAATTTGTTCCCGTAAGTCTTCACTACTTAGGCCGCCAGCCGCAAGAATTCCTAAACCACCGGCTTCTGACACTGCACTGACTAGCGGGTAACGGGCAATATGCGCCATCGCTCCTTGAAAAATAGGATACTGAATCCCCAACAATTCCGTGAGAGTTCCCATCGTATCGTTCCTCGCTTCCTTTTTTCTTCATCCTAGCATATTTCCACAAAAAAATAAGCGCCCTGCAAAAATTGCAAGACGCTTCTTCTTAATTTGCTACGATATTCACCAGTTTATTCGGTACAACGATCACTTTGCGAATGGTTTTTCCGTCAATATTGCGTTGGATATGTTCGTCTTCCATCGCCAATTTTTCTAATTCCTCTTTTACCAGATCTACAGCGACCATGACTTTTGAGCGAACCTTCCCATTCACTTGCAGAATGACTTCAATCTCATTTTCGACCAATGCTTCTTCATCATAGGTTGGCCAAGCCGCATAGGATATGCCGCCTTCATGACCTAAGATCTCCCACAATTCTTCAGCGATGTGCGGTGCGATCGGCGCCAACAATTGAACAAAGCCTTCTACATATTCATAAGTCAGTGCTTCCGCTTTATACGCGTCATTAACAAAGACCATCAATTGAGAAATCGCCGTATTCAAATGCAAGTGTTCCATATCTTCTGTCACTTTTTTAACGGTTTGGTTATAGACCTTCGTCAATGACCCATCGTTTAATGTCGTAATATGGTCGCGCATCTTGCCTTCTTCATCCACGATCAAACGCCACACACGATCCAAGAATTTCCGAGAACCCTCTAGTCCATTCTCACTCCAGGCAATCGACGCATCCAGTGGTCCCATAAACATTTCATACATCCGCAACGTATCGGCCCCATACTGCTCTACGACATCGTCAGGATTGACAACATTCTTCAATGATTTACTCATTTTTGCAGGCGCTTCTTCCAATTCTTCCCCTGTTTCGATGCTAAACCATTTACCCTCACTTTTTTCAACCATGTTCGTCGGTACTAGAGCGCCGCGACTATCGCGGAAGCTTTGGCCTAAGATCATTCCCTGGTTGTACAATTTTTGGAATGGTTCGTTCGTTGGCACGACACCGATGTCATACAAGAACTTGTGCCAGAAACGAACATACAATAAATGAAGGACCGCGTGTTCTGCCCCGCCAATATAAAGATCGACTGGCATCCAGCGTTTCAATTTATCGTAATCTGCTAACGCTTCTTTATTATGGGGATCAATAAAGCGCAAGTAATACCATGAACTTCCTGCCCATTGCGGCATTGTATTCGTTTCGCGACGGCCTTTTTTACCAGTGATCGGATCCACGACATTGACCCATTCTTCAATATTCGCTAATGGCGATTCGCCTGTACCGCTTGGTTTGATATCTGTTGTCTTCGGCAATTCCAATGGCAATTCGTAATCCGGCACCAAACCAGTCGTGCCATCTTCCCAATGAATGACTGGGATAGGTTCTCCCCAATAACGTTGACGAGAGAATAACCAATCACGTAAACGATAACTAATTTCCTTTTTCCCGCACTCGTGTTCTTCTAGCCATGGAACCATTTTATCGATCGCGTCTTGTTTGTTTAATCCATCTAGGAACTCTGAGTTAATATGCGGACCGTCGCCAGTGAAGGCTTCTTTATCCACATCCCCGCCTTCAAGTACAGGAAGGATTGACAAGCCAAATGTTTTAGCAAATTCATAATCGCGTTCATCATGCGCTGGAACCGCCATGATCGCCCCTGTTCCGTAAGAAGCTAACACATAATCCCCTATCCAGATCGGCATTTTCTCGCCATTCGCAGGATTGATCGCATACGCACCCGTAAAGACCCCTGTTTTTTCTTTGGCTAAATCTGTTCGATTCAATTCAGATTTTTTTGAGGCCTCTTCAATGTACGCATCCACTGCTGTCTTTTGTTCAGGCGTCGTAATTTTTTGCACCAATTCCAACTCTGGTGCTAAAACAGCATAGGTTGCACCAAACAACGTATCAGGACGAGTCGTAAAGACTGTGAAGGTTTCATCGCTGCCTTCAATCTTGAAGCGGACATTGGCGCCAATCGAACGACCAATCCAATTACGTTGCATTTCTTTGATGCTTTCTGGCCAATCCACGGTTTCTAGATCATCCAGCAAACGATCGGCATAAGCCGTAATCTTCAGCATCCATTGACGCATCGGTTTACGAACAACATCATAACCGCCCCGTTCGCTCTTGCCATCGATGACTTCTTCATTGGAAATAACTGTTCCTAATTCTGGTACCCAGTTCACCGGAACTTCCGCTTCATACGCCAATCCTTTTTCATACATTTGTTCAAAGATCCATTGGGTCCATTTATAGTAATCAGGATCTGTCGTATTTAATTCTCGATTCCAGTCATAGCTGAATCCTAGAGAGTTGATTTGTCGTTTAAACGTTTCGATATTTTTTTTCGTAAATTCAGCAGGATCATTTCCTGTATCTAACGCATATTGCTCCGCAGGCAGCCCAAACGCATCCCAGCCCATTGGGTGCAAGACATTGTAGCCCTGTGCTCGCTTCATTCGCGAAATAACATCCGTTGCAGTATAACCTTCTGGATGCCCTACGTGCAGTCCTTGTCCAGATGGGTAAGGAAACATATCCAATGCATAAAATTTTGGTCTTTCAGGATCATCTTGGGTGTTGAATACGTGATGCTTTGCCCAATATTTTTGCCATTTTTTTTCAATCGTTTTGTGATTGTAACTCATGTTGTTCCTCCTAATTTTGAATTCATTTAAAATACAAAAAAATCCCATGAAAGTTCTCAAAACTCTCATAGGACGTTATCAACGTGGTACCACCTATATTTATCTGTCAAAGAGACAGACCTCAAAAGAAATAACGGTCTTTAACCGGATCGATCGATCATGCTCCGAGGTAAGTTCGACTGTCCCGCATACACACTCTCAGCACCGTGCGCTCTCTGAAATGCGTTCGTTTCTACTACTCCTCTTCCAAGCAACAATATTCAAAGTAGTTTTATCTTAGCAGATTCCCCAATAATATTCAATGGAATTCCACTATTGAAATCCCGTTAAGAAATCCTTGAAAAAATTGTTCCACAGGGGAAACATGATATAATACTCCTGTTTAGAAAGGATGAATCAGAAAAATAATGAAAAATAAACCCATCTACCAATTAATCGGCAGTTTCACTTTGCTGTTTTTTGCGGCATTGTGTTACATCGTTCGATTTTATCCAGAAACACTCTCTGGTTTTGATCGCGGAATCATTCATGGCGTTCATCAGCTTTACCCTCAAATGAACGGGTATTTTTTGTGGGTAACAAAATTTGCGAACCCCATTACAATTATTCTTTTATCGTTCGTGTTCGTCGGCTTGTTCTATTTCAACAAACAAAAAATCACTGCACTTTGGCTAGCGCTTAGTATGGTGCTCATTAGCGGGATCGGCAATCACCTGCTGAAGCTCTTCTTCCATCGCGCACGTCCAACGATTTTACCGCATATGGTCTCGGAACATAGTTTCAGCTTTCCCAGCGGTCACTCGACGGCCAGCACGCTGCTATATGGAACGTTGATCTTTGTCATGCCGTTGTTTTTCAAAGAAAAAACGCCACGGTTAATCGCTCAGATTCTTGTAGGTCTGCTGATTTTTAGTATTGTTGTCAGTCGAATCTATCTAGGTGTCCATTATCCGAGTGATGTTCTTGCCGGCACTCTTTTCGGCAGCAGCTGGCTATTGTTCACCTACCCTATGTACAAAGAGAAAAAATTAGCCTACGATCTTAAATCAATCAGGAGGAAAAAATGACCTTTCAATATAGTGATGATGAATCCAAACGTTACCATTCATGGAACTACGCCCTGCGCCACGAATTCGGCGGGAAAATTTTTAAAGTGCCGGTAGATGGCGGATTTGACTGTCCAAACCGTGATGGTACGGTCGCACATGGCGGATGTACCTTCTGCAGCGTTTCTGGTTCTGGCGACATGATCGTCGCACCAAGTGACCCGCTGCCTCAGCAATTCCACAAAGAAATCGACATGATGCACAAAAAATGGCCTCATGTCGATCAATACATCGTCTATTTCCAAAATTTCACCAATACTCATGCACCTGTAGCGGTCATACGCGAACGCTTCGAGCAAGTTGTCAACCTGCCTGGTGTTGTTGGTTTGTCTGTGGGCACTCGTCCAGATTGCTTGCCTCCAGAAGTCGTAGAGTATCTAGCAGAGCTGAATCAGCGCTTGTATTTATGGGTTGAATTAGGTCTGCAAACAACGTACGAAAGCACGAGTGATCGCATCAATCGTGCGCATGATTATTCGACTTATGTGGATGCCGTCGCTCGTCTTCGCAAACACAATATCAATGTGTGTACCCATTTAATCAACGGACTCCCTGGAGAATCCTTAGAGATGATGCGGGAAAATGTCCGCCGTACGATTTTGGATTCAGACGTTCAAGGCATCAAGCTGCACCTGCTCCATTTGATGCGAAATACAAAAATGCTGCGGGATTATGCAGAAGGACGTCTCCAATTAATGAGTAAGGACGATTACGTTTCCGTGATTTGCGATCAATTGGAGATGATCCCACAGGACATCATTATTCATCGACTGACTGGAGACGCGCCTTGGGATTCATTGATCGGCCCCATGTGGAGTTTAAAAAAATGGGAGGTTTTGAATGCGATCGACCAAGAGTTGCTTCGCCGAGACTCTTATCAAGGAAAGTTTGCTCTCAGAAAGGAATTTGAACATGCTTCTAACGGCTCTGCGCTTTAGTCACCAATTACTGAAGGACGTCATTGATGAAGGCGACCACGTCATTGACGCGACGATGGGAAATGGCAACGACACACGCTTCTTAGCTGAATTGATTGGCAAGACAGGTCGTGTTTACGCCTTCGATGTTCAAGAACAAGCAATTAAAAATACGTATGAAAAACTAGCCGAATACAAGGATCGTTCCACCCTCTTTCTCGCTGGTCATGAGACGATTGACGAAACTATTTCTATCGATCAACCAATTAAGGCAGCAATATTCAATCTTGGATACCTTCCAAACAGCGATAAGAAAATCATTACATTGCCCGAAACGACAAAGCACGCGATGACCGCTATCTTGAACAGGTTGTCTGTCAGCGGTCGAATGATTCTCGTGATCTATTATGGACACGATGGCGGCGAAGCCGAAAAAAATGAGGTGCTACGTTTTTGCCAAGAATTGCCGCAGGAAAAATTTAGTGTATTAAACTATCAATTTATTAACCAAAAAAATAATCCACCCATTTTATTATGCGTAGAGAAAAAGAACGACTGAGGCTCTCAGTCGTTCTTTTCATTGAACCATTCTAATACTCGTTTGATCCAAGCATCCCAAAATACCCAGTCGTGTTTTCCTGGACCTTTTTCAAAAGTCACATCCAGGTTTTTTTGTTCCATTTTATGCGCCATGTATTGGCTAGCCGGATACAGTTCATCTTCCGTTCCGCAGGCCAAAAAGAAACGCGGCGCAGACTTTTCACTATTCACTAACTCATTCAGTAGGAAGAGTGGATCATTTTCTGATCCTTGTATTTGATCCAGTGGACCAAATACACCTGTCCAATAAGCTTCGTTTCGTACCAATAGCAAGCTTTCCACGTCAGCCAATACAACTGCTCCTGACAATGAAGCCACAGCAGCAAACTTCTCAGGTTTCGCTAAGCCAAGTTTCAATGCGCCATAGCCGCCCATCGACAATCCGGCCGCAAAGGTCTTTTCTCTTTTATACGTAATCTGCGGAAACAACTCATGAATAATTTCTGGTAGTTCTTCCGAAACGAATGTCCAGTATTGCATATCGTATGTCGTATCCGTATAGAAGCCCAGATCTGTTGAGGGCATGACTACCGCCATACGGTATTCAGACACATAGCGTTCAATCGACGTACGACGTTCCCAAACGCTGTGATTTCCGCCCATGCCATGTAATAAGTACAAAACAGGTACATCTTCAGTGGCTCCCTCCGTTTCGGTTCCGATCTTTTTATGTGTCGTTTGCGGCAAAATGACATTCATCGCCACTTCCATTTGTAAAACGTTCGAGTATACATTCACCTGTAAAAAAGCCATCAACTAAAGCCCCCAGTTCGTTTATTCTTCGTTTAGTGTAACACTTCTTGACTGTTTGCCAACCATAAAGCTAAAAATGAGCGCAATGATAATCAACACTAAGCCTGCAAAATAAACCCAATGCAAACTATCAAAAAGAACCTTCCTTAATTCCATTCGTAAATCAGAATCAATTTGCAAGGCCGTGTGGGGATTGATCAACCGATTCATGATATCAAGATCTGCGATCCCCGCCTGAACCAACTGACGACCATTCGCAACATTCAGAATAATCCCAAAAAGCGAGACCATCACCGTTTGTCCAATCGTACGCGACAACGTATTAAAAGAAGTCGCAACACCAATTTCTTCTTTTGGTACACTCGCTTGTGCTTCGACGGTCGTTGTCGTAACAGATAATCCATACCCGACACCTAAAACGCCCATGATGATGAAAAATAGCCAAAACGGACTTTGCTGCGGTAAAACTAATAAAGTCCCGCCGCCAGCTAAAATAATCGTCAAACCGATGATAATGATCCTTTTCGCTGGATACTTGCGTAATAATTGGCCGGATAAAAAAGATCCATACATCCAGACAATCGACATTGGTGCCAACACTAATCCGCCAAGCCCTGCTGGTTTTCCTAACACACCTTGCATCCACATAGGAATATAAACATCTAGTCCCATCAAAAAACCGCTGATCAATGCAGCCACAATATTCACACTGGCAAACGCTTGATTCTTGAACAAGTTCAAATTGATGACAGGATCTTCTGCGCGCTTCTCTGTTCGAATAAAGAGAACTAGCGAAAGGATGCTGGCTGCAAATAAAGCAATGACTGCTACTGACAGTCCGCCATCACCTAAAAGCTGAAAGCCCAATAGAAGGCTGACCAATGTCAACATTAAAAATAAACTCCCAAAAATATCCATTTTTTTCGCCTGATGCACTTTTTTCTCTTCTATAAAGAAATACTGCAACAAACCGATCAACGCTAATCCGATCGGAACATTGATAAAGAAGATCCAGTGCCAACCAACCGTATCGACGATCAAACCACCAGCCAAAGGACCAAATACGCTGGCGACACCCCAAGCCGCACTCGTCAATCCAAGTACCTTCGCGCGCTTTTCAATATCATATAAATCCGCAATGATCGTTAAAGAAACAGGCATGATCGCTCCCGCGCCAATCCCTTGAATTCCTCGAGCGATAATCAACGTCATCATTTCATTGGACATGCCGCACAAGGCTGAACCCAAAACAAATAATACTATTCCAAAAATAAAAATCGGCTTTCGTCCGATTTTATCCGCGAGCTTACCATAAATCGGTGTAATCATGGCATTCGTCAATAAATAAATCGAGAACACCCAATTCATGATCTCAATACCATGTAGACTTCCAACAATCGTTGGCATCGCAGTCGTCACAATTGTTCCCTCGATCGCCGACATAAATGTGGCGATAAAAATCCCCGCTGTCACAACTTTCACATTTGTTTTTCTCTTCATTTCATCCTCCAAGATCCCTATAATTCTTTTCTAACCCTACCATATAGTCGCCAGTAGTTGCTATACTTTTTTGATTCAAAAAAAGAGACGGTCTATTGATCACTGATCAATAGAAACCGCCTCGTGAACTCCACAAATAAACAAATTTATGTCTGTACGATCTATCCTAAATTCAAACTTTTTTTCAACACATCGACTTTGTCTGTATGCTCCCAAGGCAAATCAACATCTGTACGACCAAAATGACCATACGCTGCCGTATCACTATAGATTGGACGCAAAAGATCCAACATCTCAATAATTCCCGCTGGTCGTAAATCGAAGTTTTCGCGAATCGCACCAATCAATGCTTCTTCGGAAACCTTGGCTGTACCGAACGTATTTACTGAAATAGAAACAGGTTGTGCCACACCGATCGCATAGGCAAGTTGAACCTCCACTTTTTCAGCTAAGCCGGCAGCAACAATATTTTTAGCAATATAGCGTGCCGCATAAGAAGCAGAACGGTCCACTTTCGTCGCATCTTTCCCAGAAAATGCACCACCACCATGACGTGAATAACCACCGTATGTATCCACAATGATCTTACGTCCAGTTAAACCAGCATCCCCTTGAGGTCCGCCAATAACAAATCGACCTGTTGGATTAATAAAGTATTTTGTTTGATCATCCAATAATTCAGCAGGAATTTCATGCTTGATCACTTTTTCCATTACGTCCTTTTGGATGGTTTCATTCTCTACAGCATCATTATGCTGAGTGCTGATAACCACTGTATCCACACGCAAAGGCTTGCCATTTTCATCATATTCCACAGTGACTTGGGATTTAGCATCCGGTCCAAAATAAGCTACTTCTCCCGATTTACGTAAATCTGCTAAACGTTTTACCAAATGATGACTCAATGAAATGGGTAAAGGCATTAATTCAGGTGTCTCGTTCACTGCAAAACCAAACATAAGGCCTTGGTCTCCAGCACCGATTTCATCTAATAACTCTTCTTTTCCACGAGTTTCTAACGCATCATCCACCCCTTGTGCAATGTCAGGAGATTGTTCATCAATTGCGACTAACACTGCCACATTGTCACCATCGAAACCAAATTTCGACTCTGTGTAACCAATGCGCTTGATTGTTTCACGAACAACCTTTTGGATATCTACATATGCTGAAGTAGAAATTTCTCCAAAAACTAAAACAAGCCCAGTCGTCACAGATGTCTCACATGCAACTCTGGCTTTCGGATCCTTTTCCAAAATCGCATCCAAAATCGCGTCACTGATTTGATCAGCAACCTTATCCGGATGTCCTTCTGAAACTGATTCAGATGTAAATAAACGACGTTCTTCCATTATAAATATTCCCCCTAATTTTTATTCGGTTACAAGGAATCTCTGGCTTTTTCCAGAGCCTATCGGGAACTTGCAACGACTCGATTATAACAGAAAAATAGCCGCTGTCACTAATAAATATATCAATAACTTTGAAAACTTACGAAAAGCCCTTTTGTGTACAAAAAAAAGAGACGTTTCTAAACGTCTCAGCATGACCCGTACGGGACTCGAACCCGTGTTACCGCCGTGAAAGGGCGGTGTCTTAACCGCTTGACCAACGGGCCACAATAATAATAAAACGGAGAAGGAGGGATTTGAACCCTCGCGCCGGTTTCCCGACCTACACCCTTAGCAGGGGCGCCTCTTCAGCCACTTGAGTACTTCCCCAAAAACCAAAAAAGATTTTTAATGGGCCTAAATGGACTCGAACCATCGACCTCACGCTTATCAGGCGTGCGCTCTAACCAGCTGAGCTATAGGCCCTTCATAAAAACTAAAAGCGGGTGACGAGAATCGAACTCGCGAC
>Ga0160505_100240_pt1 | contig 37632 bp, 23 predicted proteins | sample DIDeMG_FD_108225 | JGI IMG/M metagenome (GOLD analysis project Ga0160505, IMG submission 108225) | Enriched chicken feces microbial communities from UW Madison campus, WI, USA - DID2874_E49_Stillage MG | ecosystem: Host-associated > Birds > Digestive system > Large intestine > Fecal ... | reverse complement strand
CAGATTCCTTCATCACATCCTTTAAGTGACCCGTGACATGCATTCCAGCATGTCCAGAGCCTGAAGCGATCGAGTGCGTCAAAATAGACTCAATGTACAAGGCATCACCATTACCAGAAGTGCTATAAGAAAGACCAGTAGCAACACCAGGAGGAGGAACATCGTACACACGAGCCTTAGTGTAAATTTCTGGGCCAACATAATCCTTCAAGATTTCTGGGGTAATTTCCAACTTTATATCTTCTGGAATATCCATAGGCTTAACTTCCCATTCCACAGGATTAGTGGAAGCATTTTCACTTGTATTTTCCTCAACGGAGGCAGAGGTTGATGATAAAACTGGTTCAGAGCCCGCTTCGGGTTCAATAGCTGCAACCTTTGAATCTCTCTCCTCGAGTTGCTCCACGATTTTGAGTGAAGCCTTACTAAAGATTCTCGTAATGAGTTTCTTGATGTTTCTCAATCCACTTTCTCTGCAATACTTCTCAATCAACTTGGTGATTGATTCAGTTGGGATGATGACGTGAGTCTCATCCAAGCCAGCCTTCTTTGCGGCTTGTGGAATCAAGTGCTTCTTCGCTATTTCAAGTTTCTCATTATTGGTGTAACCAGAGACATCGATGACCTCCATTCTGTCTCTCAATGGACCAGGAATGTTTCCCAAATAATTTGCAGTACAGAGGAACAATACTTTGGAAAGGTCGACCTTCACGTCAATATAATTATCAACGAAAGCATTGTTCTGTTCAGGGTCTAAGATCTCGAGGAACGCAGATGCTGCTCCTCCGGATCTGGACAAGTCCAATTTATCGATTTCATCGATCAACATCAATGGGTTAGAAGTCTTTGCCAGCTTCAAAGCTGCAATGATACGACCAGGAATTGAACCAATATAAGTTCTTCTATGACCCTTAACCTCATGAACATCTTGAATACCACCCATTGCAATTCTGACGTAACGGCGGTCCAAGCACTCAGCAATAGACTTTGCAATAGACGTTTTACCAGTACCCGGAGGACCAGCCAAACACAAAATTTTACCATCCACTTTGCCTGAGACCTTACCCATCGAAATAAACTCAAGGATACGCTCCTTGACTTCCTTCAATCCGTAATGGTCACGATCCAAGATCTCCTTGGCAAGCTTGACATTGAAACGATCCTTCGAATATACGCCCCATGGAATCGATGTCAACCAGTCTAAGTAACGCTCACTGACTGCCAATTCGCTAGAATGTTCGTTTTGACTTTCCATCTTTGCTTTCTCGGTGTTGTAAGCCTCCATAGCTTCCTCAGATAATTTCAAGTGCTTCAAACGTTCATCAAATTTGTGAGTTTTGGAATTCTCTGCCTCTACAAGACCAGCATTTCTCTGTAAGCCCTTGATGTACTCTTTGACGATTTGCTTCGTTTGGGCCTCATCAGCTCTCGTGGTCAACTCTTTCATAGTCTTCTCGGCAATTGTGTATGCCTCCAACTCATTCTTAAACAACTCCAAAGCCTTCTGCAACCTCACTTCAATGTTGAACTCCTCCAACAACTCTTGGATCTTACCAGGAGTAGCACTGGTGGTCGAACCTATGAAGTCCGCAAGCTTGTGGGGTGATGCCAACAAATTGCTGGCATCTCTCACAGTATCCTTCTTGTTTGGAATGATGCGGGCCATCTTAGCTAATAGAGACTTCACATCTTCAATGAGAGCCTTGAACTCTGCCGATGAGATGTCGTATGGCTCATCTTCACAGTGCTTCACCTTTGCGTACGAAACACCAAAGTTCTTCAAGTAAGCAGTAGGAAAATCCTCCTCCTCCTCCTCCTCCTGAACCTTGTCTGTCTGCTCTTCCGGAACTGTGAGTTTCTCCAATTTACATCTCTCCATAGGGTAGCCCAAGATTCTCAAGTATGGGCCGTCCTCATAGTACCTTTGGACGTAACAGTGCACACCAATGTTGTACACCGATTCCCCCTTATGAATGATATCGGTGTCAGGTTCTTCTGGGTCTTTCATGTGGAATAACACAAAGTGAGGTTCTCTGCGGTCACAGATCTCCACAATAGTCTTCTTTACCGCAGGATCTGAGATGTTGATCGAGAAAGGACGGCCCGGGAGTGGTGGCTTGTCTTTCATAGCAATCGCCAAAAGCGGCGGATATGCTCCTGTCTCAGCATCGGCCACTAGGGATGGAACGTTGTCTCTGTCCTTGTTGTTATTATTGTTGTTGTTATTGTTGTTGTTGTTGCCACCGTTTCCACCATTTCCACCGCCCAAAGGGGCAGATCCTGGTCCAGCACTGGCACTCACCGAGGAATCGGATTTGTCTATAACTTTATCGTCGATCTTGAGCGGCTCGCTCTTATCCTTGGGTTCCTTTGGTTTTTCTTCATCCGGGGTCTTCTCATCGGGCGCATTGCCCTCATCTTTTGCCGGCGTGTCATTCTTGCCATTGTCATTGTCTGGGGAAGATTTCTTGAGCTGCAACGTAGGCACAGACTCAAACTCGGGCACTTCCGAGCCATCTGCCGCTACCATTCTCTTAGATGATGTTGGCATCACCGGCAATTGCCGAGCTAAGTCCGCAGCATCAAAATCAAAGATGGTGGCACTTCCTTGTTGAACACTGGTGGCGTTTCTTACTAAGCTGGGGAAGACGGCGCTCTTTGTGCGTGCAAGAAGACGCAAGTGCCGCATCTTCTGGCTCAGTACTCTCGAGTACACAGTTCTTGACGTGAGCATCTGGGAATTTGTCAGAAATGTGGATAGATAGAGTGACGATGGATGTAGCTGATAATGGAGATTTCTCCATACCCAGATCGCCGAGTTTCTGTGCGATTCTGTGGTCACGTGCATTATTTGTTTTAAGGTCACATGATTGATATGATAGGAAGAGTAGGATTTCTAATCTGATTGTCATTCTGTAACGATGTGTGTTCATTTATGTTCAACTACGTTCTCTTTTTTTGCTAATTTTCTTATATTTTCATTTCCGATCTTAATATAATTCTATTTGAAAATGTTTGAATTTGCTCCGAATAAGAACTAAAGGCATTCAACATGCATCCTCGTCCATTTTAAATCTTAAAAACATGTCTCTTCTTTGCAGGTTCTTCACGGTCCTCGATTTTGCGTTTGGAGGGCCGAATTGGAGAAGAGTGATCATCTTGAAAGTTATCGTCATGATAATAATTAAGTGAATTCAAGTCTTCCTCTTCCACATTGAGCCCTCTTCCTTGCAGCTCCAGCACTATTTTGGATGCGTTTGCTGAAAGTAATTGTATTTTCTTTTTCTTTTTACTGACTCCATCCTCTAAGAGCGTAGCGTTGGCTGTTTGATACAAATCCTCGGACTCTGAAATGTTTGTCAGGTTAGCGTTTGCTTCTGGAATTACTAATTTGGCGGCATCGTCTTCATTAATTGCTTCTTCCGGTTCTGCGGAGACTGCTGGCTCAATAGTTTTCTCTATAGGCGCCTTTTTAATGGGTGTGGATTCCACACTTGACGTGGGGGAAGAAAAGTACACTGGCTTTTCCGTCTTCTCGGACTGTGAGAGTTTGAGTGACGCCTGAGATGCTATTGATTCGGCTCCAAAATCGGCAAAAGAATTGCCTTTTCCCTTAAGTATTTTTTGTTTTGTAAATACTGGCGATGCACCGGAAAATACTGATAAGTTGGGAGAGAGGAACTTATTGCCCAAACTAACCGATCTTCCAGACGACGTAGGCGGTGACATAAAATTAGGCTTGGTCCACTTGCTGCCCAATGGTGCCACCTTTCTCTCAGAGCGCACGCTGTTGACCTCGTCCAACTGTTTCTGGAGCAGTGCCACCAAGTCCTTCAACTCATCTATTTGAGCCTCATGTACCTTCTCTTTTGTGGAAAGCTGCAGTTTTAGAACAGAAATACGGAGTTCGTAATCACGGAGCTTCTCAGAAGCGTTTCCTAGAAGTCCCTGTGATGTTGGAGGTGTCTGCTGTGTTTGTTGATTTTGTTTGTCTGCTCGCTGTGCTGAGTTCTGTAGACTTAGTAATTTTAGAACAGCTAGCCGGATAAGCAGTTTCCGGGATTCATTCTCTCTGTCAACGCCACGAACCTGCTCCTGAAGACGGAAGTGTTCATCTATTTGGAGATCCATTTGCACTTGGATGCTGTTTGTTTTTGTTCGCGAATGTATGTTACTGTGGTGGGGTCAATAGCTAGAAAGAGGTTGTAAGTAAAGGTGTTTCTGCCATGTATGAATCAAAATAGAGAGTGGAAATAAACCAAGCGAGTAAATTATTTGTGATTCTCTTCTTCTGAAAATATAGATTTTTTGGGGTTATCTATAGTTCTCTCTACTAGCTTCCAAATCGTTATAACCCTGCACAAGATCATCATCAACTAATTATTCATGAAACTCCGACCAGCTTCGTTGCGGCAGTTTGCGGACAGAAATGTGTTTGACGCTTGCGAAGACGCTTGTTTGGTGGACTCCGTGCTTGACGAAGCCGCCATCCTCAGGTCTCAACACCACAGTTACAGCTTGAAGGATGGTGTGAAGAATGTCATCTTAGATAAGTCTGCTCCAGATTACGAGCAAATGTTCCTAGAAAAGGGCCAACCTTTAGCTGCGGATGAAGTGTTAGAGTCTTTGAAGCCGCTGGTGCTCAAAATCCCTTTGAAAGCTCGTTCTGAGTTTCGTTCTGGACAGCTTCCACTGTCTGAACTTTTGATGGCCATACAATACTATGCTAGCCATACGGAGATGCGTAATTACTCCATGGATGAATCTGCCTTAATTACTCTTGGACTACTTGCTGAGCAATGGGCAGACGAGATTGTGGATGATAATACTGCCAGCATGTTTCTCGAACTAGACAACGGAGAGGACCTGAGCGGCGATTCTCTGCTTCTAAGAAAATTTGGACCAATCTCCGATAGTGAAAACGAAACTATAATGGCAAGCTGGGCTAAGGAGGAGTCAGACTCCGATGTTATGTCTATTGATTTCGAAGAGAGCGAGACTGATGAAGAAATACAAGAAATAAATTCAGTGGAGCCACGAGTGACCGACGCGGGAATGGGTCCTAAGCGAAGAGGAGACATATCCGGGGGCCTGCGAAAGAAATCTCGCTTGGCGGATTCTGCTCACTCCAGTGATCAATCGAGTGATAGTTCAAATGAGAGCACAAGTGAAAGTTCAAACGAAAGCTCAAGTGAAAGTTCAATTGAGAGTTCAAGTGAAAGCTCGAGTGACAGTTCAACTCAAAGCTCAGATGACACTTCGAATAGTAAATCGAATGACAGCTCTGATGACGAGAATACAGATTCATAACCTCCGGGCGCTCCATGTATCTAGCCTGCAAGCGGATTGAGATATCAGACTAAGTTGGAGATCTGATACGATGCGATCTGAACTGGATTCGAGTCTGTCTATATTGAATCTTCTCCCTTATTAGTGTTCATACATTTACGTAATGTGTGGGCCATTTTTCAAATTTGTCTATAGCCCCTGTATCAATACATGTACCATATTTTTCATTACTAGCATCAGCTTCTCTAGGTTAGGTAACAATCATGGCAAATCAGAATATGGACATTATTACTAAATTATCATGATTTCTAGAATTTATTTGGGTGTTCAAATTCACCTCATGGAAGCTTATGTATAAGAATCTTTATTAATGTTGGTGTATGGGTCTTTGGAGTCATTTTGTGGACGTCTCTTAATGCATGAGTACAAACATGCAAAACAAAGTGAAACGAACTATGTCTTCCTTCTTGTTTATGTGAGTTGTATTAGTGTAGTAAGGCTTGTCCAACTTGTACGAATCTTGGAATTTCTTTGAACTCTCAAAAAACATCTCTCTTGACAAAACATGTATCAAATCATCATAACAATATCAACGAATCAATATCAAACGATAATCTTTAAAATAAGTCGATTCCAAGTGTTTTTATTGTTCATAAGTACGTAATGGTCTTTTTGAGCTTTAGTACATAGTTATAGAATCTAAGTTCACGTGAGTTCTATCTGCACTACTATTGCACTTTCTGGTATGGAAAACTCATCTCTGATATTCTTATAGACCCAAATGGGACAAAAACGTAGCAGAGAAAATCTGCCCGCGGTCTTGAGGACGAAGACGAAGAAGCAGCGGAAGAAGCATGCTGCAACTGTCACTCAGGCAAAAAATTCGTTTGAGCTGCTTCCAGAAATCGCAAATTCACCAAAATCTGACCATGATATAGTGTTGTTAGATTCTTCGGGGGAGGATGACTACGACGTCGTTGTAGAGTCCGATGATGATAAAAGCAATGATGAGAGCGAGCCACCGCAGAAAAAACAGAGGACTGGATTTGAAGACAACGAGGAAAGTGAAGGTGAAGGTGATTCTAGGAATGAACTAATAAAAAATAATGACTTCATAGAGTTCGGGTTCAGTCTGTCTGAAAATGAAGAAGAGGACTACGGAGACTATTCCGATGATGGCCTTCTTAGCGATGATAATCTGGGATCAAGTCATGCTCATCGCAAGTCAAAACCAGCATTTCCTTGGGTCAAGGGCCATGATCACCTGAAGCAGAAAGAGATTGCAGACTGGCTTACACTTGAAATTAAGGATTTTGTAAACTACATTTCTCCATCCAAGGAGGAAATTGTGATTCGTAACACTGTTATCAATAACCTTAAGACAAAGATTTCCGAGTTTTGGCCAGCTACTCAAGCTCATGTGTTTGGATCTTGTGCTACAGACCTCTATTTGCCTGGTTCAGATATCGACATGGTTATCATTTCTAATACTGGGGATTACGAGCAAAGATCGAGATTATATCAGCTTTCATCGTTTCTACGGACGAATAAACTTGCGAAAAACATTGAGGTGATCGCTACTGCTAAAGTGCCCATCATCAAATTTGTGGACACAGCATATAACATTCATGTTGATGTTTCCTTTGAAAGAACAAATGGCCTTGACGCGGCTCGCAGAATTAGAAGATGGTTGGACTCTACTCCCGGATTGAGAGAACTTGTGCTAATAATCAAGCAATTCTTACGTTCAAGGAAACTCAACAATGTCCATGTCGGTGGTCTCGGTGGATATGCTACAATCATCATGGTCTATCATTTCTTGAAACTCCATCCGAGAGTGTCAACCGACAACATGGCGGTGATGGAAAACTTGGGTACATTGTTAGTGGAGTTTTTTGAATTGTATGGTCGTAACTTTTCTTACGATAATCTAATAATTTCCATTGACTCAACGAATGATAGCCCGAGGTACTTGTTGAAGTCCAGGAACCCAGTTTTAACCGCAGGTAGAGGTCAGTTTTCCATTATCATTCAAGACCCTTCAGATCCGGCAAACAATATCACAAGATCTTCCTATAATCTCAGAGACTTGAAGAAGGCTTTTGGTGGTGCGTACCAGCTTCTTATTGATAAGTGTTACGATTTGAATGGAGCGTCGTATAAGAACAGAATTGGCAGTCTGATATTGGGAGACATCATCAAATTCAAAGGAAAGGATAGAGATTTCAATGATGATAGAGACAAGGTTATCAACTCTGCTCTTATTAGTAACGAGAGTGAAGATGAAACCGATGGGGCTGATGGCAACGACAAGTACTACTTCTCTGATATGACTGCTAGTGAAGATGACACATTTGTCAACGTCGAAATGGCACCAAAGCCTAAAATGGCCAAGAAAGCTGTCACACCAAAAGCATCGACCACTGCCAAGGTTGCCCCCTCAAAGACCATTTCCAAGGTTCCTGACGGGCCAAAAATAAAAGTCGAGAATAAGCAACAAGTTGCTGACTTCATGAGCATCGAGGATTCAGATGACGAAGCTCAAGATAATGGCGACGAGAAACTTTCTAAGTCTAATTTGGACAAGGATATCAAAAGAGAGTACTGGCGTCAGAAGGGGCTCGAGATTTGAGTCTGAACGATGCATCAAGCATCTGTACATTAAACGTATTAAAGCTACACCCAACTCCTTATGTATAAAAACAAAAGTTAACAGCATCCAGTCTGTTTCATGCGCATGTTAAGTAATAGTCTGTCATCATTGGTATTAGCGGCCTGTTCTTCCTGGTATTTGTCGAAAAATTCCTGTTCTATCTCGTCAGTGATCTGGTCGAAGAGGGCAACGATACCCTTCCCTGTTTTGGCACTGGTAGTCACCAAAGACAAATTCCTATCACCACAAAACTCTTGAATCATCAGTAAATTAGCATCTGCACCCAAATCCTCCTTGTTTCCCACTACTTTGATTTTAATATCGGGAGGTCCCAGTATGGCAAGTTGTTCAATCCAATATCTTGCTCGTTCGAAGGATTCATCTGGCAGAGACATGTCAAAGCACACAAGTGCAACTTTAGAATTTCGATAGTACATGGGAGTTAGTGACTTGTACCGCTCCTGACCCGCCGTGTCCCAAATCTCAAATTTGATGCTTCTGTTTGACGCTGTATGCTCTTTGGAGATAAATGCTGCACCAATCGTATTTGCCAGGTGTGGGTCAAATGAGTCTGTAGTGAACCTATGCACTAATGAAGTCTTTCCGACTGATGAGTCCCCCAAGAGAACGATTTTGTATGGTGGGGTCATTGAATAGATAAGATTAAAAGTATTAGGATGACTTGATGGAGTGCGAATAATAAGTGCGAGTAGCATAACCATGCTCAGTAATCCACATAGACGTCAATCCATTTACCTACGTAGTTAGTTTTAATTATAAATAACGACTCTTTTAGTACAGGTGTCTCTGACTTTTCTTGAATATTTTTGCATTCTTTTACATCTCTATTTTCTCCAGTATGTATTGCTACTTCTTGTCAGTAGACGTTGTTTTTCTTTCATTATTAGTGGTGACGCCTCTACTGGAAGCCGCCAAGAGAGTTCATGAGTTGGGAGTTTCCGCCAGACTGTTGGAAGTCCATCATGAAGTCCTCCAAAATAGCGAAGGCGGCGCAGATACCCACGGTCACGGCAGCTGCGTTACCTGAGGAGCCCAACAACTCACCAGCCAAGGCAACAACAGCCAAAGAGAAAGCACCAGTGACTGCAGCCACTGGGACAATCTTAGACAATTCTTTGGTAATGGAGACATCTCTCTTACCAGCAATAATGATGCTCTGGTCCTTGAACTGTCTTGCAATGTCCTTTGGCGCAGAACCAGAGATATTGGCCCAGAAGTGGGCAAATGTAGTAGCCAAAACCAAGACAGAGGACGAGAACACCACAGCTCTGATTGGAGACAACACGGACTCGCTCAATGAAGCTGGAGCACTCACGTAGAAAGAAAGACCGGAAACCACTGAGCCAGCATCGGAACGGGACTCAAGGATCTTGGAAATCACAGGGTAGAATGGTTGCAAAGCAATAGAAGCAAAGTGCAAGGAAAGCTGAATGTTGGCCAACACAGTGAAGGCGAACAAAACTGGCAATGCACCAGTATACAACAATCTGATTGGGTAAACATTAGCAGTACCTCTGGCCTTGTTGGATCTGATAGGCAATTCAACTCTGACGTTCTGCAACGCAATAGTAGCAAGGCCAGTGGCGATAAGGATAAGCACCAGAGGAAGGTTAGGGAAGTTAGCTCTGGCAAAGATACCAATAGCGGCATCCTTGATGTTCTTCAACTCCATGGAGAACAAAGCTCTAATGAAGTAGGTGACTACACCGTAAGTCTCTGGCACACCGTCTGGAACAGCAGTGACGGCCTCAACACCCACAACGTCTCTAACAAGCTGAGTAGCAGCGTTGACAGCAATGAAACACAAAGGACCCGAACCGAAACCGTATCCCTTATCAATGACTTCAGCAATCAAGTTCAAGATGAAGTTCCAACCAACGATCTGAGTGAAAATCAAAGCGTAAGAGCCGTATGGAACAGACTCACCGGAGTAGTTGGCCAACACTGGGTTGTAGTATCCGGAAGCAATCAAAGCCACAGCGAAGGTGGAAGCCAAAACCAAAGCAGTCAATTTCTGAGCAGTTTGGAACAACTCACGGTCCTGGGCATAATTGAAGTTAACATTAATCAACTTCAAGCCTGCAGCAATTTGCCAGACGAAAGCAGAAGTGATGATAGGAAGCAAGCCCAATTCTAATAAGGAGCCCTGCTCCAAAGCAAAGAGCGGTCTCAATGCTGGGTAAGGGTCAGCCATTTTCAAGGTAGCATCCTTGACAAGACCGTAGATTGGAAGTTGTGACAAGAAGAAAAGCAAGCCGGAACCAATGGTGAAGATCACCTTTTCGTCCAAACTGATCTTTTCATCAGGGAACTCGATTTCAGGCAAGATTGCGGAGAAAAACTTGACCAAATCAAGAAGACGGACTAAAGTTAGTATGCTATTATTATATTGACAAGGCACTGATCAGTACTTACAGCCACTCATGTTGAATATGTTTGATATAGATTTTGCAAACCAGAGTGGGAAAATGGTCGACGACATGAAAGGTCACGTGCCATGCGGCTCTGAGCCAGCCCCGATAAACGATAGAGGTGGGGGTTACAGTAATTTATAATTATGTGTGCAAATGCTGATAAAAATTCGATATTGTATTTTACTTTATGCTCAATTATCGAGGAAGTCCTTTTATTTTCTGTTCTATAAGCTTCTTGAAAGCAAATTGTTAAAGATCTATGTCAAGTGTGGAGATCGCCCCAGTAGAATTTTTCCACCTGGTCTGTCATGCCGGAATCCGACGTCCATCCTACAATCGATTAGACTCTGTTATCACTATTGCAATTGATGAACATGTCTAAAATCCTAACACCGTAGAATTACTAGTACTATCTCGTATATTTTACACTCTAAATTTAAGGGCCATCTCGACGGCAGCAGCACCCCAATCTTCACCATGGTTGTGCATCTTGCCAGGAATGAGTCCGGCTCTGGCTTCAGCCTGTTCGTCCGTAAGGCAGGTCAAAACTCCGAAAATGATAGGAATTCCGGCCTCGAAGTTGAGTTTCATCAACTGGTGGGTTACGGAGTCACAGATGTACTCAAAGTGCATGGTGGAACCCTTGATAAGGACACCAATAGGCACCACGGCATCAAGGGGCTCACCAAGAGCCTTCTGTTTATCGAGGAAAAGCTTGGATCCGTATGGCAACTCAAACAGGCCAGGAACGGACTCGACAATGATGTTTTCTTCCTTGACTCCAAACTCCTTCAATCTCGCAATGCATCCGTCCACTAAGGCAGAAATGATGGAGTCATTCCATCTAGCATGGAGAATACCGATTCTCAACGATGATCCTGGGTGTTAGAAACTACTGTGACATTATTGTGGTTTCATTTATCACATACCGTCGTATTTTTGGTCAACTTTACCCAAACCTTTCACAGCCATTTTAACGATGGTTCTACTAACGGAAAATCGACCACTCTTATAATGCGCCAGCTCTGCAGGATTACTAAGTGCATGGCCCTCCATTTGATGATCATGAGTAAATGCATAAAGAAAAATCAATAGAGTGAAGGTTTTGAAGTTTTAAGTTTTAGAAACTCTTAATTTTTGAGAACCATCGACTTCACTACGTATCTACTTTGAACCAGTTCACTGATCGTAAAGGCTTGTATTTGTTAAAAGACTTTATTACGTCATCAAGCACATTATCGACCCGTCATTACTAAAGCCACTCAACACAACACCAGTACGTTCTTCATCCAAATCACACATAATGAATCGATTCCAATCGACGCTTTGCATCTAGAATGTCTCATCAAGGGTAATAGTAGGACTTTTAGGAGGGGTTCCTTTTTGCGTAGTAGTTGTGTTAACATGCAATTCTGGACGGAACAACGTCTTGGTCAAAGACTTGGTTCTTCCAATTTGAATTGATTTCGGCTCTTTTGGGGAGGATTCACGCAACTCCTCCAATTGTGCCTCAGTATTAAACTCACTTACATCGATACCAAGACGTTGAAGATCAGCATATGCATCAAAGGATTGTGGCTCTGGTTCCTGGTAATCCTCATCTGCACTTGTCTTTCCGGAGTTGTGGAAGTTACGGAAGTTCTCCAAGCTGGAGGTAACATTCAATTCCTTGGTCTCATTCAATGCATCCGACAGTGATGACCTCAGCAATAGGTTTTCCTGGAGGGACAACTTGACAGACTCAGGCAATTTGAGCAATCCAACTCCTTTGTATGCTGATTGCAAGAATTCGTAGGCATGGGATGCTGCAGCCGGAGTTTTGAAGATGATGACTATTCTGCTTAAGAAGGGCAAGTCAGACCAATGGACGATGTTGTAGACAAAATCGCCGGCCTGTTCAGAGTCAAGATTTAAGATGGAAAGCTTGATTTGATTGGCCAACGAGAGCAGGCGGCCCTCATTTGGGAGAAAATCATTTCTGGATAAGTTGGAGACGATTATGGAAGTGCGAGTCATGATGCTGGATGATAAAATAGAACGAGCAGCAAATGAATAGGAAGAGTGGAACACAAATCAATGGCTGTAACTGGCAATTTTTTTCACAATTATGGATAGTCCGGGTAGGTGGTTTAGAAATATATCGAATTCTTAATCAATCAAAGGTCATTTGCTAATCCTGTCCGCAGGGTCCCTACAACATGGAGCATACAGTCCAGGCATAGCCCCAATTTGCACCAAGACGATAAAGGAGAGAGATTTTGCGAGAAATGAACGATGGGAGGGTCATAAAAGTGTGGGAGATAAGTAAAATTCGATAACATGCATCAGGTTAAAAAAAAATTCTTGGTTTTAGCAATTTCGATTTTTTAAGGACAAAAGTGCATTTTCTGATTTGAACAGGCGGAGCAGTATTCACAGAAATGTGAGAATCCTCAGTGGAGTAATTGAGACACAAAGTTTAGTAGCTAGGCGAAAAAGCAAACCAATTAGGCAATAACAAAGACCTTTCATCTTAATATTTTGGCTTCTTTCTCTAATTGAAACATATATATAGAACAAATGCTCTACACCTTGCAATACAAAGCAATGGCTAAACATCATCCTTCCCCCCCAATTTATGACCACGTTCATTCCGCTACTCATTTGAGCCAAGGCAGTGCCCGACTTGCAATTACGAAGGACAAGAAAATTGATGCGTTATGTCTATTGTTCTATACCCATTCCCCTCAACTGTGCCCCACTTGTGCCTCATTCACTTTCGCTGATATTCACTTGTTCAAGTCGAAGTAAAGGTCATAGTGAAGAGAGCACTTTGGATTGAATGCAGCTCCACATTGCACACACAGGCCGCACCTTGTGTACTCCAGGAAATCCAAGAGCGCCTTACATTCACCACATAAAATTACCTTCTCTCCATCTTCTAAACTACGCTTTGGCCAGGTTTCAATGGTGTGGGTTGCTGATTCCTGATGACACTTGTAGCAGGGGTAAAAGTTGTTGCAGCATTTGAACTTTATAGCGATGATGTCAAGTTCCAGATGGTAATGAACACATCGGGTTTTGGAATCTACAGTAGGACCAAGCACCGTAGTCATGACGACAGTTACTGAAGAGACTTACTGGTGAGTTAGTCCCGGAGCCCGCGCCTCTCTGGAGTATCACTATGATTCGCTTTCAGAGGTAAAGGTTTTTTTTTGCCCATCAGCCTTTGCTCGTAAATATAGGGCCCTGCTTTTGAATATTTTGATCTTAAATTCACATGTTTGCCGGCAACTCACCGGCAATCACCGAGAACTTATCAGCAGCTACCTATAGTTTACCGGCAGTGAATTTTGTGTTTGTCCTTCCTTTACACCTTATACATTTGATGCCTTATATGCCGGCTGGAGAGCTCAGTAACAATACAGTGTACACCGGTTAATTGACTTAAAACACCCGATGGAGTCACATATGAGATCGCTGGAGGAAAATCCAAAATCAAATGAAGAACATCCCTGTACTTTTTGTTTTGAAAGCTTACTTGGTTTCCGCTTTCGAACTATGGAATAGGGGGAGAATTGTGATTCCCCACACCGTTCGATGGCTGTTTTGAGCCTTCTATAGAATTCACGAATAATGCGAAATTCTCAACGTTCTATTATCTAAACATTCTCCTGCATAACCAGAATTTCATCAACAAATAGGTAGTTTCCACCATGCCCAAAAGAGAAGCAATAAGTAGTCAAGAAATCGTAGAGAAGCCGCATAGGAACTAATTATTGCCTCTTAGTATCTCCAACTCGTAACGTTAAAGCCAAATCAAAGCTCTCATTCCTCTGGTTTGCACCCTTTTACATAGACGTCCTGCAGAAACCGCGATGGTAAACAAACAAACAGAAAGTGTTGATCTTCGATCATTGATCTCGAGGTGCCAACCAAGTGCTGGTGCAACAATTGTAAGAAATTCACGTCGCATCACATTCTTGACTCCATAAGTCACCAACGAAGACACTTAATCGCCGAATTTAACTGTCGTGTTTCTGCGTATGCGTGAGAGACAAAACTTCACACCCGTACACCATAAACAAACTACGCCTGAGTCTGTTTCTGCGCACACCGAAGGTGTTTTTGTTTTCTTCGCTGGTACCTTCAGACTATCAATTACTAGTCATACTACCTGTCTGAGCGTCTCAGACTTTGTGGTAGCCTTTCACGGAAACAGTTCATTTCTGTTTTCTTGCCACTTCTGGAAGTTGGCTCCCATTCTTCACTCAGCTTTTGACACCCCCTTGCACAATACTTAGTGTAAGACACTGAACTCCACTGGTGAACTTTCCTTCCACCCATTATAGTGGCAGAGGTTTTATAATACATTCAAACGGACCAGTACTCGTCGCTACATCCTACATTCGGCCAAATTTGCCCAGTCACTCGCTTACCATAATTAATAATGTCTTACGAAGCAAGAACCCGCTCATCCTCCGAGGCTAACCGACGCCATTCGGGCCAGCACAGACGTGCTCTCTCCAATTTGCCCACCAATTTGGTTGCTTCCCGTGTCGCCAAAAGAGATGATGACAGACGCAAACGACTCAATGTCAGAGATCAGGGCCGCGAGAACGACCCTGAGGCCCGTGTATCCTTTGGCTCATCAGAAATAACGCAGCCGCTCTCGGATGACGGCCTAATACGCCACCACTTCGACAGAATCAACCTGGAGGTTGGTGAGCTTGGTGTAGATGGTACAGACTCCGAAAATGCCAGTCCTCAAGTATTCTCTGATGCGTTGAGTACAAGGCCAACTGCAGAGGAGGACGAACAAGAGGAAGAAGAAGAAGAAGAAGATGATGAAGACGAGGAAGAGGAGGACGTTGAAGATGATGAGAACGATCCGGCAGACTTACTGTGTCCACAAGAACCGAAATGGAGTCGGGCCATTTTCAACGAGTTACAGCACGTAATGCGCAAATACTCGACAACCACATTGGACGAAAAGGATGAGGATACTTATGATGTGACAATGGTGGCAGAGTACGCCCCAGAAATCTTCAACTACTTGCATGAGCTTGAGCACCGGTTGTCACCAGACCCAAACTATATGGATAACCAAGACGAGTTGCGGTGGGAAATGAGATCTGTCTTGGTAGACTGGGTAGTACAGGTGCACCAACGCTTCAACTTGCTCCCTGAGACACTTTTCTTGACTATAAACTATATTGACCGCTTTCTCAGCCGCAGACGGGTTTCATTATCTCGATTCCAGCTAGTAGGTGCAGTTGCACTCTTTATCGCTGCTAAGTTCGAGGAAATTAATTGCCCCACTGTTAGAGAAGTTGCATACATGGCAGACAATGCTTATAGCGTCGAAGACTTTCTCAAGGCTGAACGTTTCATGATTGACGTTCTTGAATTTGATATGGGTTGGCCAGGTCCAATGTCATTTTTAAGAAGAACATCGAAGGCAGATGATTACGACTATGAAACGAGAACATTAGCTAAATACTTCTTAGAGGTGACCATAATGGACTCGCGATTTGTGGCCTCGCAGCCATCATGGCTTGCAGCTGGTGCACACTATCTACTGAGAAAGATGCTTAACAAAGGTCCCTGGACAGAGCTTCACGTATTCTATTCGGGCTACACAGAAGAACAATTACGTCCATTGGCTCGCATATACATGGAAATATGCCAGAACGCAGAACAGAACCATCGGGCTATCTTTGAGAAATATCAGGAGCGCAGATATAGACGATCCTCATTGTTTGTGCAAGAGTTTCTCCGAGCCATGCGGCAGTCCACCAGAGACTAGTTCTGTTTTACATACCAATGGCTGGATCAGCATCCTATCATTCATCATTTAATCAGGTTTTTCCCATTCATAATAAATATTGACGCACTAACACCAATTGTACATCGACTATAGGACCGCGATGTGGGTCGTGCACGTGAACCTCTTACCACATCAAATAAGTAGGAATTTTCTCCTCCCCTCTCCACATTCTACCCCCAAAATAACCATGTCCAGAATTTTCTCAGTTCGTGCTCTTTCCCATATCTCTAGATTGGCTGCTCCACAGATCGCCAGAAAGTCCCCAATTTTCACCAGGGCTTTTTCCAATTCAGTCATTCGTTCCAACTCCACCAAGGATTTACTTGAAGTTGTCAAGTCCGAATTTAAGCTTGCCAACTCTGTAGAAAATGAATTGGCTCCGGACCACGTTACTTACTTGAAGGAAAGCGGATTTGAGGTTGTGCAGAAAGCTGGCGAGTCCAATGTGGAGTTGTCCAAGACCTTGGAATCTGGAGAAGTTCTCAAGGTCTTCTTTGATATCGACGAGGTCACTGATGTTTCTTTCGGTGCGCCAGAGGTTCCTGAGGAGGAGGATGCTGGTGAGAAGTTTGACGATGAGCTTTACCAGTACGAGTCCACTTTTGCTAACGTTAAAGTCCTCATCTCTAACCCACAGAACAACAACGGACTCTTCTTTAACTTGATGTTGCAGAGCTCCGAGGAGGAGTTCTTTGTGGACTACTTCAACTACAAGCCAGACACTACTGCTTTCTTGAAGCAGGTTGACGAGCAGGGAACCTACTTGGGCAAATTCGAGTACCAGGGCCCAAGATTCTCCAACTTGGACGAATCCTTACAGGCTACTGTTGAGAAGTACTTGCAAGAGAAGGGTGTGGACGCCGACTTGGCCGACTTCATCTTTGGCTACTCCGAGATCAAGGAAGAGGACTCTTACAGAGACTTGTTGAGTGATGTTGCCAAATACTTAAGCAAGGAGTAAGAAGGATGTTAGTTGCCTGTAAATATGTCTGATTTCTGTAAATAATGAAGTGATAAAATTAAAACATTTACAGTAGGTGTCTAGGTGTCCCTAAAGTTTAATATATCGAACTATATTCTATGATCTTGTTGCTATTAGACTTCAACTTCAACTTCAACTTCAACTTCAACTTCAACTTGGAAATAATCTTCTTAAAACTCACTGAAAGGATCCTCGTTCTCTTCGTCAAGATTCATCTTTCCCTTTCCTGCCATCCTCACTGCTGCCATTTCCCTAGAGGCGGCTTGCTTTCTTACCTTCTGTGTCATCTTCTCAATCTCATCTTCAACATTGTCAGAATCCTTTTCAGCATATTGCATAACCAACCGTCTTCCCAATAAGTGTACACCCTGCAACTGGTTCATGGCGTTCTCTGCCTCCTTTAACAAGGTGAACTCAACAAATGCAAAACCTCTGGCAGACTTGTCGAACTTCTTGGGAACTCTGACGGACTTGATCTGACCATAAGCACCGAACAACTCCAACACATCTCTTCTGGCTGCCTCAAATGGCAAGTTCTTGATGATAATCTTGTTGGTCTTCTCTGATTTGGATGCCAGCGACTTTCCTCCTGCCTTTCTGTGAGATAACTTCAATTGGATACGGTGTCCATCAATTGCATGTCCATCCAAAGTAGTAATGGCCAACTCTGCCTGGTCCTTAGACTTAAACTCCGCAAATCCAAAACCCATGGATAGCACACCACCAGCGTTCTTGGGGTCAGGCTTTGTCTTGACAGTTGCGACCACAAATCCTGGAATCTTAGCAAATACCTCACTCAAATGTGCGCTGGTGGTTGCGAAATTGAGGTTCTTCACGAAGATGGAAACTGTCGGACCCTCCTCCACCATCTCGTCATCCAGACCAGTAGCGCCATCATCCATGACATCGCTAGCAGTGATTTTCGCCTCGACAGCTTTGTCGGTTGACTTCTCGAGATCGACATTCTCACCAGCCACTGGTTCACGAACAAACAAGTCCTTAGGTCCTTTCTCCAAATACAAAATGCTCTTCTTGAACATTCTGTACGCTAACTTGGTGAAAGCTGCACGGGCGCCGGGCAGATCTCTGAATTCCACAATGGCGATGGTTCCAGCTGGAGGCATCAAAATTCTCTTTAGCGATCCGTACTCCGAAAAGAGCTCGCCAATCTCGTCGCTCGTGGTGCCGAATGGAAAGTTCTTGACCAAAATGATCTTGTCATCACGTTCCTTGTGATTGAATGTAGTCAAGTCAACTCCTCTGTCCTCAAAGTATTTTCTGACGTCACCTATCACATGTGCTTCAGCCAATGCTTGTTTGACAGCAGAAGCAGAGTTTTGAGGATCGATTAATTGAGCTTTGGTGATACCCATTTTGGCAGCGACAGAGTCGAGAACTGCATCGTTGTTCATGTAGAGGGAGTTCCAATTAAATTGTCCCTTGTTGGCCAGAGCCTTTTTCTTAAGTTCTCTTTGCTTTTTGAGAGGCAAATTTTTCAAGGCAAACTCGTCGAGCTTGTGGTCTTTCTTGACCTCACCGGCCAATATATGCAAAAGTCTACCTTGGAAAATCTGTTTGTCCAAGGCAATGTAGGCAGATACAGCATCACTGTTGTTCTCGAATTGGACATAAACAAATCCCTTAGACTTACCAGTTCTCGTGTCCACGGCAACATGAACCTCCAGAAGCGGTCCGTAAGTTGAGAAGAGGTCACGGAAATCATCCTCAGTGGAGTCGTACAAGATGTTACGAATGAATAAACGCCCAGTCTGCAAGATCTTGTCTGCGGTTACCTTCTCGGGATCGACTGGCTCTGGTCTGACAACAGCTTTTCTTGGCTTATTCTGATAGGAAAGCTGAGTATTGCTTTCTTCAGATTGAGTTTCAACGCTCGTTTGCTTAATTTCTTCATTGTCCTGAGTCTCGTTTTCCTTCATTCGTATTCTTCTCTGCTTGAGCCAATCAAGATCTGAAACGTTTTCATCCTTGGCTAAGTCATCAGTTGGCTCTGAACTATCGACTTCAGCTTCATTGTTTGTTTTAGTTTCTGTCAAGCTCATCATGGGTTCATCCTCGCTCTCTTCATTCTGCTGAAATTCATCATACTCATCATCACTGTCTCTCTCCACACCTTGTGGAACAGAATACTGCTCGTCAAGTGATGTATCCTTCTCCTTTTTGTCCTCTTGGGCCAATGCCTGCTCCAAAGCTTGAGCAGAAGGGCCACCAGATCCATCTGCCAACGAATCGTTAGCCCAAGACTGGGTCTGAGAAGATGGCTTCATGGAATCTATAAACTCCTTCAACTTTGGGTTGGCTGCGATCTCCTGATCGAGCTTCGACTTTTTGTCTGTTTTCTGTCTCTTTCTTTCGAGTGCCTGCTCCTTTTCACGCAAAAGTCTCTCCTCTTGCTCTCTCAACCTCTGCTCGGCCAATCTTCTCTTCTGTCTGACTGCCTGTGGAACGGTAGGGTCAGAAAAAGTTTTAGCGACTTGGACCTCGATTTTGGCCGTGTCAATGAACGACTGGTTGAAGTATTTGACGGCACTCTCTGCATCATCTTGAGATTTGTATCCGATGAAAGCAAATTGTCTGGATTCACCGTTTCTTTTCTTCATGAGCTTAACATCAGATACGTTTCCATTTTTGGAGAAATGCTCTTTTAGCCTCTCCTCCGTGAGATATTTTGGAAGTCCCTTGACAATCAAACGAGACATTGCTGATGAGGTTAAGTATGTGATGCGATGAGTTTGATTTTCTATGCACCTGCTCCGCATTTTTTTTTTTTGGACCCAGGACTTTTTTTTTTGTCTCTTCGCATTTTGCAACCATTTGTAACCTTTAACCTCACAAATGGAGCTCTTCGACCATTTGGGAATCTGGCCCGATCAGAATCCCACGCTCAGATCAATTTACTATAAAATCAGAGGCTTATTCATTTTATATAATCTCGGGCGGCTCCTACTTGTTTACCATATTGTATCGGCAGGCTTATCCGTTGTGGGCATACTTGTGCCAATCGCTGCTGAACTGACCAAAAGACAGTGCGGTGAGTGGTTTTGGACGACCGCTCTACATTTTCTCGTATGTTCTGTATCTTCAGAGTCTTCTTGTGCATCTTTACTGACGAAAGAATCTTGATCGTGTGAACATCCTGGTCACTGGGGACCAAATTCTACCCGAATCGGCCATAGTAATCAGTAACCATCAGTCAGTAGCAGACTATCTTTTATTAGTGTACTTGTCTCGCACCTGTGGAACCATCCATCCTCAAACGAATTTCTTTACTTGGTATTCGTTATGGAGAGTGCCCACCATAAAGACCTTGCTAAATATGTTCAGATGTGACGAGAACTGGGAGCTTTCGAAATCATGGACGGACTTGATATTTAAAAGAGTAGTCACATCGGAGGCTCCAGAGTGGATAGTCTTGTTTCCAGAAGTCAATATTCTCACACCTGCAACATCGTACCTACAAAATCTTCAAAGCGAAAAGTATTATCTCCCCAAATTTACTGAGGTCCTCTATCCTCGATTCTCTGGGCTACAAAATGCATCACGGGCCCTCAACATTACCTCCAGTGAAAAATTCTCGAAATTATATGACTTGTCTATCAATTATAGCCATAAAGTTTCACTTCTTGCCATTTTTTCCAACGCAAAGTCCATTGAAGTTAAAATTCACGTCAGGGCAAGGAACTTGAACCGCTTTCCACAGAAAAGGGCCAAGATCGAAAAGTGGCTCGAGAAAGTGTGGATAGAGAAGGAAAAACAGGTGCATAACATGAGCTTTCAACAAGATCAGCCAACTGGTGAGATTTTACTGGTCCTTGATATGCCATTGACCTCCATTGCCACGACTTCTAGTCATCTTGCATCAAATGGATGGGCAAACTTTTAATAATGGAGTTTTGGTTTTCGTCTCTCTCAATTCTGTAAAAATTATCCGTGTAACGGTCTCCATTAATGTGGCTCAAAAATTGCTCATCGTGGGTGATGACGATGAGCTGGAAGTTCTTCTGTGTCTTCCTAAAGTCGATGATATTGTTTAATGCCATGGCCAATGACTCAGCATTCTCCACATCCAAGTTAGTGGTGGGTTCATCAAGTGCAATCATTCCGCAGTTTGTTCCAAAACATTCAGCAAGAGCCAATCGAATCAAAATACTTGTAAGCACCTTCTGACCTGCGGAACATCTTCCTCTCATATCAAGCTCTGAATTTTTCTTGTACATGACCACTCTGTAATTATAAGATCGACCTTTGGCAACATCACATTTGATCTCAATGCCGTCAATATCTGTACCTCTGTACGTCTGGTTCCAGAGCTCCCGAAGAATTCTGTTGATTTCATCCATTTTCATACTGTGATACTTCATGATTGCATTATCTAACGCCTGAGAATACGTTTGTAAGTCATTAGACACCAACAAATTCGTTTGCAATTTAATCCACTCCGAATGGTACTGCTTGTCGATGTTCTTGAACTCCGTGGACAACTCATTCTGCAAATGCTGGATCTGATCGTTGATTTGCTTCACTTCACCTACCTTTCCGAAATGTTGGGAGTTGAGGTCAGTGATCTGACTGCGCAACCTCTGAGATGCCGCTTGGTACTTTTCCTTTTCCACTTCGGCATTTTGGATATCTATTTCATTCAATGTTTGTTGAATTCTATCCAACTCTTTTTCTGTTTGGCGAAGTTCGACGTTGTCTTGAATATTTCTCTCAACCTTCGTTGCATCATTGATAGCGGCTTCGAGTTGCTTGATTTCCAGTTCAAGTTTGCTCTTGCTATGTTCTAAGTTTTGAACCTGAGTAGTTGTTTCTGCCAATTTCTCCTTGATCAGCTCAACTTGCTCCTTATCATTAAGTTCGTATGATTCAATTGCCTCTAGTATCCTTTCAAATGTCAACAACGTGGAAGAAAGATCATCTAACATGCTTCGGCTTGTGTCTTCATGCTTGGTGCAAAGATTCTTCAAGTCCTCATATTCTTCTGACTTGACCTTGAAGTTGTCTCGTAGATCTTGGAGAATAATTCCAATCTTTTCTTGCTTTTCTTGCAAAGATTTTACATGAGTCTCAGAATCTGCAATGGAATTTTTAAGACCAACTGCTTCACTGAATGCCCTTTCCATGTCACTTATGAGTAACTGCTTGTCTTTCACCTGGCTCTCCAACTTTGAAAGCTCTCTTTGATGAGAATTAATTTCTTCTGTAGCATCAGAGATTGCTTGTCTCAAGTTCTTAACCTCAAAGTTTTTCTTCTGCTGCTCCCTTTGCAACTCAGAAACAGTCACCACAGAACTTCCAAACTCCTCAAGTTCATCTTGAAGAAGTAGCAATTGGCTCTCGATATTGGCAATCTCACCAAAAACTCTGTGGATACCTTCAACAGGTTTTGTCAATTCACGAATTTGCTCAAGTTTGAATCTCTTTTGTTCAAGTTTCGTCTTCTCCAATTTGATGTTACTTTCTTTCTCTCTGATACTTCCTCTCTGAATTTCAGCTTCTGTCTTCAATTGTTGCAACTCCTTAGTCAACTTGCGGTATTGCAAAATGTCAAAATGGATATTCTTCATTTCTTGCAAATCCTTCATCGTCGCTTCAACATCGTCAGTGAACTTGTCGGCTGTGAGGGAATTAATGTTATTCTGTAGCTCGGTCTCAAATTTTGAAAGCTCACCTCCGTTGAATCCTCTGTTACACAAAGTGCAACATCTTGTCTTCTTAGCAATATCCATAGCCTTAACCTTATAGCTTTTGGTCACTTCAAAAGTGTTGAGGTTGTACACAGCCGACTTGTGATCGTCCTCGAGCTCTTGCAATAGCCTTTCATAGTCATCAACCTCTGATTCTTCCAAAACGGCAAGTATATTGCTTTTATGATTTTTGATTTTCAGCTCCATTTCGGAAAATGCAGCGTTTGTACTTTCCAAGCGAGCATTCATCGAGCTGAGCTCATTGTTTGAACTACCAAGAAGTTCCTGCAATGCATCGGTCTCTTCTTGGAGGTTTTTAATGCAAATTTCTAAGGTAGACTCACACCCTTCAGCCTGTAACTTACTTCCAGTCAACTTTTCAAAATCTGCTTGATTGGACGAGATAGACTTATCCAAAACATTTTTTTTGAGACTTTTTGATTCTTTAAGCAAGTCAATCTTGCTATGAATATCCGATTGCTTATTAGACGTTGCAATTTGCCTCATCAAGTCATCCAATTCAACCTCGAGACTTGTAAGTTTCTTTTTATCTTGAATCATCACTTCTTTGAGTGAATTAACGCTGGAAGTTTCCTTCTTCTTCTCAAGTTTGGCTCTCAAGGCCTCCAACTTGGATTTTTCCATTTCTAAGGAGTCTTCATCAAGAACCAACACACTAAGTTTGTCTTTTAGCTCTTTGATTTTCAGGTTGGTGTTATCAATATCATCTGCACAATATAATGAATGTTGATCTTCCTTTGTGATTTTATCTCGGAAAACACCCAATTCTTCGTTCAACTTACCAAGTTTCTGTTCGTTTTCCTTCACAAGCTGCTTGAAGCGACCATCAGCAACCTTATGCATATGATTTAATTCTGTTTTGATTTCTTGCTTTTGTAGAGCCGTATCGAGCTGATATTTTTCGGCAATATTTGACGATAAATCAAATAGCATTTCCATATTTTCCTCATATTGGCCCTTCTTAGTCTCCAAAGAACCCTCACTCCTCGTCAATTCATGAAAGCGAGTTTGCGTCTTCAATAATTGCGCTTCCAAACCTTGCTTGGAAACCTCTTTTGTCTTCAAAGCATCAGCCTTTTCTCGCTGAATCTCTGCAAAATTGGCTAGCTGATGAGCCAACTCCTCGTCAGAATCAGCCAAGATTTTGATAGATTTCTTTAAACGCAGATAGTTCAATTCTGTGTTCTCAAGAGTCATTCTGTGTCTCTCGTATTCGCTCAATGTTTTTTGAAACGACTGGTTCAGATGGAATAAATCCTCAGCTTTCTTCTCCAATGTCTCTATCTCCATTGTCAACTCGGCAATTTCCAGTGTATACTGCTCCACTTTCGCCGAACTCTCTTCCAACTTCTCCCTAATTTTTTGTGCTCTGACCTTGTCGATTTTTGCGTGTTGCACACTTTGCTCAATTAACTTGATATCAGTGGCCATCTCCTTTTTGATCGTCTTTAAATTATCCAAGACCTTAGTGAATTTCAGTGCCTCAAAGATCTCATCAAAACGTTTTTTCAACACTCCTGCCTCACTCAATGGCCAAAGACTGTCGTCCTGGTGGCAGAAAATCACGTATTCTAAGATGGCCTTGGATGCACCTAGATATTGAGGCACACGCGTATCCAATTCGGCATTTTTTGAACTGATGGACGTCTTGTGTCCGCGAGAAATGACAGCCAACTGCCCTTCTAATGTTTTAAAGGTGTTTGTAACGGCAGATCCTCGTGCTCCTCTCTTTCTGGTCAATTGCATGTTCCTAGTTACTGTCATCAGCTTGCCGTCCACTGAAATGTATCCCAACTTTATTTCAGCATTCACCATCAGTCGATCTGCAATGACAGGATCATTGACAAATGCTCCACCTTTAGAATTAGGCGGGAGATCTCCAGTTGTAGCATACTTAAGACATTCGATAATGGTAGTCTTTCCACATCCATTTTGACCACAGATAAGAGTGAGAGGTGAACCGAATTGGATAGTTTCATGATCTTTAGGAGAAAAGGACCGTACTCCCAGAATAGAAAGTTTATATAGGGAGGACATTAAGTCGTCTTGGTTAACTTGGAATAAGAATGTAGTTACTTATGTATGGTTAGTGTGCAGGGTCTCTAAAACAATACCTTTTATTACTATAAACAGACCTGGGTCCGGCCCAGTCTCCTAATATTTAATTCTCAGGTAGTTAGACGATATGTTCTCAGTATCATTTGTACGAAATTTGTCATCTTTTCTCCATAACTCATCAGGAACGTTAGTAATTTTGATGTTCTGGCAGGCCAAAGTTCACATGTCCTGGGGCTAGTCCAGAATTGGGGTTCATGAGCTGTGATGGGCTCTGATGCGGTGATATTTGCTGCATGGATTGATGCATTTGCATTGTCTCCTGTTGTGGACTGGTATGCGCACTGGAAGATGCCGATATAGCACCGTCACCGCCCATCTCATTCACCGTGGCAACTCGCTTGCCCTTTCCTCTTCCACGAATACCTTTGTTGGAATTTTTGTATAAATTCCGGAAATATTCCAATAGCTCCTTCTGACTGTCACTCAAGCTAGCGAGTTCCTCCCCACTAAGCTCAGCAAGAGTCTGAGTCAACCGATTCAACGTTGGCAAATGAAACTTGTTTTGGTGAGATTTCAAATTACCCAACTGAGTAAAGGACTTATCACACCCATCTAACTTGCACTCAAAAGGTTTCTCCTTGTTATGAGTGAGCATGTGTGCAGCCAAGTTACCCTTTCTACTGAAGGAACGATTGCAGACAGAACAAGTGAATGGTTTCTCACCAGTGTGAAGTCGCATGTGAGTCCGCAAATTACCACCTTGAGTGAATCTCTTAAGACAATAGGTGCATTGGAACGGTTTGTATCCAATGTGCGAACGAACATGAACATCAAGGTGAGTCGACTGATTGAATTGCTTGAAGCAGTAGGGACATTGTTGAGTCTTACCCTTACGTTTCTTTTTCTTATCGCCTTGGTCGTCATCCGTATCATCATCCTTACTAGGTTTCTCAATTCCTCCAACCAAATCTACCGCAAGTGGAAGCACTCCATCCTTCTCTCCTGAATTCGGAGTTGCTAAAATACTTCCATCAGCAGCTTGTTTAATCGCATTAGTGTTACCCTTCTCACGGGCCTGGATGACAAGCATCAACTGGTCAACCTTAGTTGCACCAAGAAGTGGTCTTCCATCTTCAGACCTGGCATACTGTTGAGCTGAAACCAAGTGCTTATCATCCACATTTGGCTCAAAAGGCTCACCCAATTGTGAATTGTTGGTCGGTTGAACCAGCTGATAAGAATAGTTACCCTTATCGGTTTCTGGTGCAAATTGACGTTTCTTGAAAATTGGAGGCAGACTATTAGTTGGAGCTTGCATCAGGTATCCTGGATTCGCCATTCGACCTCCCTGATTACCCTGAGGCATGGATGGAGCCAGAAACGAGTACTGGTCAGGCTTCTTAGCCTGGCCTTGCTGTTGATATGGAGCCATTCCTTCTTGATAGCCATACTGATAAGCATCCTGTTGTGGAACGGAAACATTCTGATAATATGGTACAGGCTGCTGCTTCTGTATAATGCCCGAGTTGCCAACATTTCCATACTGCTGTAGAGGTGGCTGTTGTAGTTGTTGCTGCCGTTGCTGCTGTTGTTGCTGGAGGGACATGGCGACATTTGGATTCATAGTAGACACATGCATTTGGCTCGGGGAAGTCTTTGGTGATTGTGGCTCGTCGTTAAACTTATGAGACGATTTCAGAGACATCGAGGAAGTAGGCGAAAAGTGACCACCTTCTGGAATACTTGGCTTCCTATCGTTCGCACGGGGACCCAGCATAGAGGCACGGTGTTTGTCAAAAATGTCTTCCCTCAATTTGGTTGACGCATCCTTTCCCTGAACTTGCTGGGTGTTAATGAGTTTGAGGATTGAGTCGCGTCGCTGCTCATTGCTCATATTCGTGAAATCAATGCTTCCATTGTGTTGAAGATTCGCCAAGAAAGCATTCAACTCGTTGTTAGGGATTCCTGCTATCAGGCTGAATATTCCGGCATTCTGAGCATCCCAAAAGGAATTAGCGGTATCAAACAGCTTTGTATTGCGTTTGCTGCCAGACGACTGTGCGCCCTGGCCAGAAAGTGAAAGTTTGTCTTGGTTCCAGCCAAAAATGTTGCTTAAACTGTCTTTGTTGATAGAGTCGTCGTCCTGGTAGTATTCATTCGTAGATGTGGTCGAACGGCGGGTCCGGCTGTCAATTTTCCCTGAATCTTTTACGGATTGCCCACTCACCGAATTTCCTGTAGATCCAGGAATCTGGATAAGAGAGCTGAAAATACTGTTCAGTCTCAGGGATCCCGGCGGCACATTCGCGCTCACAGGCATCTGGGTATCACTGTCTGTATATTTGGACGACACTGGGGGCGGTAAGAAAATAGAATCACCTCTTAGTCTGGTGGGAGGATCCATGGGGACAGCCCCACTCACCGAGTCTCTGTGACCCATATAATAACTGGGAAAAGCTGCCCCTCGCTGACCTCCAGATGCGGGATTCATCATTTGGCCCTGGGAGGGCCCCACGGGGAGGGTGTTTAATAGCTGGGAGATCAGATCTTGACGGCCTGGGTTGAACAAGAACAGAGTCAGGTTCTGCCGGCTATGATGAGGTTGAGGGCCCACAGGAGGCAGGTTCATATAGTTTCCTACCTCTAGGCGCATCAGATTGTCTTTCTTCGCTTGCGCAGCCCTGGAGGCGGACATAGCAGTCGCCGGAGGGTGGGAATCAGCAAGCAGATCAAACTTGCGAGGTTGGGAGCTCGCAGGCGGGTGCAGCAGGGACGTATCGGCCGGCTGCAGCATCTTGGAAGACGTTTTGGCGGCTCGTGTATTCGGAACTTGCAAAGTATCGCCCATGTGTGGAGTTGGCGGCTAGGAAGTCTGGAGTAAATTGGACGAAAGGTAAACGATTTGGAAAATAAACACAAGTGGGGGATTCTCGTGTGGAAGAATTCGTGCGAATCGATTGCTATCTACTGGCAAGGTACTCCATGTACCTAGAATGGCTGAAATCAAGCTGAATTGGATGGTGAGTTTCTGACTTCACCAAAGTTGATGATGTAATACACCCCTGGTGATAGTATGGAGCTGGATATTAAAAAATTCAGAGTCGGGAGTAAAAAATCGGCCACAACTCGGAATTTAAAGATTCTGATTTTGATTAGTAACGTCCGCTGCCGAAATTGCACAATAGCAATAGCTGATGTTGGAAAGAGTGTGAAGGCTGTACATGACGGGTGTTTGCTTTATCGCACACTTCGGGCACTGCACACGTGACCCAGATAACCCAAAGGTGGACGAAATGAAACTGGTACAGGGGAGGGAGGTAGAGGTGTTACGAGGAGACTAGGAGGGGAAACTGGGGGTAAATAATGCGCAACGAAGGTTTTATGTTTACATTGGGAATTGTTTTTTCTTTTCGAATTGTTAAATCCTTCGATTCACGCTGACAAGTTCCATGGTGAAATTATTAGCTCGGATATTGAGGACCAGTGGGTGTTAAACACGTGATGTAGATCAAACACCCATACACCACGACATTGTGGGGGTACTTTTTAATATGAGAAAGGGTCATGGGTCGTAAATTTCCTTGAGAAATAGTCAGTTTCTCGTAATGAAACTTTGGTGATATTTTCGTCGTGAATTGAGTTTCTTTTTCGTTTGATTCTTACAGATATTATTTCCTGCCATATCTCATTTTTCTATAGTTTTTTTTTAACCGTGAATGTCGCTGAATTGGCTAGATCTACTACTGATTTGGACTATTTCGCAGATCTCTCCAGATCGTCCTTTCCTTCTAATTGGTGAATCATTCTACAGAAGTTGGGGTCTGTTTACATTAACATATTAAACATCCCATCCAAGCATTCCTCGAGTCCATCGTCGGTATGCAAGTTGTAGTCCTGAAGGTATCTCAGAGGACCAATCTCATTGTTGTAGTAAAGTTTCAGGTGGAGATTGTCAAGAAATTTGCTGGTCAACCGTAGGTAGCTGCCCACTTGAGGCATAACACTGGAAAGGTGATCATAGTCCGACACAAGAAGAGAGAGCATGATGCGTTTGATTAGATTGCTCTTTTCCTCTGATGTCAATGTTTCCACCTTGTCCAATTGAAGTCTGTGGTAATAGGGACGGAATTCTTCAGGGATGCTGCTTGCATCCAAGGCCCGTTCTGTTCTTTCTGTTTGGGTAGAATTCTCTTCATGTAATTGTTCTGAACCGGAACGAATGGGCTTCGATGTGTCCAGCAGATTGTTCGGGTGATTAGGTGTGGATTGGTCTTGGTTAATTTGTTGATTTTGAATATCCTGGTCGTTTTGGGGAATTTCATTATCCTGGTCGATATTCTGACTCTGGTATTTGTTGGTGGGGCCAGAATGGCCATGTTGGTCCTCTACTTGTCTTCGTAAGAATTGTAACTCGTTGATCATCTCGGAATTCTGTTGTTTGTACTGTTCAAGCTCCATGCGAAGCTGGGCAATGGTATTTTCTGCCACCAGCAGATTTTTTGCTCCAAGATCAATTTCATGTGTAGTCAAATCGGGTAGCTCTAACTGTGGTACATCAGCATTTGAGTCAACATCCGCTTCCGCATTAGAAAGCCAATCTAAAGATTCATTCCCTTCTGCTTGCATACCCTCATTTCCCATTTGACTGTTCCAGTGCTTGTGTGTCTGGGCTCTATCGTTCTTGTAGCCCTCTTCATTGGTAATGGGTCTGCACAAGTCCTCGTCTACAAAGGTGCCCTTGCTATCCGTGAATCGAGACTCGGAGGATTGTGGCGGGGTGGTTAATGGAGATGATGGTCTGTTACTCTCGATGCTAGGGCGACGGAGCTTATCGAATGTATCATCGACTTTCAGATCACCATCCAGATCGAGCCGGTGATGTGAGTAATTGGTTGAATTGAAAGGTCTTCCCCTTAAACGAGCCAAGTGCTCGTCGATGAAAGGTTGCAATGTTTTGAAAAGAGCAGCTGCATCTGTTTTGTTCGCAGTGTTTGCGATTCCATCTTCTTTGTATCTGTTGTCACTAATAGAGTTTCCTGTAGTCGTGCCCGTTGAAACCCCCATGGAATCGCCCATGGAGCCCGTAAGAAAGTCTCTTCGTTGAAACTTATTGTTGTTTCGAATAAGTGGCGTCAGATGTGACGAAATGGCGGCACTCTGGAATTCTTGCCCATGTTCATTCTCATTGGTTTCGTTATCGTGTTTTCGAGCCAAATCAAGAAATGCCTGAAGATCCTGTAATGAATGGACGGAGATCTCGTCAGTGGAGCTTAGCTTGTCTGTATTATCCAGCGTAAGATGGGCGAAAGACTCCGAGAAGTCGGCCGTAGAGGGCGTGGCCATGGTGGTTGTTGTTTACAAAAATGTAGATGATGTTTGTATATGTAAATCCGTGCACCGCGTATATCTGTAGTTGAGTAGATACCACTTTCTTTTCACTATTGTCATTTTTTTTTAATTTATTTTAAATCGGAGAGTTTAGAAATCAAATGTGTTTTATTTTAATGACTAAGTATGCTCAGGTTAGGTACGATCATGTTTTAAGCGAAGCTTACTAGGTAACTATATTTTGTGCGGATCGCTCAAGCATGACTAGCATAGAATTGTCCCTAAGATTTCCCATGTCATAATGTTACCTTTTCTCTGATAAGTTAAAAAAGGATTGCTGCCAATTCCATGATTTAAATTTCATAGAATCCTCCTGTTTGTAACTCTTACGTACGTCAGTATGTACCATCATAAACTATCAACTACTCCACTCTTATCTGTTGCATGGGTGATTTCAACGCTCAACATGGAACTAATGTCTTGAAATCCTTATGTTGTTTCTAGAAACTTGAAACCTTTCTCCAAGAACAACAAGTAACGTTCATATGGATGAATCAAGACAGATCAACATGATTCCGTCCCTCCCCAACTTTACTAGCTACAAGATCCATAAATATCCGTCTATTATACAATGCATTATTTTTTTTAAGGCTCAACCGTCAGGTAGCCACCGGCCTCGACCTTCTCCGTAAACGTCTCTTCCACGTGAGTACACAATTCAGACAAGTTGTCCAAACCTTGGTGGAAAGCCTCCAATGCTGTGATGTTTCCATAGGTCTGAATACGAATGTTCAACTTATTCTCAGATGGATGAGGAATCGAGTAACCACAGAACTCCACCTCGGGGTTCTTCATAATCATGTATCTCAATGCGTTACCAACAGTATGGTCTTCATCCAAGATCTGGAACGAGGCAGCAGTTCCGTCCTCGGAAGAGCCAGGCAACAATGTGATCTTCTCTGCATCGTACTCCTGCTCATCAACCTCTGTTTCCATAGGAATATCTGCAATTTCTTCCGACATGATGTTGTTGGTAGCAGAGATGAGGACAATTTTTTACTCAAGTACATCGGTACTGCAGATGGAGAAATGATCGTTAATGGTACTTTCAAAACACAGGGTGATTGAAGAGGTAAAATCGAGAGTAGAGGGCTTGTAAATAATTTAAAAAGAGTAAAGTGATAATGACTTTTTTCTTACTTCGTAATAGCAATTAACGATACGTGGGATTTGTAAGTGATCATGGGAGTTGCGCACATGATATATATCACGTGATAATGGATGGAAAGTATTATTGTCACCTTTTCACGGTTCACAATTTCATTTTCAGCTTAACCAATTCTTTCAAAGATCTTGTTTAAACCGTTCTTCAAAATTTCAATCTCCCATCTGATCGTTTACCTCCATAACCCACGAACTCATCTGAAATTTCTTTTTCACCTCATCGCACTCTTATAAAGGCGCGCATCCCTCTACATTTTTTTTTTTTTCCCTAACACTTTCTTTTATAATGTCTGACTACAACGGTGGCTACAGCAACTACAACAGCGGCTACAACAACTACAACGGTGGTGGATTCAGAAACAACGACCGCAACGGTGGCGGCAACGGTGGCTTCAGAGGCGGCCGTGGCGGCAGATTTGGCGGACAAAGAAGAGAAGTTGAAAGAGTCGAATTGACCACTCCAGAGTGGGACTTGGACTCTTTGCCAAAGTTTGAAAAGAACTTCTACACTGAGCACCCAGATGTGGCTGCTCGTTCTGAGGACGATGTTCGTCAGTTCAGAAAGGAAAACGACATGACCATTGAGGGCCACGACATCCCTAAGCCTATTACCTCTTTCGATGAGGCTGGATTCCCAGACTACGTCTTGAGCGAGGTCAAGCAGCAGGGTTTCCCAAAGCCAACTGCTATCCAGTGTCAGGGTTGGCCTATGGCTTTGAGCGGAAGAGATATGGTGGGTATTGCCGCCACTGGTTCTGGTAAGACTCTTTCATACTGTTTGCCGCTGATTGTGCACATCAATGCTCAGCCTTTGTTGAAGCACGGCGATGGTCCTATTGTGTTGATTTTGGCTCCAACTAGAGAGTTGGCTGTGCAAATTCAGACTGAGTGTTCCAAGTTCGGATCCTCGTCCAGAATTAGAAACACTTGTATCTATGGTGGTGCTCCTAAGGGTCAGCAGATCAGAGATTTGGCTAGAGGTGTGGAGATTTGCATTGCTACCCCAGGTAGATTGATTGATATGTTGGAGACAGGTAAGACCAACTTGAAGAGAGTCACTTACTTGGTTTTGGATGAGGCCGACAGAATGTTGGATATGGGATTCGAGCCACAAATCAGAAAGATCGTGGACCAGATTAGACCTGACCGTCAAACCTTGATGTGGTCGGCCACTTGGCCTAAGGAAGTCAAGAACTTGACCAGAGATTACTTGGTTGACCCTATTCAGGTCACCATCGGTTCTTTGGAGTTGTCCGCTTCCCACACCATCACACAGTTGGTTGAGGTTGTCACTGAGTTCGAGAAGAGAGACAGATTGGTTAAGCACTTGGAGATCGCCACCACTGATAAGGAGGCCAAGTGCTTGGTGTTTGCTTCCACCAAGAGAGCATGTGACGAGATCACTTCTTATTTGAGAGAGGACGGATGGCCTGCATTGGCTATCCACGGAGACAAGGACCAGCATGAGAGAGACTGGGTTTTGAGAGAGTTCAGATCTGGAAAGGCTCCAATCATGGTGGCTACCGATGTGGCTGCTAGAGGAATTGGTATGTATACCCTCGCATTTTGATTTACTAACCATTGTTTAGGAATGACTACCCCTGCTGGCCAGGCGGAAACGAAAGGAGACTAGAAGGAAGGATTATGAAGAAAGCAACAGAGCTCGAAAGAGTCGATACAAGAATACGTCGATGTAATCTGAAATGTGGAGCCCGGGCTATGACCTGGTGCACTTAATTTTCTACGCGGGGAAAGATGAGAATGGCTGGGTGATTCCAGCTTATCAAACCATTGTACATTCCTCCAGCGTTCAGATTCCATACTCATTGTGCTTTCTATGTAATCAATAGACATCGAACTCCTTTTCTTTCATTGTAGCGTCATACTAAACACGGTGCCGGAGGCTTCATTAATCAGAAGCACTAAATGTTCGAGCACTTACTAACTATTTTTAGACGTTAAGGGTATTACTTATGTTATCAACTACGACATGCCAGGTAACATCGAGGATTACGTCCACAGAATTGGAAGAACCGGAAGAGCTGGTACTACTGGTACTGCTGTGTCGTTATTCACTGATGGCAACTCCAAGTTGGGTGGTGACTTGTGTAAAATCATGAGAGAGGCTAACCAGACCGTTCCACCTGAGTTGCAGAGATTTGACAGAAGATCTTATGGATCTCACATCAAGTATGGCCGTGGAGGATACGGTAGAGGTAGAGGTCGTGGAGGATACGGTGGAGGCCGTGGTAGAGGAGGATTCGGAAACCGTCAGACCGGATCCAACAGCCAGCCAATGGGAGACAGACGTCGTTTCTAGAGGAGCAGTTTATAGAATATTTATGGAATTAAGCTATTTTATCGATTTGTGATTGTATTTGGCTCCTTCTATGGGGTGTTTGTAGCATAGTGTATTTTTCCCATCTTAAACTCGAAACTTTCGTACTCATGTAAAGATCCCAAAAATATTTCCGACTATCATTAAGCCAAGCCAATTCCTCTCAACAGAGGATTTCAACATCAATGGCAGAACTTTTGAATTTTTTTGACCTTGATTATGTGATTCAATTGTCACCCGTTCCATGTTGCCTCCTTCAAGTTAGTCATACTAAGTTATTCATTATGAATGCCCATTTCGATTTGTCCATTTCCAGATGTCGATTATGAGGGGACGTCTGGTAACAAACCGAGAAAGATTCCGGGCCCTGGAAATAGGCAATAGGGGACCAAAACATTAAATTCTCAATTGAGTCGGTCTAAAACTTCATCAATAACACACCTCGCAGGTACTTACAAGTCCAGAACTTAGTTCGTCACGATATTGCTTGCTCGTCACAAAATATTATCAAATTCATTAAACCAATATTATTTAACCGTACCCATCATGTCGACTGCCCGAGACGACTTTTCAAGTTTGCATTTTCAGCCTTCAAATAAACGATGTAGTCAAAGGCCTTCTCTAATATAACCGACTTGTTCACCTTCATGTCCATACAAACTTCGTTTCCATTGGCAAACCAAGGGATAATCGTCTGCAAGCTGTTAATCTTCAGGTTGATATTAACACGGTACTTCTTTTCAACCTTATTATGTGCCTCTTTCTGGGTATCGGTAAGTCTTCTCTTAGAACATCTCTTTCTCTTTGGTTGTGAAGTGGCTGTTTCGGGATGGCTATGTGTGGCAAGTTTCTGTGACACAAGTCCAGCTTGTCCATCAGCAGCATCCTTCAACACGTCCTTGGTGTCGAAGATCGACTCCAATGCCTTGGGAGTCAAGTCATTGCTTCTCTGCATCAATTGTAATCTAGCACTCACTCCGTCCAATAAATTAGTCTTGTGGGGGGCAGCAACATCCACATCCTCCTCTTCCTTGATAGGAGGGGTGCTGGAGACCGTCGAAGATCTGGAAGAGCCACTGAAAATACTCTCGTCGTTGTCCAATAGACTGGAGAACTCCGAGGTGATTGGGTATGGCTCAAAGGCCGACATTTCAAAGTTGAGTGCCTCCGTTAAGCTGTTGGTGGTGGTCATTGGAGCCGACTTGGCAAGCAAATCAGAGATCCATTGCTCTTCCAACGGCGAATCAGCTTGGTACTTAGAATCCATTTCAGTTAATTAAATCAAGAGTGGAGAATCAAAAACATCCAGGGTTCCCAGGTTTGTGAGCTTCTTATATAGGAACTTCATACATTACCACCACCTGCATAGGTGCGAGAACATGCAGTGGGTTTTTCCGATGGAAAAGGCTATTGGGAGTAGATGCCGGAACAATCTCAATCTGTGGTGCCACTTTAGTTTTTCAGTCATTCGATTTTCTGGATGCGAACCCTACCCACCATAACACCAGAAAAAGGAAAAATAGCGAAAAAAGCAACACCATCAAGTATCAACTCCAAATTGATTTCTCCTCTTTAGTTTTCCCCTCTTTATGCTTTATGGAGCAATCTCAAGTAGACCTTATTCACGAACTTCGCATGAAATACATCCATGGAAGAAATTCATTACCCCTGAATCCATTCCTTCCTGGAGTTTAGAGAGCAAGTGAGGGAAAAAGGCCATTTTGCGACGATCAGGAATTGCATGGAAGGCGGCGGCGAAAATTTTCGAGAAATTAGACACTCCGGCAAGCCAGGAATCGTAACTGCGTCATGGAGAATACGGCTTTTCCATTTGAAGTTTTTTTTTTTTGTCATATATGAGATTTTTTTTTTTTAATCCATATGCAATTTTTGTTTCTCATAGCTCAGTTATTATGTCACTTACTAAACTTTCCCATTCCCTCCGAGTTCTAGCATTCGACATTGAATTCTATTATTGGCCACTTTTCTCACCCACTGCTGGCGCAACGAACGTGGCTGAGAAATTGGAAGATGAAACGTTGACAGGTTCACCCGGCTATACCCAAAACATTGGCCAATGCGTTAATAAAACTGCACCAGGGCACTCGTGCAGCCATGTGTCGGAGCAAAACGTGAGCGATCGGACGTAAGCGCATAATTTTTTCCGTGATCTGCCAAGCCCTCACAATTTGCTCGGTAATTTATGTGGGCTCGGACTTAGGAGAACAGACCCCTAGGACATTCGAATTTTTTTTTTCTTGTCTACGTTTAAACCTCCGACGTACAATCCATTCCCGAGCTTCTCTATCGCGGCGTTAAGACTTGCCCTTCTTTTGGGTGTCCGGAGTCGGAGATTCACACTTATCATACAAAAGTCACTTAAGGGAATAAGGGTCGGCAATGGAGCGCGTGGAGGGGCAGCAAGCGAGGGGTCAACAAACGTGTAAACATTTTGAACCAGCTAATAATGCAGTTTTACCGCTTTACACATCGAAGTTCACAGAAGTCACCAACACCAATCGGAAATGTAGACCGCCACTGTAATTTAGCCCGTGATTGCCTGGTGGGTGATTACGACACCGCATGCAGGAATCATTCGTTGCGATCTTCTCACTAGTAAAACTGATTGATTTGATTGCTTGAAAAGTCATAGCACCAAGTGAATGTGCTGTAAAAATCGCCTCGAATTGGGCGAACCACAAATATAAGAATATTTCCACAATTTCACTTTATTTTTTGCAATCACGGTTTTAATCATCAAAATCCTTCCAACTTCAACACCCCATTAATCTTGGTGCTTATCCCATGTTTCCTAATCTCCCTAACCTCCATGTTGCAGAAAATATTGCAAGGATCGGATCGGGCAACTAGTGGAGAAATATCAAGGAGGAATCAAGGATAAAATGTCAAAGAAAGGGTGAGCCCCAGTAAACAAAATCTACCTTAAAATGAAGGGCCAGGGGCAATTATATAGTTTCATGGCAACCTTGGATGTCATGGCTGATATGCGACTACAAGTTTGGATAGTGGGGGACTAACATAGTGCGCAATCTTCAGACCTATACACGCATGGCAAGTGGGAGACAAGACTTGTGAAATTGAGATCAACATCAATCAATGAAAATCTTGATAATCGCATGCCCTTATTTTTATTTTTTTCCTTTATTTTGGGTTTCTGGTTGGCAAATCCAATTTTTGTATTCTGGTGTGCTCGCTGAGGGATGTGAGAATCCTGATAGTGAAGGAAATGATCTGGGTATGCGAATAATATGAAGGCATTTGAATACCTGATGAAATCGCGTGGGGGATAATCGCATATTACCTCTCAGTTATGTATTCGCTAACAGCTCAATTATCTCTTGTTATTGCAGAGACTTTAGGGATAATCCATGACCTTACACACAGACTACCACAGCCACCGTTTAACCTACAATGTCACATTTCTGCCGTACATTCAGTAATTCTTTTCTCCAAACCGGTGCCACTGGACCACAGAACTATGTAGGATATACCTTATGTGCAAAATTCTTACATTTTGTAGCTTTGGACTATCCTGTCACATTTTTTTTTATCATTTTCCTTTTTCTTTTCTTTTCTTTTTTTTTTCTTCTGCATCTTTTAATTATTGACATTGTAATCTTTATCTATTTCTTTCAAGTCCATCGATTTACTTTGTCCCTCATACTTCTGGTCATTATTACTCTGGTCATTTTTACCCTTAGTTCCACTCTCGCTCCCACGCACTCCCTCGTACTTCTTTTCACACTATCCAATATTCGATGCCTTCCTT
>Ga0160505_100239_pt1 | contig 37650 bp, 23 predicted proteins | sample DIDeMG_FD_108225 | JGI IMG/M metagenome (GOLD analysis project Ga0160505, IMG submission 108225) | Enriched chicken feces microbial communities from UW Madison campus, WI, USA - DID2874_E49_Stillage MG | ecosystem: Host-associated > Birds > Digestive system > Large intestine > Fecal ... | reverse complement strand
GTACAAGAAAGATAGAGATGTACACTCCTCCAAGCTTCAGTCGACCCAAAAAAATCTCGAAAAGATCATAGCTGAGAAGGAAGAACTTACTAAGAAGCATAACGATCTCATCTCCTACAATAAGTACATTGTGGAGAAGTACTCCAGTGCATTAGATAAGAATGACGTTCTGAACAAGGAAGAACAAGGTAAGTTTGAAAGCACCATCAAGGAACTTCAAGCAAAGCTCAAAAGTCAGGAGGATGAGCACAAGAAAATTGTTCACGATTTGACTGTTCAGGTTGAGAGCCAGGAAATGGAGATGTCTGAACTCGAGAAATACAAGGCCAAGTGCACGAACTTAGAGAATACTGCCCGGGCAGTTCGGGACGAATCAATTGAGCAGATTGCATTCTATGAGACAGAGATTGCACAATTGAAGAGTGAAATTGACAGTTTCAGAAGCCTAGAGGTGACCAACGGCCAATTGCAGGCTGAGTTAGATTCCTTCCGCCACGTCAAGCTCTCAAACTTGGAATTGACGAATACTGTTGACAGATTCAAGACTCCAAGCCCACAAAAACTTCCATTCAACCCTTCCAGCGATATCTTTGAAGACGACCACCAGCCTAACAAGGATTATTTGAAGGCATTGAAGCAGTCGATGAAGAGCAGCCCCAAGAATGTGTTACGTGATTCCAACACCCTATCAAGCGAGAAGAAGAAATTGAAGAGAAAGGCACTGAGTTATATTTCGTCGGTAAAAAGTCCCAAGGTGGTTTCTCGTTAGCCTTGATCACCTTAGACTTACCTTGAACAAAAACCCAGACCACATTATCCGAAATTTCGTGTGCTGTGCCACTTAATGTGCATATCTAATGTGCTATTTTATACCCCACCATGCTACCAATGTTGTTTACTTCTTGTCCTGTTTAATCGTATATTTAATTGATACCTACACTGTTCTCCGGTCACAGTAAAATCTTACCACTGGCCCCATTCCAGTGACATCTACCGTTTTTTCGAACCAACTCAACATCAATGCACCCTGTTTGGCTCCATACGTCGTTCCCATAATTTTGTAGATGTATTTAATCAAAGTATCTTGTTGGTCAGAATCCAACTGTTTGACAAAGTTGGAAAAGTCGTTGATGTTGTGGTTGTTCTTGATGGACACAAGCACCTCAAAAACCGTCTCAGCGTGAAGATCCTTGGTGGCAGATTCCGCCACGTATGGCGGAGTGTCCAATGCCGATTGTAATGCCTGTAAGAATTGTCCCAGGGATAATGCCTGCTTAACGTTTCTGGAAACACTCACAATTGCGTCGTGAGACACCGGAGGCAAGTCAGGAATCAAATCCTGCTTCAGCAAGTGGTTTTCGGGCTCCAAGGCGTCAATGTCGATTCTTCTCCAGTCGTCCATATTTAGTAGTTTGTTGGTGGAGATAGTCTGAGCCTCAAAGTAGGTATATTATATCGTGCGCAGCTCATAAGAACACTGACGTACTGCTAAGTCACCAGTGGATATTTAACATAATTGTACCTCTATTATAAATTTAATGATTCTTCTTTTACAATTCTACACTCAATCCAAAAGCTCCAATATCTATTCCAGTGTCTATTGTACAATCCTTACTTCTTTTGCTTCTTTGCAACCACCTCATCCACTAACTGGTCGTCGAACTCTGTGACAAACTCATCAATGAACTTCAATACATCGTCCTTCAACTTTTTCAGGTCAACAACGAATACAACTAACCCATCACTTCCAACCTCATACTTGATATGGTCTTTATTGGGGTACGCCACCGTTTCGTCAAACGTATCGAAGAACTTGTCCACCTCATCGAAGGTTTGGATGCTATCTAGCATTCTTTCCTCCATTTCTCCGTCAGGGACATCGGGCGAGTTGACCACGATAATGGCTCTAAGAGGGTTATCTAAGCCCTCGTCATCCTCTCTATGTGATGGAATGTCGATTTCTTCGGTCATGGTTGAAAGAAAAAAATGTTGCTAGCTCATTAGGCCTGCAGGCATATGTAGGCATATGGATGGGGAAAGGGACAAACCAAGAATATGGGGGAAGTTGAGCAGTAGATGGGTACGTCAGAGAAAGCATAAATGATAGAAATAGACGAATTATTAGGATAGATGGGTCAGTAAGTAAAAGGTAGATACACAATCCAAATTACAACAAGTTAAACATTTATTCTTCATCCCTCAAAGAGATGCCTTGAGTCAGTTGCTCCATTTCTTGAACTGGTTAATCAAACCGTTGGTCGATGGGTCATGTGCTTCCACATCCTTGGAGTCGTCCAACTCCTTACCAATAACCTTGGCCAAAACCTTACCCAACTCAACACCCCACTGGTCAAAGGAGTTGATGTTCCACACTGCACCCTCCACGAAAGTGACGTGTTCGTAGTAAGCAATCAAGGCACCCAAAGTAGCAGGAGTAATCTTCTGAGCCAAGATGGATGTGGTTGGTCTGTTACCCGAAAAGACCTTGTGAGGAACCAAACCTCCGGTGGCACCTTCCTTCTCAACCTGGGCCTCGTCCTTTCCAACCATCAAAGCTTCAGCCTGAGCAAAGAAGTTGGAAGCCAACATTCTCTGGTGCAAGTTGTTCTCGATTGGGTTGTGGGACTGAGCAGCAAGGATAAAATCAGCTGGAATCAACTTGGTACCTTGGTGCACCAACTGGAAGAACGAGTGCTGGGCATTGGTGGCTGGCTCACCAAACAAAATGGTACCAGTTTGGTAGTTAGTGAAGTGGTTACCACGAGTGACAGACTTACCGTTGGACTCCATGGACAATTGTTGGAGGTAAGCAGGGAAACGGTGCAAGTACTGATCAAATGGAGCCACCAAGTGAGTCTGGGCACCGAAGAAGTTGTTGTACCACACAGACAACAAACCACCAATGACAGGGATGTTGTGCTCCAATGGAGCGGTGGTGAAGTGCTTGTCCATGGCCTGGGCACCCTTCAAGAAGGCCTCAAAGTTGTCGAATCCAATGTAGATAGCCACAGACAAACCAATGGCAGACCAGACGGAGTAACGACCACCAACCCACGACTCAAAGCCAAACATGTTCTTGGTGTCGATTCCGAACTTGGCCACCTCCTCGGCGTTGGTAGACAAGGCAGCGAAGTGCTTAGCAATGTGAGCAGTGTCCTTGGCACCTTCTAAGAACCAAGACTTGGCAGAGTTAGCGTTAGTGGTAGTTTCAGCAGTGGTGAAAGTCTTAGAGGCCACCAAGAACAAGGTAGTCTCCTGATTCAAGCCCTTCAAGGTCTCGGCCAAGTGAGTACCGTCGATGTTGGAGACAAAGTGAACATTGAGGCCAGGTTGCGAGTATGCCTTCAATGCCTCGGTGACCATCACAGGACCCAAGTCCGAACCACCAATTCCAATGTTGACAACGTCGGTGATCTGCTTGCCAGTGTAACCGGTCCATTTGCCGGATCTGACATCATCGGAGAACTCCTTCATATGCTGAAGCACATCGTCTACCTCTTTGGCAGTATCTTCACCGTCTACCTTCATAGGCTTCAAGTCTCTGTTTCTCAATGCAACGTGATACACGGCTCTGCCCTCGGTCTCGTTGATCTTTGCTCCGTCAAACATGGCGTCTCTCAACTTCTCCACGCCGGACTCCTTGGCCAATTTGATCAATTCAGCTTTGATCTTGTCATTGATGATGTTCTTGGAAAAGTCAAACAATACCTCGGAGTTGTCGTAGTTCTCAAACACCTCGGAGAACTTTTGGAATCTTTCCTTGTCATTAGCAAACTCATCTTTGACCTTCAAGGTCTTACCTACGGACTCGTAGGTCTGCTCCAATTCCTTCCAGGCAGGCAATTCGGAGGACAAATCAAAGTTAGAAAAAGTCAGCATTGAGGCAATTGGGTTATATGGGAAGAAGAAATTTCTGCTCAACGTGGTGGGGTATTAATAGTGGTTGCACCGAGAAGTTCGGTACACCCCCGTCCTTTTGGTCAGGTGAGCACTTCCGGAAAAGTGATTTGGAAGACTCGGGAAACACCCGGGAACTACGGAGAAATGAAATTTGGAGGGCATATGGGGTTTATGTGAGTGTTTTTTAGTGATTCTAGCATAATTTGGACCGATTTCTAAGTATTTTGTACTATTTTCACCATAGGTCAAATACCCGAGGTAGGCAGGTGTACGGGTGTTTTGTCATCCATGAACGTTGGAGTGGCAGGTGACTCGCAACGCAACCATGACAGCATTTCCTAATGGATTGTAAAGATTTCGGGAGGTGAAGTTTAAATTTTTTCAAGGTTTTGAAATTTCTAGATATTGTAAAGTATGATTTGTTTTCTCTATTTCTTAATTGATTGGGCAAGTTACTCATTCCGCTAATTTCACTGGAAATTTGTAACAATTTTGTTTGATAATTCTTGACTAAATTTCTATTATCACAATTAGTCAGGGTATTTTGACACAATTACACCCGAGACTTCCACATAACACATAGATATTACCACATACCAACAGGGATCGGTAAATACAAAAATAGGACAAGAAAAAAACATTGATTAACATTCGATTATACTAAATTCGTCCAGTTCCATGTCATTAGCTGGTTCATGGACCCCATTCATGCCTGCACGTTTGGTTTTTCGACTTTCTTCTCCATACTACTATGTCTAAACTTGCTTCCCGCTGGGCCACGGAAGAAACGCTTGTTAAGGAGGCGTTGGAGCAGGACTCACACGTCAAGCACACTAAAGAATCCGGCAGCGGCTCCGGCAGCAGCGAAAACCAAGTTTCCACAGATAATCAGGTGCCACTTGTGTCTAAATGGGCATCTTCACCTTCTCCACCATCTTCTCCTAAACACAAGAAGAATCACCGGACCAGTCACAAGCTTCCGTCTCCTCCACTTACTGGAGAGAGTGACAAGCACGATGAGAGACCCAGAAGACGGCGTGCAGAGGGCAAGGATGGTGAAGGTTCTGGATCTAAAGATACAAGAGAGTCTAGAAGGAAAGAGCCTGAATCCAAGGGCAAGGAGCCCATGAGCGAGTTTGCCAAGGCTTTTGCCGATCGCTTGGATATGGATGGCCACGGCCACAATGAGAAATCACACCGCAGTCGTCGGAAATCGAGAAATGACCACGAAGACAGACACGAGAGGCACGACAAGACTGAGAAGGAAAGGTCCGATAAACATGACAAACACGACAGAAGTAGGACTGAGAAACATGTAAAGGGTCATATAGAAGCACATGAACCCAAGCATGTTGATCAGGGTGACATACTTCACGAAAAGGGACCAATGACAGACGCAGCCAGATCATTGGCTCTTCGTATAGGAGCTCCAGACAAGGGTGACAAAAAACAGTCCAAGTACATGACTCCAAGACAGAAGAAGGAATTGGCAGCCAGAATTGAGAGGGAGAAGAAGGAACACAAGAAAATCGAGGAAGATAAGGAGAGACAGGCCAAATTGCAGAAGGAGGTACAAGAGATGTTTGATAAGATGAGTGATAAATCGACAAGCTGGGCGGACATTGAGGATGAATAGATAATAGACCATGGGAATGAACTTTGTAGGCAAAGAGGACAGTCGAGAGACACTGTTAATTACTGACATCTTTACACAATTATACACTTCATGCTAGTGCTGACAGAATTTCATCCTCAAAGCATGTAATCTGAGTCGAATAAATTGATGAAACTTGTGTTGAGCGATCTGATGAACAATCAATTGTAAAATCCGATGAAACCTGCAATGCTGAAAAGAAGTATATGAACACATACTCACCGATATTTGAGTAAATCGTACCTAAATACAAAGTAAGTTCAATAGATAAATACCAAGAGAAATGAAGAGGGAATGAATGTATCATGAACAACATGAATAGAGAATTATTTACCTTCAGAATAGGAGCACATTCATGTGCAGCCTCATCGTCAACTCCTAGCACCGAATAACCCAGTACATTAGAGCGAAATTTCATTCCTTTGAAACGAAATAGTAGTATGCTGGCGATTTCACTTTTCTTGAAGTAATTATATATCTCCGTGCTTGCGCTCTTCTTCCTCTTTAAGGTCTCCTCATATCAAGCTTCCTCCTTAGTGCGTTATAAAAACCACCCTATCATCCCAGAAACCTCTCTGGCAATAAACCCTGGAAACCTAGAGAAAAAGTTCAATCACAATTTGATTTCATTCCTCAAACCACATCTTTAACTAACCTTTTGTTCCCCTATAAGCGTCCCCTTTCTTATCGTCTTATCGCTACCCTCTCCAAATAGTGCGAAATCTACATCTACGACCCCACAACATCATCAACTACTCTTTATGGCACTCTTCACTCCACCCTACGTTCGTCTTAACATGCTTAGACTACCTTGGCTCAGGGGGCCACTATGTTGCCGCTCCTTACTGTGTTCGACTCGTGTGAGCCGTTTTGATCAGCACAATTACAACCTCAAACGTCATCAACTTATCCACCACATCCAGAACAATCCCAATATGATTGGCCAAACCGCCGACTTCCAGTCACGGTCGCTCAATTGGAAAACCGTCTTGTTCCTTATTGCGTCATCCAGTTCCGTAACCATGGCCATATACTTGGGAGTAGAAATCTACAAGGCATCCTCCGATCCAGACGATGCCAAACCACGGAACGTGTTTCTTCCATTATGGTTCAGCTTTGACTGGCCCTATCAACGCAGGTATGCATTTCCCACATACTTAAAATACATTGACATGCCGTATTTCCTTGAGGTGGAATCGAGTCCATCTTTTGAGGATACCCTTCAGGAAAAGAGCATTCAGTATCAAGTTTTGGATGGACTTTTCCGTCTGGCAGTCGTAAGGGATCTCTTTGGTATTCCGTTGTCATTGAAGTCTCAAGAAAACGATACGTTCAATATCTGGATCGAACCAAAGTATCCGACAGTGCATGGACCACAGGTTCGCTTCGAAAAACAAGATGGGAAACTTCAAATTTCATGGCAGTGGACAATCAAGCTGCTTCACTGGTCTGCAATCGACACATTTCTCACTGGAATGGGGAAAAAACTCGATCGTATGGAGAATTCAGACGCTCTGGCGAAAACTCATGAAAGAGGTAGCGGAAGAGTACACGAAGTGGTGCTTCCCACGGATAGGAAGCTCAGATTGGATGTTTGTGGAGACAAAGATTATAAGGTTGTGTTTCAAGGAACGTTTCATGTGAGTCACTTGTCGGAAAAACCGTGTGGACTCGTAGGATACACGGGAGTGATTGATTTCAACCATTTGGGTATTTGCCAGGGTGCTCGCATCGTTAAATTGGACATGGTCGTCGAGGGAGAAGAGGGAGAGACGCTCTACATACTTACGTGATTGTCGAAGAGTATGGCCTTGGTTTGGTAGGAATGGCTTTTCATTATATACGTTCAAGTTCACCCACGGATAAGCCGCGGAATATGATGGAATACTAATGGGAGGTTTTATGGAGGGAAAAAAAATCGAAATATACCGACATTCACTAAAGATTCGAGACAGCTGGAATTCAAACTTGCAAGGAAAAAAAAATAACTTTCTCTTCTTATGATTGGCCTTCTCTACCCAAATCGGTACAATCCGGGGTCCACCTGTTATCATCCTGCAGACACTAATCTATAAGATTCCACCTTGTTGATTCTGAACAAAGTCATGTCTGAAAAAACTGGCAATAATCGGAAGAAACCCAAGACGGACAATCTGGGAGGGCTTAGATCTGCTCAAGCGCCCCAATCGGCGCCCCAGAATGGTTCGTTCCACCGTGGAACAACACGATCCTTGAAGGCATGTCTACTCTGCAGAAAACAGAAAACCAGATGTTTTCGTTCTTCTTCCATCGCTGTCAGTTGCTTACGGTGCTTAGGACTCAACAGAGAGTGCTCACTTGAGACAGAGTTTAAAGCTGCGCATCCCAATGTTCGCTTGATCGATGGAATTCCTGAGGACCTCTATACTGAAGCTCCACCTGTGATTGGAGGAGTCCCCAACGAGCAGGCCGTCAACATGGCGCTTGGAGACACAAAGCGAAAACTAGACCTCATTTATTCGGGAGTTTCGGAGCTTTTGCTGCTCATGAAGGGAGAAAATAATGAGCCCCGCGGCCCTATTCTAGAAAGAGACGTCAAACTCCTCTTGGATGCAGCGTCTACAATGAAGAAGACGTCCCTTCCGTCTACCCCCAACTTGTTTCTTGATACACATGGGTCAACACCTGGCGGCTCTAGGGGTTTGCAAGGACACATTCCGAATCTCATGGCTGGACAGCGCTCGGGGCACCATGACGATTCCCTGATTGATACCGAGGCTATGCTTTTTCTGTCCCCACCTACCTCATTCAAAACATCACCCTATTGTGCCATTTCAGGACTTGTGCAAAACATCCCGAGGCCAATATCTAAGCTACTTAATCTTTCCACAGTCAATCAGAATGGCCGTAAGGCCTTTTTTGACGTGGACTTCGATATTATTACTAGCGGAGTCTTGACCGAGCTTGAGGTTATTGATCTCATGACCGATTTTCGGTCCAATTATGGACGATGGGTGCTGTTTCTGCCGCACACTTCCACAGAGGAGCTAGTCAAACAAATCAGAACGAAATCGTCATTACTTCTCACCACATGTTGTTGTCTCTCGATGAGATACTCGCTCAATCTGAAGCTCAGTCCGGGCGATATCGACAATCATCGCAGGAAGAAGGACACCTATAAATTAGTAATGAGACAATTGGTGAAGGATCTTGACAAGTCTTTGCTTAAGTATGCGTCATTTCAAGGGTCGTCTAACTTTTCCGGGGATATAGAGTTTCTTCAGGCCATTGTGATTTTATCAATCTACTCATTGTCTCTTTCGTCAATCGTCACGAATACAGTAGATCCTGACTCGTTGGTTGATGAGGACTTGAACCTACGTGACCTCAATCTCGATTCGTGGTACCTTTCTGGTCTTGGTTTGTCTACTTTCATTTCAAAGGCGAATTTTGGTACACTCTTCCATTCGATCAATTCCGAAAATGATCTATCTCCCAATTTCACAGTTCTTTTCAATAGACTTGACTCAAATGAGGATCAAAAATTGACTGTACTTCGAATTTACAATCATCTTATATTGATTCATTTGGTAAGCTGTGTATTCAGCGGTCGAATGTGTATTGTGGATGAAATCAGACTCAACTATTGCATGTCTTCATTGAGTCTTCCAAGTGCTACCAATTTTGACGGCCGGATGGTCAGCGAAATCGGAATTCTTCTCATCACCTATAATTTTATTCAGGTGAATCAAGCTTCAAACAACAGTAAGGATTTGAGTCACATAGAAGCAAACTTACTTAATGTCAGAGAGGAGATCACTGCCTGGTATGAACAATGGGACTATTTGTTCACTCAACCTGCGCTTCAATTTGTGGAGTTCTGCTATCATTTCTGTTACATTTTGATTTACATCAACTATATTTATTCCAAACTACTTGTCGCCTCCAAAATTTCCATGGCTACCGATTTTTTCCATCCTGACATCATCGAAGATATTTTGCAATACGCTGATAAGGCATCGATTGTCCAAATCGTGTCTCACGCGTATGTGTTGGTTAAATTCATTCTGACTGTTGAAGACGATTCGTACTTCGCTTATCTTTCTGACCAAATTCATTTCTGCTTCTTCTTTGGAGCACTCACTTTGATGAGAAGTCTCAGATTTCTCAGGACAAATGACAAGCTTCACTACTTGAGCAGTGCTGAAGCGAGATCGAACGGTTTGAGCGAACAAAGTTGGAAAAAGTCTTTAAATGGGGTCTTCTTGTTGATTGAGAAGTACGAAAGAGTGGCTCAAGACAATCCTGATGATATCATCACAAAATATAAGAGCGGGTTGATGGAATGCCTACATGTGCTGTTTCCTGGAGTCACTTTTGAAGGGATGAAACAAGAAATCGATCCAAACTAGCGAAAGATTAATTAAATAGGATTAAGTTAAGTGGCCCTTGAAGTTGCCTTCCATGTAATCAATGTGCACGTATGCTCTCTCTACCATTGGCAAAGTCTCAATGGCATACTGCAAAGCCTCAGCGATGTCATGTGCATCCTTAAACGTCAAGTCAAAGTCTGTGGTGTTGAAGACTAGATCAATTTCCACGTTCAAAAGATCTCCAGCGTGGTAAACCTTTAAAGCCGTGACCAGCTCAATGCATTCAGCAAATCTGTACGCCAAGTAAAGAATTATTTTATAATCCATAGGCTCAGCAACGGCACCAGTCAAATTATCAATATGTTCATATGCTGTTTTGCCCCATGAGAAAATCACATAGAAGGAAAGTAGAAAAGCTCCAGCTGGGTCCAACCACCAAATACCAAGGAAATGACCAGCAGTGGGCATGACTAATGAGACTGTGTTGAAGACAATGTCCGTCATTGCATCCTGTGCCAAAGCTTGGACGGAACTCGACTTGCTGGACTTACACCAGAGCCAACATCCGACTTTTGCAAGAATGGTTATTAGCATGATCAAGATGGCATCATTGCCAATCAGCACGACCACTCGTTCATCTGGAGTGGTCAAAAACAATTTCTTGAACGATTCCAAGCCGACCTGGAAGAACGAGACAATGATAAGAACTGAAAACACCAAGATCCCCAAAGGCTCGAGCTTTGCCCTTCCAATTGGATAAGCCAAACGCAGTTGCCAATTCTCAGTGGTGGAAAGCTTATTTGCGACGTAAATGATGAAAGTGGAGAGGAAATCAAGTACCGAGTCCACCAACGATGCGACAATCGACAAGGAATCGGTCAAGAATGCAATTATCAGTTTTCCAAGCAATAGAATGAAATTAATGAAGAAATTGACCACGATGGCCGTGTAAATCTCGCGCGAGGCCAGTTCCTCATTAAAACCCAAGTACTGGCTCCCTTGCTGGATGTTTCCAGGGGCTCCATTGAGACGAGAATTGGAGGGAGATTGACCCATTTCCAGCGAAGTGACTGGAGGTAGTAGATCCTCAGCAGCTTCATCTAAAACTGGGAGCTTCTTCTTCTTAGGCTCTGTATATGTGGACAACATGCTCAAGTGGATTTTCCCATAATCCAATAGATTGTCAATCTCAATGTAGCGCTCGATGAGCTCATTCTGCTCGGTGTAAAAGGTTTTCAATTTCTTGTTACGAATTTTCAGAACATCCACCAAGCGATCTTGCCATGTTGCCACGGTCTTGTACTCGCCAATCAACTTTTCGGGCCGCAATACACTCAAGATACTCATACGCTGTTTCGGATCGAATTCGCCGTTCTCCTCCATGTCGAGGCTATGGACCAGATTTTCATCGGTGAAAAGCAAACTCTGAGAGGTCAAGTCGTGAGTGGAACCCCAATTAGGATTCAGCACCGTGGCATGGTTTGACAAGAGCCGATGGAAAAATGGTCTCTGTTCTGGTTGGACATATCCCTGTCTAGTCATTTCCAACACTGATACAGATTTGCGTCGGAGCTGTTCACGTTGGTCGGGCCCACGAGGTGCCCATCGATTGGGTGAGCTTCCACGACCTCCGTAGCCGTTGAACCTCGATTCGTTCATTCGATCCACAAAGTTGTCATGTGAATTAGTGGATCTATTCAAGAGCGGCAGTGTTTCGGCGGGCAGTGATCCATTGGGGGAGTCACGAGAAGTCATGCCAGTAGTAAGACTTGGTGAGGATGGTGACTTTGAGAGTGCCATTGGAAGCGAATGGGCAGCAAGCCAGGCTAAATAGGCGATAGCAGTGGCAAAGGCAAAGCAAAATCAAGCAGGCAAAGACAACCACTTAGTGACGTGGCTAGAAATGAGATGGAATATTTGGCTTTGCGGAGTGTAGACTAATTTCCATGTGCACTGATGCGCGAGGTGATAACGTATAATAACAGTAATGATACAGGATAGATATGGAGATGAAGATGGGGATTATGGATAAGAGAATGGAGGTGTGAGATACCTAAATAAAGAGAAAGTTTGCAATTGAGCATATTTTTTGGCAACTGAAATGAACTTCAAAAGTCCATTTTTTATTTAAGTTGTCCATTTTTGGTGATTGGGGCTGAGTGAAGTTAATTTCCGAATATAGTCCGAGATGCCAGCAAATCACCGAGGATGGCAACGACTACAATGATAAAATAGACACAGGTTGAAGGGGTACATGCAGAGATAGGAGTGGGTTTTATTGTGCTTCAGGTTCCGAGAATAGGATATTATGATAAATATAGTAACAAATACAGTGATCAATAATGATCGATGATGACGGAGAGGTGAACACCTTGATGACATAGAAATCTGAATACACGGCAATACAGAATTTGAGTTACAAGAACGACTCTGAACTTGCAAATTTTGGGTTGTTAGGAAAGGGGGGAAAAACCTGACAATATCTTTTTGACAACTCACAGTTATCGCTAATTTACAGATTATAGCTATATCATCATTAGCTAAACATATTCTAAAAGCCTTCAAAAAATCAAAAGCTCATCAACCCTCAAAAACCAAGATATCGTAGAATAAATCCGTTCATTGTCATCACTTCGCCAATTACAATATCCTAATACCTTGTCAAAAAACTGATACACTATATCAAATTCTCTCCATGAAACCATTCTTACATAGGGCTCGCACTTTCTTGTCCTACACACACTCCATCCTTCACGTAGTTACCCGCCCTTAAGCTTTTCTCTACAATTTTTTTCTCGATCAAATTAAAACCACAAATGGTATGTTTCCTTCTGCCATCGGTTGTTTGTATGATTAAAACCATAGATGTAACTACTTGACTGAGGAAGTTCATGCAGGACAAAACAATTAATAGGAATTCTTCGTTTATGATTCTTCAACCGCTCTCCCATTTCTGTGGGTCAAAACTAATTTTTAAGGTATGTCTGGTCGACACGGCTATTTCATGATGATTGTTTTCACAACATCTGTCCGGTGACTCCTGAGCCATGGATTTAATACATGCATCACCATCTGACCTTATGCCACATCTTTGTTTGAAACCAACTAACATTGGAAGTGGATGTTTTCTAGTTCGTTGTGGCGGCTGTTCGTTTCTGGTGATACGGCCAGTAGTCAGGACACGTAGAGAGACTGATTTACATGATGAAAAACCAACTTTTCAGTTCTGCTTCTGAACCAAAAATTTCTGAAGATAACCAATTACCAAAGCTCAAATTTCTGACCAAATCAGTCTCCTATGTGTTCTGTAATTGTAGGCGTTAGATTTCTAGCGTTGTAGCATAAATTTCGACTTACGAATTCGAAATCGAGTCGATTTATTGGGTCTTGACGTCAGGGTACGATTAATGCTCTGTACATCAATCGATCTAAACCAGGCTAGATAACGAGTTTGGATATGTTGTCTACTAATGTATTCAGACTATGTCCTAGATTGAGAAAATTACAACCTTGCCGTCAATCCCAGAAGTCGAAACCTTTCCTCCATCATACCATCTGATACTGGAGATTGTGTTTTGGTGGGTGGTACTCAACGCCTTACCAGAACCCTTCTGGCTAGGCTTGTTAACTCTACCCTTCAAGTCCATCTGCTTGAACATGTTAAGTGCATCTTGACTTGAGATCTCCACATCTTCCTCGGCCAACTCGACCACATTGTGGATTAAATCCTTCTGTTTCTCCACATGGTATGCCTCTGCCCATCCGTTCTCATCACCCTGGAAAACGATCAAGTTACAGTTGTGGCCGCCCACAATGATCTTGTCGTGCAAATAGAGAATGGATTTGAACGCTAAGTAGTTGGTTTTAACTGTGATAAACGCAGTGGGTGGTAACCCTTCCCCTTGTGGATACACAATCGAAACCGTACCATCATGACTGACATATGCCAACGAGTTACCTGCTCCGTCATCGTTAAAGGTGACATCATGGATCCATGCACCGGTCTCGTTGGTATAGTCACCAACAAGCGTTTGGAAAGGCAACTTGGAGCCCCACACCGAAGGCTCTGGTTTCTCATCCAAACCCTTGATGAAGGCAGAGAAAACCCTCACATGGCCATCCGTTGAGCCGGAGGCCAAGAGAACGTTGTTAGGGTGCCATGCCAAGCTGGTGATGGTGGATTTGAGTGGCTTCTTCAAGTGTTTCGACACCCACCAGTCGTTTTCCTCCTCGTAGTAACAAACTGCAATCACACGGTCTGCAGAACCCACAGCAAACTTGTCTCCGCTGGGCGACCACTTACACACGGTAGCAGCTCTGTTGATACGTAAAAGCACCAACGTAGGCTTGAACTCTCTGGAGGAATCGTTCCATTCCCATACCAAAGCGTTTCTGTCCTGCGAACAGGTCAAAATCTTGGATCCATCTGGTGAGATGTCTACGGAGGTGACGGTTTTGTCATGGCCCTTCAACTCAGTCACAAGTGAAGGCTTTGCCGAGGAATTGGGCGAAGTCTGATACAATTCGACAACGTTTCCTTTGGTAACAGCCAAAAGATCGAAAGATGGCGAAAATGCGTGGTCCTTGATGGGCTGGTGGCCCAATTGGTAAACAATTGGCGACAGCATTGAAATTTTGGATTGAGATTGATTGGGTTTGAAGATGTTTTCGTCACAGGAGCACTCTCTACTGTGAAGATAATGGGTTTGAATGTTGAAGTTGGGAAACTTGAGGAGGCTGGGGTCGAAACCCGTACACCGGTTGTTACCAGTAGGATCAAAGTCACTTCAGGAAGTAAAAAAACTGGAAAAAAAATGATGATTGAAGGAGGTGACAAATAGAGTAATTTTCTTTCAATTGCGTGTTTAATTCGTCGACTTTTAACGGCTAGCAAATGATGAACATTGTGGAAAGATTTTCAATCTCATACACTCAACGGGTATCAATTCAAACATCATTTCTAAATTCAGAGAACGTTCTGACCAATGAACCTAAGTTTTCAATACATCTCATAGTCCACTATCATCTGCATCTCCCCATCATCATCTACAATCATGTCACTAGTCTGAACATAACATAATGATACTCTAAAGTACAGCACTCCCTACTGGACACCATACTGTCTCTTCTCATCGAGGAAGGCCTTAGTCTTCTTCCACACCTTCAATACCTTCTCATTCTTCAGCGTGGAAACCTTCGTGTCGAACTTGTCAAGAATATATGCAAACATGTTGGCGGTGTCATCATCAAACAACACTCTCAACCACATGAAGATCAATACCACCGCCAATTGGTAGCCAGAGGTCTGTCTGAAGAAAATAGCACGTACCAACAAGTAGATAACAAGGAAGATCTCGTCAAATGCAATAATAGATGCCAAAAAGTCTGCCTGTTTCTGAACGACAGCAATCTTCTTATGATTTGTCAATTGCAACACGGAAATTAAGAAAAGAGGGATAATCTTTAAGACAGACTTGAAGGTGAAGCACCAGATGATTGCCAACACCAAGTACTGGAAATTCAGTTGGGTGAGCAACGTTGGGAAGTGAGGCAAGTAGCTCAAGCCAAACTTATGGGACATGGTAGCAACGAGCGCCATGGATGCTCCGAGAAGCGACAATCTGTAAGCAATGGAGTTGACATAGTAGACATTTTTCAACCACAAGGTCTGCCAGACGAAGGTGACAAGTCCGAAAACAATACACATCACATGGCCAGTAATCCAGATAATGTACTTCAATTTGGACAGCAGGTCCTGTTTACGAACCAACTTTCTCTTGCGAAGCGAGGGCTCAACTGTCTCATTGGTGATGGGTTTTTCGGATTCCACAGTGGACATTGTGGGAGATTCTTTTTTTGTTTTTTCTTTTCGTGGGAATGTTTATTGAAGGCTATATTTTTAACTTCAATTGAAACTGAGCATGGAACATTGCCTGTATATAAGTGATTGCTGTCAAATTTTGAAGGCTGAAAAGGAATTGAGAGATGGACATGGAGAAGAAAAAGAGACAGTTGGGGGGAGTCGGGAGGAAATGCAGTTGACTAAAAAGTGAAATATTCAATAATTTTAACTTGGATTCACCAGGGACTGAATACCCCTTATAAGTCGGCATGTACGGGTGTTTCTATCCTCCATCACCACCTCGAAAATGCACATGCCATATACAGTCTGAGTCAAACCTATCAAAACATGTCTAAGGAAGTATTGGAAACTGACTACTCTGTACATCCGGACCTTAGTCTGCTCGAGAAACAGGTTCTTCTGCAATACCAGGCTCTAGCCATTAAATTAAATCTGCTTTCAGATGAAATTGGCAAATTGAACAAGCATCTTCCGCTGGCAAGGCAGATCGGTCTAGATCCGGCAGTTGGACTGGCTGATGGGCTTTTGACGAATATGAGGAATTTGGAGAGGAAAATAGGTCTTGTGTATACGCTTTTCCGGACAGCGGTGTACTCGTTGTTGTTGCAGAACCAGGAGAATCGCGAGAGGGAAGAGAAGGAGGATAAGGCCAAGGAGCTGGAAGATTTCTCTAGCGATTTAGAGGAATAAGATAGAAGGGATATTATAGAGGGGAAGGGAGGATTGAAGTACGTTGACGCGGAAATACTCTGTTCAATGACCATGGAGAGATTGGGAGAGTACTTAGAGCGCGTCTTTGATGATTTAACCGTATGCCTAAGGAAGTAAAGAGTGAGGCTTATGAACTTTCACGAGACATGAGAGCCATCTTTGTGGATGTCCATGAAACAGAAAGCTGGATTCATTCCTTAGGATGAAGTGTACCTTTAGACTAGACTCACTGATGAACCTAGGGATCCCTAGTGGAGTCTACAGACCGTTATGCATTTCGCCAGCATCAGACACCTAGCTGAGTTTACCTGCTGGGAAAGAACGGTAATGACTAGGTGTGTTCCAACAGGACTCTAGTTTGGTTAATCATGTGGCGATAAAACTCACGTCTGATAATTCATCAAATGGTTCACGATAGTGAAAGCATATAGGTTCGAACTGATACTCATCACCAATACTCATCGCTATATTCATCCACATTCAATAATAATAGGGTAACAGTTACACAGTCGAACCTTAATATGGTTGGTTAATCACTAATATAGCCCCGCAAACCTAGGGCCAATGAAATTCGACAGTCACATCAAGTCCAACAGTCCCATCAAGTTCTCAAATCCCAAAAGAGCGGACTTTACACAAATTTCAATACTTGGCTTCTTCAATAAAGCCCCGAACAAAAATCATTCAATTCTTACTTCAGTAGCCGAAGTGCTTAATGGCTGCGACAGTCCCGGGGTATTTCGCCAGGTTTCGCACTTCTCCGATAGTCACCATTCCTCCACATTACATGACAATCTAATAAATTCCAAAGACTGAACCAATAAAAAATACCATAAACCAATCCCTTCACTTGACAATAATACCCCATTACATTGTTTAAAAAAACAATAACACAATGGCCGTTCAATAACACTTCCATCTCCAGCAGTCTAATGTCATCATGATCCAGATGGGTCCAGCTTCATTAGTGCGAAAATGATGGAAAACACCATCAAATGAAAAATCCACTATCAGAACAAAAATCAACAAAAAAATCCCTTGAAAACACCATTAAACCTATTGACACTCAACATAGTCAACCCAACCTAAAAAATATCGGAAAAAAACAGCTTCCATTACTCCCCCATCGAAGGTCTCTCCACATTCACCTGCAGAGTCAATCGCGCGATGCCAATCGGAGTCACCAATTAATCCATCATCTATATATATTCAGCCTTTCTCCCTCTTCTTTCTTCACCAACCATGTCCTACGATAAGTACTCCACCCCATTGTCTTCCAGATACGCTTCGGAGGAGATGTCCCACATCTTCTCCTTGAGAAACAGATTCTCCACCTGGAGAAAGTTGTGGTACAACTTGGCTATCGCAGAGAAGCAAGTTGGACTTTCAATCATCACCGATGAGGCTATCGAGCAGATGAAGGAGCACTTGGAGATCACCGACGAGGAGATTGCTGCTGCTTCTGTCGAGGAGGCAAAGGTCAGACACGACGTGATGGCTCATGTCCACGTGTTCGGAGACACCTGCCCTGCTGCTGCTGGTATTATCCATTTGGGAGCCACCTCGTGTTTCGTCACCGACAATGCAGACTTGATCTTCTTGAGGGATGCTTACGATGTGTTGATTCCTAAGTTAGTCAACGTCATTGACAGATTGTCCAAGTTTGCCTTGGAGTACAAGGACTTGCCTGTTTTGGGATGGACTCACTTTCAGCCTGCTCAATTGACCACTGTGGGTAAGAGAGCAACTTTGTGGATCCAGGAGTTGTTGTGGGACTTGAGAAACATGGTTAGAGCCAGAAACGACCTTGGATTGCGTGGTGTCAAGGGTACCACCGGTACTCAGGCCTCTTTCTTGTCTCTTTTCCATGGTGACCACGACAAGGTTGAATTGTTGGATGAGACCGTAGTCAAGTTATTGGGCTTCGAACATGTCTACCCAGTTACCGGTCAGACTTACTCCAGAAAGATCGACATCGATGTGTTGAGTCCCTTGGCCTCTTTGGGTGCCACCACTCACAAGTTCGCTACCGACATTCGTTTGTTGGCCAACTTGAAGGAGATCGAGGAGCCATTCGAGAAATCGCAGATTGGTTCTTCCGCCATGGCCTACAAGAGAAACCCAATGAGATGTGAGAGAGTTTGTTCTTTGTCCAGACACTTGGGTGGATTGTTGAACGATGCCATCCAGACAGCCTCCGTGCAATGGTTCGAAAGAACCCTTGATGACTCTGCTATCAGAAGAATCTCGCTCCCATCTGCGTTCTTGACCGCAGATATCTTGTTGTCCACCTTGATCAACATCACCTCTGGTTTGGTGGTGTACCCTAAGGTCATTGCCAGAAGAATCAGCTCCGAGTTGCCATTTATGGCCACCGAGAACATCATCATGGCCATGGTAGAGAAGGGTGGATCGAGACAGGACTGCCACGAGGAGATCAGAGTGTTGTCCCACCAGGCATCTGCTGTTGTCAAGCAGGAGGGTGGAGACAACGACTTGATTGAGAGAGTCAAGAAGACCGAGTATTTCAAGCCCATCTGGGACGAATTGGATGCTCTTTTGGATCCAAGCACATTTGTGGGTCGTGCTCCTCAGCAGACTGAGAAGTTCGTCAAGAACGACGTGGCCAAGGCTTTGGAGCCATTCAAGGACATGATCACCACCGAGAGTGTTTCGTTGAGTGTCTAAGTTGGCGAAATGGGAAGGATATATATGCTGTAATGTCAATCTATAAACATATCGTAAAAGTTAGGTCGTAAGTCGTCACTGCAAGAATAAAACTCAAACTAGGCTGCATAATCGGTGTCAAACTTGAGAGGAGCCGCATACTCTTCGGATTTATTCTTTGCGTTTGGAATAAACAGAATATCTCCATAGCTAGGGGTTGCTAAAGAGCTGTTGTCCGAGCTCACCAGTGAGGATGACGTCATCGAGGGCAACAGCGAGCTGGACAGCATGCTGTCTGTTACCGATGTGGCCGACTCGTCCACCAGGCCGTGTCTATCAAGCGAGATATCGCCGAAAATGTGGTTATCCACTGGCTCACTGTGCATGTCATGCATGTCTTTGCTCTTATCGAGAAGATTCCGCACACGAGACAACACATTTTCTGGAAAGAATGTTGTAAAAATCTTTCTCAGTGGAGGTGTATCCATGTCGATGACTCCGTTAATGAGATCTCGTTCGAAGATTCTCTCGTCGGCGTACAACAGAATGTCTTCGGTTGAAGGAATGATGTAGATTTTCATGTCGCTCTTGTATCTTGGGCGAGCAACCACCTTCTTGATAAATATGTTGTTCGGACGTTGTCCCGGTTTACCGAGAGAGGCGAGCATGTCATCCATGAACTCGCGATCGTCTATAAGCGAGAAGTCTCCTCTTTTAGCTGTTTCTAATTTCATGAGAACTGATCCATTGCTTGAAGACGAAGCAGATCTGGTCACTCTTACCAAACTGTACTCTTGAATGTCGAATAGAGATGTCACAGCAGTATCAAGTTGGTTGAAAGTGGTCACTATAGTGTTTCCACTGGAGTCTGGAGAAGCATGGTCCAATAATGGGTTGTTCTCAACAAAAGTCTTGAGTACCTTGTTGGAGATTCTGGAAATGTTAACCAAGTTGGAGTCGATGAGACGCACTCGCTTACTCTGGCATTTTCCCGAGTAGAGCAAGTAAGGATGCTCCTCTGTGACTCCTTCCGGGGTTACCAGCCCATCGGAACGATCTTCGCTGGTACTGGATCTTGGAGTGGAGAGGCCGTCCATGAGCTGGGGAGTACTTGGATAGTTGATTCGATGGCCGCGATGTGCCTTAAGCACTCTCAGAATGTCCAGGTACGCAAGTGATTGAGACATTTCGCTAAAGTAAATGCTAACCAATGAGTTCTTGCGGGCATTATGTGGGGTGAGTTGCCGATACAATTCGTAGATAGAAGGACATGAGATGAGACGGATTCGAAGTCCTGCTTCTAACAGTTTGAGATGAAGCTTGGACGAACTTTGCTCTGAGCCTTTCTTAGTAGTAGACTTGCGACGAATAGCAATATCAACCAACAGAGTGGGCTTTAAGAGTGTGGGATGGACTTTTGAACGTTTCAACTTGGTGATGCGATGGAAACTGGGTTTGGGCATGAGAAGTGAGTCAACCAGCAGAACTGGCGACTTGCTGACCAGCTTCAGTTCATCCAGCGAGCGGGAACTCTCATCAGAATTGAGAAGGTCGGTGATACCTAGAACAGACCGGCCATTTCCGGACCGGAAGCAGGGTTCTTCAAAAGGAATAGTAGGGGTGCCTGTCGAAGCGGCTTGCTTGAATGGATCAGAGGGAGTAAGGCAATCTGAAGATGTGAGCTCCAAACTTCCGTTTGTCGTGGCGATGGGAAAGCACACGGAGTCCTGAATGTGTTTTACAGCCGATCAAGATGGATTGGATGTGCACTGGAAGGGGAAGGATTTGGAGATGTTGGGGGGCTGTTGGGGCAGGCCCTTTAATCTGGGAAAATGGGACGAGACAGTTTCGCTGGGTCCAAATATTCGGACGATTTGTAACCGTGAAATGGAAAGTTGCCTAGTATTTCAAAAGGAAAAAAAATAAAAAATATTTATTCGGAAAGAAATGTTGTAAGGAAAAATCGGGGCAACAGCCTACTCTCATATATCCCAGACCAAAGAGGTGATGACAGGGGACCAAATTTGTTGAGAGACAGGACGATGTTTAACAGGCTAAAAAGGAAAAAAAATCGTCACAGCAAGGATGGGAAGGAGATAGCACTAGCCTTGATATAGTGAGACATGCAGATGTCCCAGGTATGTGCCGGATTTTACTGCTCTGTTCCTACAGACACTTTAGTTATTTAGCCATTTGTGCATAGTTGCTTGGATATAACTGGTCCACGGAGTTCCGCATTCTGACGGAGATGGGGAGATCACGTTGAAAGACTGGGTTCTTGAGCACGCAGAACGTGGCAAAAATTCATCACGGAGTTCAGTTTACTCGGAGGAATAGTCTGGCTTGTTACAATGATAAAACGAAAGTTTTGTTCGCAATGTAAAGCACTCACATCACCAGCCTCAACCTTCATGTAGACGATATGCGCCCACCGGAAATATCCTGACCATCTAACTTTCAACATGACCTGTTCCTACAGGGCGCTAGGAATAATACCCGGATCTGCTGCGTGTATCGGCAGTAGACCTCCCTTCCCTATGCACTTTAAACTGATCATGGAAGTTGGCTTACTAAAAGTGCTGAGACAGTCATCACCTGGCGTGCTTGTGGCGAGTGGTGACCGCACTGCTTGTATACATGACGGATGTCTTAAACCTACATGGGTGGATATTGTTTTCGAAAAGATTTGCACTGCCAGACGTCGAAGAAAATCTTTAAATGAAATTTACGGTGGATGGAAATCGATGCTCAGTTTGTAGTGGGCGCTGTGGCTAACTTGATTGCCTGAATTGCTACCACCCTAAGGTGCTCCATCTAACCGTTGCTACAGTGGAAGCCCCGACACTTAAAACCACGGTCTATGTTCAGGACTTATGTCCCAAATCCTTGGTAAATGGGGCAAACAAGCGGCTAACCATCCACCTAAAACATGATAAACATGTGGCTCGGTGCTAATAAGGGGATTATTGATAGCGAGGGTCAAGTTACCAGAAACAATAGTCTTTTTCGGCAAGGTTGGAATGTAGACAATAGACCCAGTGATAATGTGCACAGTTGAAGTAACAAGTCTAGACCATGCATAATTGCAAGGAAAGTAAGTGAGAAAAAAAAAGAGAATAAGCAAATACTGTGAGTCCAATCACTCCATAAACCTTAATGGACCATGGTCCACATCGCGGACGTTTCGGGAACGATTCGAGGACTGAATCTGCCAACTGTCTACATTGGTCCATGTATCATTGTATCAATATTAGATGATAGTGCCGGGAATTGATTACCCAGTGTATAATTAAGCACGGAGAGTGCCGTTAAACATGTCTTGGTTCTCTGGTTGTAGCAACACTAGAACTAAAAGTTGGAGCCCTGGTTAATGTTACGTTCTCTCACTCCCAATTCTCCACTAAGGAAGTTGTCCTCGTCACCCTTTTCGTTCTTTCTCCAGAATGTCCATCCACTCTCGTTGAACTTGTTACCACGGGTTCTCATCCAGAAAACCACTGCAGCGATGGCAAGCAAAATGGCTCCTCCGACACCTACAACCACTCCCACCACAATCTTATTAGTGTTGCTCAATCCTCCGGATGAAGCAGAGGAGCTACCAGATGCTGCTGAGGGCTCCGAGCTGGATAGCGTCATGATAGATGTCTGCGTCACCACAATGGTCTGACCATTAGCGACCGAGCTAAAAGTCGTAACAACAGCCGAGGAAGAAGCTGCAACAGCGGAGCTGCCGTCTCTTGTCAGCGACGTAGAAGGTGCTGCTGATGTGGTTCTAGGAGATGTGGATGTCTGCTCAGATGAAGTGGGTATTTGATCGGAAGAAGTGGGGACCACATCGTTGCTGGATGTCTGCTGGGATGTCTCTGCGGGGCTGGAAGTATTTTGCTCTTCCGAGCTGGTGGTAGGATTTGCGTTTGATGTAGTGTCTGAAGTAAACTGGAACGCGGACGTAGTAGGCAAAGTCAGTGACAGCGACGATGATGACGTTGATGACGATGACGACGATGAGATCAGTGACGTGCTAGGTAAGTCTGGAGCTGCCGACGAAGTGGGGAAGTCATTGTTCAGAGTCGTGGAGCTGGTACTGGGACTGAACTGATTCGACACAGGAAAAGAGGCATTATCCGAAGTGGCGGAGGCCGTAGGCGACACGTCAGAAACAGCTCCCTGAACTACCGATGAAATATCGAGCGTAGATGAGTCAGCACGAGCATTTAACTCGACATAATGTTGGTTATCGGATCCATCTTTCACATCTGAGTCATTGGCGATCTTATCACCGTTTTTATCATTTTCAACGACTTTATCGCTGTTTTGCGACTCGTAAAACTGCTTGCTTTTGTCATGTTTCACATTCTCTGCATCTCCGTCTTCAAAATTTGGAAAAACCTCCGTCACATTTTTAACATTTACAAGTCTGCTGACACTGGTGATGGCCGAGCCCTGGTACGTGAATAAGTACAAGCCTGCCAAAGCGAAGGCTGTGAGGAGGAAAAACGAACGGGCAACCATGAATATTTGAAAGGTTTTGAACGAGTTTTCAAACAGTTCTCGGTTTCTTGTGGTTGAAAATTCTATTGATGCGATCTCTTACATTATTTACCCATCGTCTAAGCCATATAGAGCACGTGACTGCAGGCACCCCGTTGGTTTCTATGTGCGACTACTCGAGAAAGAGGCGGTGTCGGGAGTTTTTTGAATGGGCTTTGAGTGAGAAAACTTAGACTGGAGTTTAGTAATGAGGGGTGGCTTGGGTTGTTTTTACTTGCTTCTTTTTTGATGTTTTTGCCTCGATGTATGTGAAATGATTAGTAGTTTCCAATTTCTGGTGGACTAAAGTGTGTCAACCAGTGAAGGTTTTGTGTGAAATCTTTTTCGAGAAGATTGTGGTTTTCGCCTGGGAATCTTTCTTCGACATGTTTTTCTTACGATTTTTTTTTTTTTTTTTTTTTTTTTTGTTTTTTTTTTTTTTTTGCTGTGTTTTGCTTTATTTTATTTTATTTTATTTTGTTTGTCTTTTCTTTTCATTAGCATTTTTGTACTTTGAATTTCTGGACTAGGTATTTGCTCCTCCACAAATTTCCTTATTTAGTCAGGTCCATATACCTTCGGAACTCGCGAGTCCAGACTTCCTTCGTCTGAATGTCAACTTCACGACACTTTTCCTGTCAAATGCAACTTTCTAAACACGATTGGAATCTCTTAATGATTTCATTTCCCGTTAATTTATGTTCTGCTTTCCTTTGCTTGACATTACCATAAACTTCTAGCCTTTTTCATGGTTATTTGCCTACTATTCTCCAATGTTTTTCCCGTAAATTGAATTCCTCGAGTTTTTTTTACTTGTTTTTCCTTAAAGGAATCTTCTTGAGTCTAATTTCATAGCCTTTCGTTGCCTCTACCGGTCTTTAAGTCATCGTCTTGTTTTCTTGTCATTCCTTAGTCTACCTCGTTCCTGCTTATATGTCATCGGAACCGTACCATCCCTCTTCCGAATTCGGTCCGAAAATGACGTTTTGTGGCATAAAACCGAGACTTCTCCATGTCAGAGAGTTCCAGCGTCTTCGCTACCAAAATCCCATATATTCTCTTTCCAATCAACTCTCAAACCATCTGGATGAACTCACCGACAAGAACCAACTAAAGATAGTGAAGTGCCAAGACGTCTCTTTATGTCAATCACCAAACCTATCGTACTGCAGGCACCACAGTCTTACTGATCCACCAGGACCTGCATCACCACCAAAAGTATTACTAAATGGGCTATCAGATAAATCTTTTACTACACGCTTTTTTCTTCTCATCATGGCAGGGCTAACGTACAGAGAACAAATTGCTGGCTTTCCAGTCAAGCAGATGGTGGTGGTGTCACTTATCCGATTCTCGGAGCCTCTTGCATTTACCTCATTGTTCCCATACTTATATTTCATGATTCGTGATTTCCACATCGCCCCTAGTGAAGAGGAAATCTCCAAATACTCCGGTTACTTGGCGTCGTCATTTGCTTTCTTCCAATTTGTCTTTGCTGTTCAGTGGGGTAACATGTCCAATCGTGTGGGCAGAAAACCTGTTCTTCTCTGTGGATTATTGGGGTCGTCCGTATCATTGATAATCTTTGGTTTCAGTACCAACTACTACATGGCATTCTTTGCTCGGTCACTTTCGGGTGCTTTGAATGGAAACATTGCCGTTTTAAGAACGGTTATCGGAGAAATCTGTGTTGAAAGAAAGCACCAAGCCATTGGGTTCAGTACCCTTCCTTTGCTCTTTAACTTGGGAGCCGTTATCGGCCCACTTATTGGAGGATCTCACTGGTTCACTAGACCTAGTGATCACAATCCTTATGATAAGGAGTCTGCTACTATCGAGGGAGTAGCCGGTGCATTTGACAAATTCAGATCTAACCATCCATATGCCACCTCCAACATAGTCGTTTCCCTTTTCCTCAGCTTCAGTTTTATTGTGGGTGTTCTCTTCTTGGAAGAGACAAACGATAAATTCAAAGACAGAAGGGATTACGGTCTTGACATTGGAGATTCTCTTATTGCACTTGCGGGCTTCAAACGTCCTACTCGTGTATGGAACAAGATTAACGATTCCGATGAGACTTCTCCATTGCTTGAAAGCTCCATCTACGCACCAGACCGTGAAACTGCCACCGGATCTGCAAGTGAAACTGCCTCTGAGACCCAGTCCATTGAGTCACTCAACAAAGTGTTAGATGCCGAGGATGAAGAGATTGAGGCAGCTCCTTTCATGTCAAAGGACATGTCCAACGCTGTTGTTCGCAGATACTCTCTGACCTCGCAGGTATCCTTCCGCCCTCCCACTAAAGCTTTGACTCCACAAGTGATCACCGTGATTCTTTCCAATTGTATGATATCCCTTCACAACATCTCTTTCGGAGAGTTCCTTCCTGTGTTCCTAGCTGCTCGTTTCCAGAAAGATGCCCTACAATTCCCATTCAAAATTGTTGGAGGTTTCGGGCTTGACTCAAACTACATCGGTACGCTTTTCTCGTCTACAGGAGTCATGGGAATGATGATTGTGCTCGTAATCTTTCCCTGGATCGACCGTAAGCTCGGAACCATGGAAGGATACAGACTCTCGCTCAGCTTCTTCCCTATTGTTTATGCATGTGTTCCGTTGTCGATTTTCACGCTTCACAAGTACAACGAGTCGATTCCTACGTGGGTCACACCAATTGTTCTTTACTCATTGACTTCGCTCAGAACGTTGGCATCTGCTACAGGTTTGCCGCAAGTGATGCTTTTAAATCACCGTGCCGCGGCCAAGGAACACCGTGCGTACGTCAACTCTCTTACTATGAGCATGTTGGCGTTGGCCAGATGTTTGGGCCCCATTATCTTCGGATATTTGATGACATTGGGTGACTCTCACAATATTGGCTGGGTCTCTTGGTGGATAATGTCGCTCATGGCACTCTTTGGACTTGTTCAGTCCTACTACATGAAAGATTACGAAGATTGATCCTGTATGATGTCATAATGGTGTGGCTCCCAGTGCCCCACCACAGGTACTATCTCACCTGCTGACAACCTCCCATGTGGAGCTCCGCTCATCAATACCTACAATTAGACTTTAAATTTTGTTGTGTTACATGTTTCTCTTGATCGTTGCACAATTCTTTCTCGTGACAGATTCTAATTCTCTTACTAAAAGGTGCGGCTCGCTAACCTGCACATGTCCCGACTATGGTTCCCCCAGTTTAACCTTTATTAGTCACCATATGAAGATCTTATTCAGACAATTCCACATTCAGGGCTTGGAAATTCTCAGAAACTATTCTGGCGACGTATCTTTTTTTCGCTTCACCATAGACAGAGTTTTCACTTTCAGTTAAAGAATTCCATCTTAATAAAAGCTTTCCCTTTCAAGTCTCCATCTCAACTCATCTGCCTACTTAATCCAGGAACGGAATCGCGATAACCAAAACTCCGCTTTTCTACTACCCAACATGACCACCTTCCGTGAACAAATGAAGGGCTTTCCCTTCTGGCAGATGGCCGTGGTGATGATCATCCGGTTCTCAGAACCCATCTCTTTCACGTCGCTCTTCCCATACGTGTATTTCATGGTACGCGACTTCAAGATCGCCAAAGACCCATCTCAGATCTCCAGATTCACAGGCTACTTGGCAGCATCATTTGCGTTGGCCCAGTTTCTCTGTTGCATTCATTGGGGCCGACTCTCCGATCGAATCGGCCGCAAGTACGTGTTGCTCTGTGGACTTTTGGGCTCTGCCCTTTCTCTCACGATCTTTGGCTTCTCTCGCAACTTCTATATGGCTTTGGCCGCTAGAACGACCGCCGGCGCATTGAATGGCAACATTGCGGTGTTACAGACCATGGTTGGCGAAATCGCTACTCAAAGACAACACCAATCCATTGCATTTTCGACATTGCCCTTGCTTTGGAATGTTGGATGTGTGATTGGTCCTTTGATCGGTGGATCCAAGTACTTGACTCGACCCAAGGGAAATGTTGATGCTACATCTTTGGATTCCTATTACGAAAACTTCTTGAATCATCATCCATATGCATTGTCCAACATCGTTGTAGCCCTGTGTCTCTGTTGCAGTGCTCTTATGGGGTTTTTGTTCCTTGAAGAAACCCACTACAGGGCCAAGAAGAGATATGACATTGGATTGGCGACTGGAGACTGGATAAGAAGTAAGTTAGGCTTCACTATTCCTTTGAGACCATGGGAGACCAGAACTAAACCTTTGACTAAGTCTGCGCCAGTGGTGGACACCGCCGTGTTGGATGACGACGACTATGACTCGCTTGACGAGAACACGCCTTTGGCCTCTGATCCGGTGCCCATCTATGGAGACGAGCAAAATGATAACGAATCCATCAGCTCTCTGGGTCCGTTCACTCTCACCAGAAGATCTTCTCTTGCCATTTCGAGACGTTATTCACAAGCATACTCTCTCCAGCCGGTGATCCTGACAGTTTCTGGAGCTTCTGTCAACGAGGAAACCAAGAGTCTTTTCAAGGCATTCAGAAACCGCAATATCTTCACCAATAAGGTGATTGGAACTGTCTGGTGTTATTTCATGATCTCGTTCCACTGTCTCATTTTTACCGAGTTCCTTCCTGTTTTCCTTGCTGGCCAGATCCGTCGTGATAAATTACAGTTTCCATGGCGCATTCTGGGAGGTTTTGGCTGGGATACCCAGGAAATCGGAACCTTGCTATCATCCACAGGATTTGTGGGATGTTTCATCATCATTTTTGTCTTCCCCTTCTTGGATAAACATGTCAAGACCATCAACGGCTTCCGCTTTGCTTGTTTCATGTTCCCAATCTCTTACGTTTTGGTTCCATATTCTATCTTTACCATTCCAGAGTACAGTCCATGGTTGCCCTCATGGACCACTACTGTCGCACTTTACGCGTGTACCGCCATTTCCGTGTTAGGTTCATCGTTGGCATTCCCCCAGATTTCCATTTTGGTGTATAGAGCCACCAAGCCCAGGCACCGGGCCTTTGTCAATGCTAGTGCTATGAGTGCCACGTCTTTGGCGCGTTTCTTGGCCCCGTTGTCTTGGGGAGCGTTGATTTCGTATTTTGATGGCCAAGGAGTGAGTCAGATGTCGTGGATCTTACTTGCTTTCATGGCATGCATTACACTCACATTGGCTTTGAATCTTGACGAATATGACGAAGATCTTGCAGAGGCTGAATCTGTGAGTGTTTAGATGACTGAGATGCGGCGAGTGCACAAATTGAGTCACAGATCGAAATATTTACCTGCTACGGAGTATTAATTGACGGCAAGGACTTCTTAAGTGAATGTCCGATTCTTATGTCTATCACATCCGCCAGAGTGGCAAAATCAACCAATCGTCCACGTTAGTCATAGAAATCATTGTAGTCAAAAGTGCATTGTGACTTGAAATCTCGTAATCTAAAAATACAAGAGTTCGTATTGTCCCCTCTTCGTCTAGACCAATCCTATTGAAGGAAGCGGTCGGTCATAAATTTAATCGGTTAGTTCTGCAGGTACACCGCTTTTGGACCATTCCTTCTCAACCGTGCATGGTCATGGTCTGCCCCACATGATGGTGCAGGCTTCTATGCTCCAGCCGTGTATTAATATGAACATGGATTCCTTCCAAAAATTGTGTTGCTAATCCTATTTTTTTATTGAAATCATGCAGCTCGATCTTGTAGCACGTTATTATTACTATGACTATTATGACGACTATCTGAGCTGGTATTACTTGCGGTGGTTGCTTTGGCTTATTGTTCTTCCTTTCATTATTATATTTGTAATTTGGTTACGCAGAAGACATAACAAGAAGCAAAGAGTTATGGCCCCTAACAACCAGTACTATCATGATCAGCAGATGGCATATGGACCACAAATGATGCAATATCCTCCTCAACAATATCATCAAGGTTATCCAATCAATGGCTACAACCAAGGTTACCAGAACAAAGAAGCCGGAGAATGGAACCAGAACAATAATGGACTCAACCACGGAAACCAGTCTACTGGTCCAAACCACGAGACAAACCCTAATGTCTCTGGCACGACCCAGGAAGTAGCCCAGAACAGGACTGGCAATTCTGGAATCGGTAACGATGACTACAACCGCCATTACAATTTGGGTACCGAACCTACAGGTGAATTTACATCACCAACCTCTCCTCAGGAACCTCAAAGAGGCTACACCCGGATGTAGGATAATGTGATGTATTGATTTTGGTTGGTTAATGGGCTGTCAATTCGATGGGGCTTTGAACAGGATTCTAGGTCGTACATAGGAATATATTCCATAATCACATGAAGTTCAATAATTGTAGAAATCATTAATTGGTCTATTTTGCACGGAAATTGTTCTATAATCAGTTGATTTTTGGATCATGAAGGCCAATTGATGCAATTCTCGCACATGTTTGTTCCTTATGTTGACTGGGTTAATTGCGTTGAGTTGTGCAGCTCGTAATTGAAACAGGCTTGGCAAACATGCCTCGATAGGCATTTTTTTCACTTGTCGGAGCAATTCACTCCACAAATTCAACTGCTAAGGGTATATGTCGTGGTAATTAACTGAGGAGGACTACATTTCTATTTGTCAACATATTTTGACGTTCACGAACAAGCATTTAGTTCTGGGTCCTACTCTCCGTATCTCAAAAGATCTCATAATTAGCCAAACCAATAAGGTAGGAAATTCGGGATCATTTCTCTTAAACAAAAAAGGAAACACGTTGCGTTTATGATTGGAGACGATATGATGCAGACATAAACATGGAATGTAACCACGTCATGCTCACATAGAGGAAACCTCATCAGACAGATGCTGTGATGAGAAAAGCTATTTGCTATTTCGTAGGAAATTTCTCGACGCTTTCTGAAAATTCTACTTCTTGTCCAAGATGTTTGTGTCAACTTGACTATTCCGCAAGCTTTTCTCTCCGTTTTTCTAGGTTGTACGCGAAACTTCTAATTCCCCTTATTGTGCCTATGACTGTCGCAGATTATGTTAAGACGCTAATATGTGCCAAAGGACAAATTTCGCGTGTTCTAAACCCTGACATAACTTGGGAAATGACGTAACATACTCCAGGGAGTCATTATTGGTCTCCCCAAAACTCCGGACAGCGGACATCCAGCTGATTTTCTTGTTTATTTGGAGCTTGTCAGGAGAAACTGGGTATTTGTGCTCATAGGCTCATGTTCTTCCAAAAGATGGCAGGAAGAATTCTCAGGTTTATGTAATTCGAATGCCTCTAGTTGTGACCATTGCTTGGTCTCTGCTTAAGTGGTTTACTTTTGTATGGGTTGAAAGGGTACAAAAGACTTCCATTTGCAACACTTTCAGAAGATTTAATCATTCCGAATGGGGAACATGTCGGTCCTTACTATTCTGCAGCTGTCCCTGGTCTTCAGACTTGTTCTACAAAGTTATGTATTCGCAAACGGAATTCCAGGGTCGCAGTTCAGAGAAATTAAGAGTCGGAGAAACGGATGAGAGAAGAGACTTTTAATGAAATGGTGACAGATTATAAGTGACAGGGAACACATCCAAAAGCTTACCGCATTATCCATGATTTGACAAGGTAATTGAGACTCGACTGAGATTTTTGCAGAGGCTCGACTGAGACTTTACAGAGATTCTACACAGACTCCACTGAGATTCCATTGAGACTCCAACTATACTTCTCTATCAAAAATCCTTCATCATACAGCCTACAGCAAACACAAAGAATAATCCATCAATTCCCTTTCTGTGCCAATCGACATAGCGAGGAAGCAGCAACTCCCTCCAACAAACATTCCATGCACATTGCTCCAACACTGCATCTACCAAGAATTCCATCACCGATACCTCCGCTCCTCATATCTCTCAATTCCACTATTCAACTACTTTCCATTCTTCATGTCGATTTCATTCTTTTTACGCTCTACACCTCCAAACCATTTATTGGTCAGAGCATGTTTTTGGGGGATCATCCACATTAATTTGCTTGAGATATTCTTCATCCTGCATATACATAGCATCTCCCCATAGTAGGGCTGGGTGTCTATATACTGTGTGGCTTGTATATTCAGTCATTCATTGCTTTGTCCATAGAAGCAAATGATTGAATGTCCTACACACAGTGGCAACGTTCCCTCAGCCTTGCTTATTGTGTCTTGGCTGGATTCTCCTGACTATATAAAGTGCAAGTAGTATCCACTCAAACGTTATTTCGGTGATGTACGTGAAAGATTTGGCTAAAAGGTATTACTATTACAATGGACGCTATAGAAGCAACTGGTACCGGTACCGGTGGTTTCTCTGGCTCATTCTTATCCCAGTTTTCTTTGTGATTCTCATGTTACTTTTCAGAAGAAGAAGAAGAGCAAAGACCACCACTATTACTCCAAATAACAATTATTATAAGGAGCAGCAGAATTACGGTTATGGAGGAGCGCCTCCGGTGCCTCCACAGAACCCACAGGAGCCTAATTACAATTATCAGCAAGGGTATGGTCAGACCTATAACCAAGATTACAACCAGAATTATAATTTGAATAGTAATCCTACCGGTGAATATGAGAGACCATCTGGACCTCCACCGACTGATTACGAGAGACCACTGGAGCCTCCTAGGGGATACACCAAGTCTTAAAGTGAAGTATAAGGTTTTGATGAACACAGATGAGATATGCTGAAATGATCATAATGAGCAATTCTGAATGAGCAAGATATATGGCTTGGTGAGAAACCAGAACAATTGATTGAAGGGGTGGGCCTGAGCCCTAGCTAGTTTGTATTAATCGATGTAATGAAGTTTATATACCCGGCAAATGAGTGTCGTGTAGAGACAAGAACTGAATGTTAAGTGGGGTGAGTAATTGGGTCAATGGAGGGGAAATATAGTGAGAAAGGGAGAGAATATTGTCATAAGCTGAATGAATGAACATTGAAATTGTCAAAACAGTGAAAGAACAAAAATAATAGAAATGGTCACAAATCTTTATGGATATCAACAGAATACTAGGAATGGTTTTTGTTTATAGTTTACGGGATCTTCGGCATCGTAGTAGCCTTCCAGCTTCAGTGTAGCCTCTTATCCCCAATCCAAGCAATCATTGGACTAATCACATCAACACAACCCCAATCGCTCTCGCAAGCTACAACTTGGTTCTAACTGATTCCCGTATTATTAGAAAAAAAAGATTCCCGTCTTATATAAAAAAAGATGATAAAAAAAGCAAGCACAGTGTAATAGATAATGACAGATTATCTAAGCGAGCAGGAGCCCGAGGCAGCACAGCAATGAGTCCGACAAACCACCACATGGCACGCCTAGTCAAGATACTAGTGTCTATATTCAGCACAGACTCCTAGCCTCATCCACTTAGAATCTCTGGTTAGACTTCTTAGCCTTGAGCTTCTTCTGGATCTGGATGGCAACAACGGCAACGAAAGCCAAGAACACCAAAACGAACACAACAATAACACCTGGTGGAAGCATTTTTTTAATTAAGTTTTCTGAGAGAAGAAAAATGTAAGTTTTTTCAAGTTTTTTTCTGGGACCGTCATATATTTATTTGGTTAGTGCGCCATTTTTTCCGATAATATTGTTGACGCCTATTTGGGCCGGTGCAATCACAAACCGGGAAAACCGGGGTTCAAAGTGCCGACCATTCCTGTACAAAGAAAACCCTCAGTGGGACACTTTTGCTAGTTTTGCCATTAATTTCCCGAATGCAAGGTGATGCGAAGCAATGGAAGGTGTCAATGAAGCTAGGAAAGTGATGGAAATCATCGTTGAATGTTCATAGTGAAGGGTTTGACTCCGTCCCCCGGAACTCGCCTGGGGTTGTCTGGACGATTTTGGAGTTAGTGTGTTTTGGTCTCCGCCCTAATTCCGAGGGTATACTGACCAATAATATTAACTCGTTCTTACACTATGACGTCTGGCGGGGCATATCAAGACTCCGAATATTCCCGCACTTCTAGGATTATAAGGTCGGCCCGAGCTAGAATCTGTAGATATATGAGCGATGAGCTATTATCTGCTTTGTGACTAGCTTGTACAAGACGTTGGTGGCCTATTGGAACATGCATGAGTGAATGTTAGTAAGTTAGGCGCAGAGAATATGTTGGAAAATACGGCTTTTGGGGCATCTGGGACTTGCTATGGCCTGCAAATTATGGCCCGCAAATCGTGGCCTGCGAACTATTGCCTGCAATTTATGGCTTATCAAATTTTAGCAGAAGATTTCGCCGGATAAACGAAGTCGCCTGTCACTGGTGGAGGCATAGTGTACTGTGCATGCAAAGTGAATGCAATAACAAAGCAGTGACAATACATTGGCAACGCATGGTAATCTCAAGGCTGGTCAATCGTGAGTGGTAAACTAAACATAGACCGAATATCGATCGGATCAAAGAAAAAGTCGGTGGCATTTCGGCCCGCCACGGCTATCTCACTGTGTCAAATGTGGAAGTTATAGTGCACCAGCCTAAATATTGACAGAAATGCGATTGTTCTGTGCATAGTGCCTGATGGAGTTGGCTTTTGACATGTGCATTAAATCGACAACTTTTGTTTACTTGACCCACAAATGGCTGAATAAAAGTAATAGCCACGAGTTAAAATGAACAAAGCTGAAAATCATGAAGTCTTCTCAATATATCCGCCAATCCATTCAACAAATTGAATGCCACACTGATAGGATACCTTTGTTGATTTCGATTATCCGGGGATTCCGGCCAACGAGCATTTGAAGGTAGCCTTTTCGGACCCAATGACTTTGCTGTTCACTACCTGTGACATTTTTTTTTTTTGCCACTATTATCTCTATTTTGAGATCCATACTTTAGAGTACCGTCTGGATTTTCCTGTTAGTGATGTTTCGGACTTAAATCTTCACATGCTCGGTGTGGGGCTTCTAACAAGCCACCATATATGGGCAAGTCTATAGCCCTCTGAAATCACCATCTCGATAAAACTTATCATGGCTGCCGTCCACAAAATCACTCTCCAAAAGGGTCCCCGGTCGTACTCCGCCTGGAGTTCTCATTCTGAGTCACAATTGACCCCCGCAAACTATGACAGAGTTGTCATCCTCTTGCATGGATTTCCTGACAATAACGATTCGTACAATGAGGTGGTTCCAATAGTCCGCAAGCACTTCCATTCCGACAATGTGTTGACGGTGTGTCCTTTGTTGCGTGGGTATGAGAAATCGTCTTTTGCTCCTCAAGACCAGTATAACATGGCTGACATGGCTGGAGACACTCGTGATTGGATCTTGAAGCTTGTCCCCAACAAAGAAGTGCCAGTCCACATTGTTGGTCATGACTGGGGTGCCGTAATTGCCTTCAAAACGGCATCAATGTATCCGGACGTGATCACATCGATGGTGACCATGGCAATTCCATACATCACCAACTTGAAGCCATGGCAGATTCTCTGGTATGCTCCTCGTCAGGTTTATTGCCTGAGCTACATGCTTACCATGCAATTTGCCTTGGTGTACCGTGCCAAGTTTGGCAATTTGTCTGAGCCTGGCTATTTGGATCAGTTGTGGCAGTACTGGTCTCCAGGATGGGAATATGGCAAGGCAATCGATTCTGTCAGAGATACATTGGGACTGTCTGGAGTTCTTGATGCCGTCACTGCTTACTATCGTAATACCATTTCTTGGAAAAACAGAAAGGACAAATGGCATGTCGACTTCAGCCAGGTGCCTACTCTTATCCTTGGAGGAGAAAAGGATGGATGTATGGTTCCGGAATTATTTCATTTGGAGGCACAGATATTGGCCCCTGTTCCTCGAGTCAAGGTCCAGCTTTTGTCAGGAGTTGGCCATTTCTTACACAGAGAAGATCCAGTGAAGGTTGGGGAATTAATCTGCGATTGGTTTGACAAGTACCGGGAATAATGGAGTGGACGAAGGACTTGAAATTGGAAGTAACAATTTAATGGAATGACTGATGTTGAAATGAGTAAAGAAATGATTTGAAAGAACGGACTCAAGGATTTAATTGGAAGAACTCTCCATGAACTATTTCAAAGAACATTATCAGTAAACATTTTCGAGAAACATTTTCAAAGAACATTTTCAAAGAACGATTCCAAAAAAATATTATCAAAGAACTATTTCTAAGGATTTATATGAGATTTCGTGAAATTCTCTTGAATTAACAAGGAGCCCATATTGTTCAATTTTGATTTTGAATTGAAATTTGCTAGTATATTGTTCATTACATTGCTCTCCTTCAGTAACTCGATGAGTCCAATTTAGAACCTGGGTTCTTTCTCTTAATGTCTTGAATGCCTAGTAAGTCTCAGTGTTGACCTTCCGCAAAGTGTTAAACAACGTAGTCACCGATTCAATGTAGTAAAGGAAGTCATAGGCTGTTTTTCGTTGCTAGCCGATGGCCACAGTCAATACATTTTAGATTCTCAGAGAAGCATAGAGAAATACGGATCCAACTTTTGAAAGTTCGTAATGCACCGAAATTTAATAACCCCTAGACGAACAAGTACGAAGAAGTTCAAAACCAGTGCTCGAGACCTCATCGTGAACCCATTTTGATGTCAAAATTTCTTTCTAACGAAGGATAAAGTTCTGACAGATGAGTTGTTCCGAGATTATTTACCGATCAGTTGACGAGAGACAACTATTCGGGAAAATATCGATGCTCTCATTGGTGGAAGAAAGAGATGATGATTACCATTTTTTCACGCCCTAAAATCACATACTAGAGGTAAAACTCATGGCTTTTCGGAGAAGGCATGAGTAATGGATGACAAAACATCAAATAGACTAGGGAGTTTTACAAGGGCTGCGTCGAAGCAGAATTTTCACTTCAACATTCGTACATGGAATGTGGCTAAAGTTATTCCGAGGAACTGCGATGCAAAATGGTGCGCCGAAAATAATTACTACTTTTACCTTTCCGTCTTAACCCCACACAAGTTGGCAGGAGAAGAACAATGGTGGCATAATAGCGGTGAGTAACTTCGTTGCGTCCCAAAAAAAAAAATCTGACATCGCTGCCATTCACTGATGTCAATGGAGCAAGCATAGGTGCATTTATTGACTGTCCAACCACAGACACACTGCTGGATGCACCGCCGACGCACCTCCAATGCACCGCCGACGCACCTCCAATGCACCGACGCATCTCAACGTAAGCGCACTTCAAGACATCACAAACGCCCAACCAGTACATCTCTACGCCCATCCCTCACGGTCCAAATTATGTTTTTGGCATGAAAATTTGAGCAGTGGCATGTTTTTTAGAACTTTGCAATCCCGACATTCCTGTCACACCCAAGGCAGGATCTGTGAACTATGACATTGTGTTTGGCCGATTTGAAAGACATATAGGGACACCTTGTGTAGATGAATCGACGAAGACGCCTTACCCTAAATCCCAATGCGGATTGACCCGTGCACCGTACTGCGTCTGGTTTGCAACAGGGTAGCCCCTCAACACCACATATACGGCTGGTTATTAAGGTTCTATGATTCGAGGTGGTGTGGTCATAGTATTTTAACAGGGTAAACCCCTCATCTGGTGGCTCGTACATGAACCAAGTGCTTTTGTCGCAAGTATGTGTTCTTCTATTGCCATGTATTATGTAACGTTCATGTATCTTCATTGCTGGAGGCGGTGCGGAGGCATGGGGTGATCTGTTCTCGTGCGTCAGCGCGGACCACATGCACCTTTCGGGGACAGTCTATCTGCTTTAATTCCGTTTATCCTACATCTTCATGAATCGCCTATCGATCATCCTCAACGTTCTGAATGTTTTAATGTGGGTATTTCATAGTCTATGATTTCAAAATTTTGGTTCAAGGCTCAAGCAGCCACTATTGGTCCTATTGTGACCTCTCAATTATGCGATCTTTGTATACATCAGATTTCACCTAAAAATTCTTCGATCAATGTACATCCAACATGTCAAGCATCAACGGAGGAGCGTTGGGAACGATATCATCAAATGTCGCAT
>Ga0160505_100238_pt1 | contig 37733 bp, 13 predicted proteins | sample DIDeMG_FD_108225 | JGI IMG/M metagenome (GOLD analysis project Ga0160505, IMG submission 108225) | Enriched chicken feces microbial communities from UW Madison campus, WI, USA - DID2874_E49_Stillage MG | ecosystem: Host-associated > Birds > Digestive system > Large intestine > Fecal ... | reverse complement strand
TTTTTTCTTTACTCGTCGACGAGGCTAGTTTAGGATACATTCTCCGTTACGTAGAGTAGGTATGTGTAGGCGTGTGTTTGTGTTAAGTTACAAAATCAATAGAATATTACTGGACTCAGTCTAATCCGAAACTTTAGTCTAATACCGAACCCAGTCTAATACCGGACTCAGTCCCCATAGGCAATTTTTTTATTAAAAAAAACAAAATAAATGCACAAAAAGACTTGGGAATATTAGTTAGAAAAAAAAAAAATTCCAAATTAAGGTTAAGATTTTTTATTTCTTTTAACCTAATTAGTAGTTTAGATTTTATAGTTAGTAAGCCTAGGCTCCAAAGCCGGGTTTTTGTCTTTTCTTTCAATAGATTTTAAAAGGAAAACCTTTGGGGGGGTGAGCCTTCCATGGCTCAACTCTAATCTAGAAACGGGTTAGTGTGTATATCTTGATTGGCATTATTGTAAAACCCACCTTTTTTTTTTCTTTCTGGTTTACGTGAATTCAACTGGGAGGAGTTAAACCCACATCATCATCATCACTAACCTGAAAAAAATTAACTAGCGTAGACGCTAAGCTTTCTTTGTACGTTGTTGTTATTGTTATTGTTATTGTTTTTTTTGTTTTTTTTGTTTTTTTTAAATCCCATGCCATGGGAGGAATCTAGTTACAAAACACTGGTTCTATTTACATCTATTTTAGTCACTTGATTATTGTGTATGCTAAACGTGTGGGTTTTGTACAAAACTTGGGGTCATGGCAAGAAATACCTTGATGTATCAATTGAGCCTAGTCCAAAGAATAATAAAAAAAAAAAATTTTAATTCATGACTAAAATCAGCTTGTTGGTGATCGAAACCTAGTAACCACCCTAACAATACTAAGTTGCAAGAGCTAGCGCCCTCTCCGAGCCCAATGGCCGCAACCAGCTGAGTTTTGTAGTGTGTGCTAAGGAAATCTAGTGTGCGTGTCGTATCTATCCGCCCTTAAGAAAACGTATAATTACTATATATATGTATACTATACATACCATACTATAAATGTCACCTGGTGTTGCACTTTAATAATGCGAATAGATTGGCTTTAAACGTCATTAAATCGTCACAGCCCTGGTGTTGATCTTACGTATCCACCTTTTTCCGTTCCGGCATTTTTGGCTATAACGTCTCCGAAATCTGTCTCTACCAAACCTACCAAGCGGAATCAATTAATTCAGGCTCAGGCAAACTAGTTGCTGAAGTAACACCTATCAACTGCCACTATTTGTCTATCTATCTCATTTTCTTTATAAATATATGTGGCATCACCGCGTAGGCTCTCAAGATATAGAAGATACATAGTTTTATTTAGGTATCACAATATCTACATATACGACTTTCAGGCCACAAAGATAATCTAAAAAACAGCGTTACGCTACAAGCTGAGCCAGTAAAACAAGGCTCTTAAATGCTATAAGACACCTTTCAATATGTGCAATCTTCAACCAAGATACATGGTTTTCAAAAGCCACCACCATTTACAATTAACAAAAGTTGAAAAAAAAGAAACAAAATGTCCCCATAGTGACTATTTACAAGGGTATTTTTTTGGTTGCGATATATACTTGTCTAGCCTGTAGTTGAAAATAGCTAAAATTATATCTTTGAATCGCCAGTTTTTACCAGCCACGAGCATGGTAGTCAAAATCGAAATTCAAACCATTCCAATCGTCTTCAGGCAGCCTCTGACTTTGGTGTTGGTATTTTGTAAGACCCACCATGTCGACCGACGTGTGTCGTCTTTGGATCTTACCACCTGTATGAGTGACGTTGCTGAGCTGCTTGCGTTCACAAATGAGGTTACGGCGGACAGAATCGGAAAGTTCGCAAGCCAACATGTTGCGCCGGGTGGTGCGTGGTGAATGCAAATCAAAGTCATATTTGGTGGTAGCACCAGCGGCGGGGGCTGTCAGACTCTTGGAAACATGCGTGTACTGCTCAGGAGCGGTTGTGCTTTTTGCACCAGTAACTGGGCTCTGTTCCTCGTGGAGTTTGTTCAAGAACATGGATGACAATAGCGATGGGCGGTTAAGCAGCCGGGGCTGGCTTTCAATGCGCTCAAACGCGTGGTCGCCAGACATGGATGCAGAGTTGTCGCTCTCGTCGTCAACTGAGTCCCAAGACGAGTCATTTTCAAACTCATCCTCGTCGGAATCGAAAAAATCATCGGAATCAAAGTCATCATTATCTTCGCTATCGGCCTCGTTCAGCACGTTTAACGAGCGCTTCTCTGTGCGCACTTTGGGCTCGCCAAAGAGTGAGCTAATCTTAGCTGGCGGTAGAGGCTCAGCCTTGGCCAGCGAAAAACTCGATGTGAGGCTGTTGTTCTTTTCGCTTTCGGGTGACGAAGATGACTCAATGAAAAACATTTTCTCCTTGGTGATTTGATTAGGTCGTGCCTTGGTCAGGGACTCGTTGGAGTTGGGTATCGCTGTCGTGTTGGCACCATTCAGCTGCGCTGAAGAGCGAATGGAAATGGAAATCTGTGAAGGACCAAACCCGCGCACAATTGAGGTGGTTGAGGGGTGGTTGGTTTGAGAAAAGCCCATGTTGGCCTGATGGATAGAGCTTCTCTGCGAGCGGGTATCCTCAAAGCTGTCACTGTCATCGTCAGTGGAGAGATCGTCGTCATCGCTGTCCGAGTTGATCACAGCTTGGTGACGCTTATCACGCGGGTTCAGGGACAAAGCCTTATTGACATCGGCAAGTCTTTGTTGATGAGTAGAAGAATCGGGGAATAATGAAACTGATTTTCTGGCAGGAGGATTGGCAAAGAGAGACGAAGTCTTAGGTTTGAGTGGCGGGTTCTGGCCATGGGGACCGGCAGCCAAAGTTGGGTTATGCAAGCTGGGTTTGTGGAGGGTGTTGGAAGTAGGCTGAGAGGGCTGACAAGCCTGGGATCGCGGTGCAAGTTTTCTAGGGTTGGAGGGAAAAAGTGATGCATGTTGTCTAGTAGTGTTTGTGGTACCAGTGTGATTCACCGTGGAGCTAGCCACGTTTAATGCTTGTGTAGAGGGCGCACGTCGCACCACGCCAGAGCAGGTATTTCGACGCGCCAGGGTGACGCTTTGTTGAGACAAGTTCCTGGAGGCCGGAGTGTTGTTGTCAGCCTTGGCTGGTGCAGTGGTATCATTGGCGTTGTGTACGGGAGTATTTTTGTCAATGTTGAACCCTTGGGTGAGGGATTTTTGACTTTCCACAAGAGAATGTGATCTGCGCGGTCGGGCGTTGAGTTCACTCATGGGCTCACACGGCTCACCCATAGTGGGGCGGCAAAGCTCAGTGATGGAGCTGATACTGCTGGCAAGGCTGGTGTTGGCAGAGCTGCTACAGCTGCTGTCGTCGTCGAAAAGCAGCTCGCGATTCCATAGGCGCCAGGACATGTTTTCAAGTCGTTTACCATTTTCAAGCGTGTTTGAGCATTTTGAGAAAACGGACCACAGGTAATAAAAGGATTTAATGTTCAACGGGTCGAGCAGGCTGGCTGACTGGGGACTCAGAACGAGAAGAGGGGCTGGTGGTTTAGCAGAAAAATAGTCATCAAAGTCGTTATGGTGCTGAGTAGTAATGGTAGTATTATTATTATTATTATTATTATTACTATTATTATTATTATTACTGGGAGGGGCAGCAATAGGATTATTATTATTATTATTATTATTATCTGTTGGTGGTTGAAGAGGTAGAGAACGTGAATCGTCGGGTGTAATTGGTCCGATGCAACTGTCACAAATGAGCGGTTTCCCACACGCATCACAGCCACCGCCGGTGACAGCAGCAGCGGATGAATTGAGGGTGAGCTTTTGATTCCGTTTATTGGCTTTATGAAGAGTGTTGTGAATACTATTGTGGATATTATTGTTATTGTTGCTGTTGTGATGGTGGTGGTGGGGACGGTTAATATGCGGTGGTGGGTTGTGATGGATGTTTGTGTGATGATGTTTTTGAGAGTAAATCATGGTTGTGGATGAGCAAGTCATTTAAAGGAGATTCTGACGGTTGAAGTAACTGGGGTTGGTTGGTGGTAGTGATGATGCAGTAAGGAATAGTAAAAGTATATAGATGTAGTGTACTCTCTTTTTCAGTTGAAAAACAGACGAGGGGATTTCCAACGTTCAACAGGCTTTGTATTTAATACATGTAAAAACAGTAAATCTACAGTTTTCTGGTTAATGATGATGTTAGTAGAAGGGTGGTAGAGAATGAGATGAATCAAGGTTTGATATAAAATTATATTCTCATGAAGGAGTAGGTGGTTGTATATATATATATATAAAACAGATGTAGTGTGTATATATATAAAAAAGGAAAGAGAAAGAAAATGAAAAAAATATTTGGTACATGTATAATTTTAATTATATTGAAATAATAATAACAATTATAGTAATAATAATAATAATAATAAAATAAAATTTCATTTTTTTCACGAGTGGCCACCACATTAAAAGAACTTGTCCATCCCCAATCTTTTGCGCAGAATGTACTAACCTAATGTGGTAAGAACGCGTTGTCAAGTGTGAGTAAATGGCACTAATGTAACACTTGGTGCTGCTCTTTTTTGTTTCTGCATTAATCTTAAATGGGAAAGCACCTTACACGTGATTGTGTGACACGCATGTACGGCTGACGGCTTTCCATTTTGAAGGGGAGGAGAGAGAGGCAGGTTCAAGATTGGTCACGAAATTGAATCAAAAAAAATAATAATTAATAGGAAATTTAATAAAATAAATAAAATAAAATAAAATAATAATACTAATGAAAATAATGAAACTACTGAAAATCAAATATTTCAAACAAATCCGGCCCTCTTTAATCTGAATGACAATCTCTTTTAATTTTTTTTTTTTTGTTTTCTTTTTTGTTCACGAGATGTTGTCTAATCGGGTTCTCCTTTTTTTTTCTTTTTTTTAAAAAATCAAAAAAAAAAACACGTTGGCTAGCCACGCTACCGCCATGCACACACCAACTATTAGATGAATCTAAAGCAGTATATATACAACCAACGGCTACTGTTACTCTAGCCATGCAAATACCTGTGGGGTTGTTGTGATTGTTGTTTTAACTGACTTGCGTGGATCACGGGCCAACAGGAATGTAGAGCTTACAACGATGGATCACAGCCAATTACCATGATATTTTTTTTAAAATTCTTTTGGTATTTTTGTATATTTTGTATAATTTGTAATATTTTGTACTTGATACCGATTTAAATGCGTCAGCTTACCCTTCTCCCCACTGTTACCAATGATGGTGGGGGCCTGATCAGGTTGAAAAGAGACGGTGTGATGAAACGGCGATATATTGAACCTCGTGTATTTTATTCAACGACTGTAGGTTTTATCACTTTTGTATTAAGAGCAATCTTTATTTTTTTATTTTTTTATTTCATTACTACTTGAGCCTCAATCTGGGTGAATAATTACGATGGCTTTTTTTTTTTGGCAGTGGTGCCCGTGATGGTTTTTTTTTTTTTAAAGAGTGTGTTCTCGTGACATTTGACAAATGAACGAATGACCTACTTCAGTATGACCTCTTTTGGTTTTGGGAGAGACCATGTCGTTTTGTCAAAAAGCGGATCTCAAGGTTTTATGAGATCTCTTGACCCAAATACTCTCTGACTAGAAACCCATGGTAAAAATCAAAAAAAAAAAAACCAAAAAAACCAAAAAAACCAAAAAAAAAAAAATTTCCATGGTCAGAGGTTGTGATAAGCAATCGAGACTGGAAAAAAGGGGTCCTGACTCAACCTGCCCCGACGGTTTGATTCTCTATTCCTCCCCCCCCCCAGTATTTAACACTGTCGTAGCCCGTTGGCTCCCATGATAACAATATCATTTATCAACAAATCAAATAAAATAATATCAAAATCAGAGGGAAAAAAGGTACACGCTTAGGTTGGACTACAGACCCCCGGCCAAAGTCACACAAACAAGACACGGCCACAATCACCCTTTTTTTTTTTTTAGGGTTTTTTGGGGTTTTTCAGTCTACTCCGGCACTACGGGTTTTCTATTTGTTCATCTTGTGATATGTGTCTTTAGTCTCTTTTCCTATTGCTGGCTTGTGCAAACTGAGATCTAGTAGTAATAATAAAACACAAATAACACATTAGTAGGAGTCTTTCGGGAGCGTCTTGTAGTTACCATTTGTCTCATTAAATTTCGTTAATCAAATAAATTATTTAAAAAAGAAAAAAAAAAAGAAATAAAAAAAAACCATGAACAATAAACAGGTTATCTAAAACTAACAATGATTTCATTTTTACCCATAATAGAATTACTCAGGGTCAGCACTGCCAATAGATTTACTGCCAATATGTTTTTTTTTCTATTTTGATGATGAAGAGAGGGGTGTTCACACCATCAACCGTTTGGCATTACCGATATGCGTATTGTTAACCTGTTTGATCAGTCATTCCTTAGTTAGCACTTTTTTCCCACTGAAAAATATTCATAATAATAATAATAAAAAATAAGCCTGACAACACATTCAAACTCCCCCATGACCCATTCTTTGGGAATAGTTTAAGGTGGATTGGTATTATCAGGCTACAAGAGCAAAAAAAAAAAAAAGAAATAAAGAAAAACCTTACCTTTGTTGCAAACCTTAGCGAATTAATCGTCTCATTAGCATGCTGTTGGAGTGGTGACACGTTCACCAGCATCAGAGTTTTCGAGTTTCCTGAGAGCGAGTATTGTAGTAAATATGTGAGCTTTGAGTTTCGATAGGGAATATGTCCATTGCTGCTATTGTTGCTATGGCCACTAGACCCTAGGGCCACAATGACATCTCCCAGCGAGCTCAAACTCTTGTTAATGGCCTGGGTTTCACGCAAGCGGTCGCCAGATGCCTGCGACTGTGCCAGCCGCTCGGATCCGGCGAGGTCAATCAGGTTCAGCACGCCGTCGTGGCGCTTGCCCGTAACTGCGTTAGTACCGCTCAGCCGTAGCACAAATACGCTATGTGATCGCGACGATCGTTCGTTCATCTGCGTTGCTGCTACCGACCGGTTCCGCCCCGCTTGTTGCAGCAGCCGCGCTGCCTGGGCATAGTTCTCTAACCGAACGCTCGTGAGTCCCAGTACCTTTGTGCTCCGCTTCACGGGGTCGTGGCGAATCTCATACTTGCTGCTTGTCTTGTTCCCCCGGGGGTTATTACCACTATTACTACTCTGGATGTCCTGGTCATCCACAGAAGATGGTTTTCCCAGTAGATCAATAATTTTTTCATTGTAAATTTCCAAAAACTCGCCGTGAAACTCATAAGACCACCCTGTCTCAGTAAGCTCCGCGGCCGTTGCAAAGATTTGCCGGATCGCGAGCGGAATGATGCCATTGGTTGGTGATGACATGGTAAACGTCTTACCAGAACCAGTCTGTCCGTACGCAAAGATACACACATTGTAGCCATCAAGCGCACTCTGGACTAATTGAGAGACATCTTCAAATAAAGTCTCGTTTGTTACGCGGGGGTTGAAAACGCGATCAAACTTAAACGAGTAAATCTTATTCTGGTTTGTAATATCAGGGTTTTCGAGTGAGGGGATGCCGCCAACATTAGGAAGAGCAATCTGTAGTCGCTGGCCCTCCTCGTCTTCGTCTGGATACACAAGCTTTACCGGCGCCGCTGCTGCCTCTGTTGCAAGCAGCGGTCGCACGCGGCAGTATACCCGAATGTTGCCCTTAAGATCCTGGAGCTGGTTGTGCAGTTTCCGGCGCGCCGCTTCGGCCTTGAGCAGCTTCTCCTTTGACCCGGCATGCTCTTTCTTCATGGTCTCATAGGTTAGCTCAAAATCCAGCATCGAGGCATGTTGCTCACGCAACTGTGCCTCGAGCTGCTTGATTTTGTCCTGGTACCCGTTAGACGACGACTCATTCTCGTTCTGGTACCGACCAAGTTCCGACCGCACTGACTTCATCTCAGCCTCAAGTGTTTCGTAGCCGTCGCGGTACTTGTCACGGTCATGCTGCAGAGTGTCAATCGTTAACTGCAGCTCGTTTCGCTTGTCCTTCAAAGCGCGATACTTCTCTTTGAAGCTTGACTTGTACTCGCTCATGCTATCATGGTGCTCCTTACGCTCTTTCTCAAGCAGCTCCTTCAGCTGGGCCTCCTTTTTGGAAAATTCCTGTTGCAAGAGATCGCGCTCCTGCGTCAGCTGTTGCTCTTGCTGAGTGCGCGCCCGCTCAAGCTCGTTGAACAGCTCAACCTTAAACTGTTCCTCGAGTTTGGCAATAATCTCCGAGTGCTCTTGTTCAAGATCCTTGATCCGCAGTTCCGCCTCTTGTCGAGCCTTATCCTGCAAGAAATCTGAGTTGTACTCAAGCTGTTCAATTTGCGCGTCCTTCTTTTTCAGCTCCTCCTCGATTTGGGATAGCGACTTTTGTAGTTTGATAATTTCTAGATCGAGGGCAGCTCGGTCATTGTGCAGCTTCATATTCTCGTCAACAAGCTGGTGTTCCTTCTGCTGCTGCGAGTTGATTAAATCCTGTGCAGCGGTAAGACTCTTTGCAGTTTCGTTTCGACTATGACCCGCCCCAGGGGCCCCTGTTTGACTGGCTTTGAGGAACGGGTTAAAGTAGGAGTTCAGTGAAATTTGCTTTATCGGGTTGCCATTAGTACTGCTATGGTTGTGTTTGTTTCGGAGATATGACGAAGATGCGATAGACCTCGATGTCTTGGTGATGGCTGACACATTCGCTGGTTTTTTAAAGTTGAGGGAGTTGATGGTAATAGTGGAAGTCTCACTCAGTGCGTTGGTAGGTTCATTTTCCTTTGAACTGGATGAATTTGACATGGTGAGAGTCCACACTAAGGATAAAGGTCAAATATGTCGAGACGATGTGGAGCCGGAGTAGTTGGGATTTGGTTTTTTTTCGATGGTTTGATCTGAACAAATTCTGCTGAGGGCCTGTGGATGTGAAATAAAAATCATAAAAAGCGACACAATGTTTGTTTACACATTGTTACCACAGCAACAGACAAAATACTTGGCCTTTAAAACATAGAAATTAATTTTAAAATTAAACGGACTTAGGGAGCCCATATCAATAAGCAACACACAGTGATTAAATGAATCAACAAAACTTTTTCTTATATTCAAAATACAATCAAAAACAACAAAATCGCAATCTATGGTAATCTTCATAATACAGCACGAGCCATTTCTGCGTCCTTACTATATACATTTATTAGTTCCCTACGTAGAGAGAAGGGGGTTCTTTTCGGGCTGGCAAATCAGTTAAAATCCTTTGCCTGGAGGTTGCGAGACATGGCTGGGAGGGCAACTCGGATTCCGTCAATCTCCTTCGACATGTTAATCTGGCATGCCAGGCGCGATGTCTCCGTGAGGCCAAACGCCAAATCCAGCATGTCATTCTCATCATCATCGGGCTCCTCAAGAATGTCGTAATACTCGGGATCAACAATGACATGGCAGGTAGAGCATGCGCAGGAGCCGCCGCAGGCGCCCTCCATATCTAAATTGTTGGCCTGCGCAATGTCAAGTAAATTATCACCCTCAGCAACCTCAAAACTCAGTTCTTCACCCGTCTTGGTAATGAAAGTAATGTGCAGCTCCTCGCCAGGCTTGGGCTTATGGAGATGGCCATGGAGCAGGGGGCGGGTGTATGAGATGTGCCGTTGTTGGGGCAATGACAGCAGATGCAGTGATGGCAGCAGGCGGGGTCTACTACTCGGAAGCGCTACTCGGGGCAATGCGCAATTAAGCGTACGTAATGGAATAGCCAACCGTGACTGTAGCAAGGACTTGAACATGGCGGAGTCTGCGCGTGAAAAGATCTGGAGGTGGCTGCAAAGGACTTAAGAAGAAATAAAAAAGAAATAAAAAAAAAAATACAAATAAAAAATAGAAAATATGAATGAAAAAAAAAGGGACCTGTAAAGTTTAATTGTTTTTTTCCTTATTACTCTTTCATTTCTATGATAAAAGAGTCAAGCTGAGTAAAGCTGACGATAGATGCCAACATTATACTGCTTTCAGTTGCTTTTTACTGGGGTAAGATATTTATATAAGATATACCCTAATCAGAAATTATGGAAAATAATTGTCCTTTCTCGCGATTGGGCTGCCCAGGATAAATAAAAAAGAACAAAAAGCTGCAAATAATCCAAGTCCTAAAACATAAGTTATAAACTACAGCCTTTTATAATGACATAACCCCTTACTAACACAAACTGACGTTGCCAGCTGTACGCCCGGCTGCTTAAGCACTCGCCACATCGCCAGGCAGAACTCGGGTCGCTGCCGTTCTTACTTTTACCTTTCTTGTTCCCTTTCATTTACCAGCACCCATATACACACACACACCCACACGCACACAATGTCAGCTTTAGATAACCAGTCCGCCACTGAGCTTTTCCAGAACTACCAGTCTGACTTCCAGCTGGTCTACACTGATCTCACCCAAAAGATTCAGGAGCTGCCCTCTCTCAGTTCAGGTAAATGACCACGGTTACGTCTTTATCCGACGGCGTACTTCCTCATCCCCCTCTTACTGTTTACACGCTACTGACACTATTTGTCCAGACCAGAGGCCAAAGGCCAGCGCGGCTTCTGAGCGTCTTATTGAGGAGAGTTATGAACTAGTACGTGTTACTTTTCTTGCTAGCCTAAGGGCTTGCTGTCTGCATGCCACTAACTCCGAGTTCTCCTTAGCTTGACCAACTATCAATTGAAGTACAAAACATTCCGTCATCGTCTCGGGGCCAGTACAACTCGCAGCTGCGGGAGTACAGATCCAATATAGATAAGGCGAAGCGGGATCTAAAGCGTATCGTTGAGGCATCCAACCGGAGCGACCTTTTTGGCGTGCGCGATAATGGTTCCGACGATATTGCCCTTGACCAAAGACAACAGCTTTTGAACGGCACCGCCAGTTTGGAGCGGTCGAGCCAGCGGCTGCGTGACTCGCAGCGTATTGCTAATGAGACTGAGCACATTGGCGCCAACATTCTTACCGACCTGCGAGGTCAGCGCGAGCAGATTATGAACTCCAGAAATACACTTATGGAGGCTGACGGCTACGTGGATAAGAGCATTAGAACGTTACGAGGAATGGCCAGAAGGTGAGTAATTGTGTCCCCCTTTTTTTTGACGAGAGAAATAGCTCATACTAGCCAACCGCGTCTTTCACCTATTACTGTGTACTAACAGATTCCTTTCTTAGAATGGCTACAAACCGAATCATCACTGTCGCAATTATCACGGTTCTTATCATTTTGATTTTGCTTGTGATTGCCAGCAAGTTCTGGTAGTAGCAGTATCCTGTTTACGATGATTTTTATATACTCTTTCATTTTTTTCTTCTTAACTAATATGAATTAAAATAACATCTCTCTTTTTTTTCTTTTTAAATTCCTAAACTTTTTTCACCTAAGACCGACTTGAAAAAATGTGGGCTAGAAAGTCAACGCCTTGAAAAGCTTTGTTTCCTGTGACAATGCAATGTTTTGTTCATGCACCTGTTTGTCAAAGATTCACAGGTTATACTAACCGCCATGAAAACCAGTGAGGGTATGAAAGGGGCCACAAAAACTCCATGAACTTATGGCGAATTTGCTTTACTGCATTGATTTATGCAAATGTTGCTCTTTCCTGCTTTCTCTGTGGTTAATTATTGCTCATCATTCTGTGGTAGAAAAGTAACAAATCTTTGCAATTCAAATGCTGTACAACTAGATTATTTCCACATACCTGTACAGTATACTCTAGTTGTATGTGTGGTACTCACATACTTTGAACATGTAGTGTACTGTAATTGCAGTTCATATTGATACTCTCTTTTCAAATACCCAACGTTGAAAACACAAAGAAATGAAAGCCGATTTCCTTTTTTTCCCTTCTTCCTCTACCATTCAGACCTGTCAAAAGCTACCATAATCTTGCTTTCATCGTCTTCTCTTGTTCTCTTTCTTTTGAGCAACACTATACACCAGTCTTTTCCCTCCCGGCATCTACGGCTTGCTTTTGTCGACATTGCTTTTGTGCACGACGCCCTCAATCCGCGCAACCCCCCCGTTTCTTGCCCGCGACTGTCAGTTATCGCCAATAACCTCTTTAGACACCTGCCAAAAAAACACCCACCAACCTTTCCTGAAAACCATTCATCTATAAAATGTAAGTATCAATAAGAACCGATTTTCTCTCCATGCACCCCTGACAAAGCCCGACACTAACTTTTTTATTTATCAGCACTGCCACTCTATTTAACACCACCCAGATCGAACTTGCTTCGACTTCATCAACCATGGAATTGCAAGGAAACGACCCGCTGAATTCTCAAAACCAACAATCTGTATACCATCATGACCGAAATTACTCATTACCCAGCACTTCTTCCCACACAGAACCATCGGTAGCTCCGCTAAAAGCCAATCTCACGCGGGCTGCCACTGTGTCTAAGACTGAAAATCTGAGACAATTCTCGCTTAATACCACAATCACCCCAGGGCCGCCAGGGCTAGCCACCGCACCCATCCACTCGGGCCTTCAGGAACCTTTCATGTACCCACCTCCGAATTCCACGGGAAACCTACCAGCAGCAACAGGAATCCAACTGCCTGATTCTTCATTCATGGGTGTAGACCCCAATAACATAAACAACTCCAACATGCATCAGTTCTATCCCAGCGATCCCAACATGGTTCACTCTGTGCCAGTTCCGATGCCCATGGTTGACCTGAACCCGGTGGCACTGACCATTCCTGATCTTCAGTCCGCCAACACCCCTCAGCAAATCTCAATCCCTCAAACCAACGCCATGTACGAACCCGCGCGGCCTGCGCAAAGCACAACTCAACAACAACAAACTACAAAGCCGTCACCTAACGAGGGCAAGAATACCTCTGAATACGCACTTCACATTCTATTCACACAGGTAGGTTTTTATTTTATTCCATATTATTATTGTTTGTTTACGCAACTTTTTTACTTTTTGCCATTTTCTGGCGGTTTACCGTTCGTACTCTACCATAATTCATACAATATGAGCGTACTAACCTTTGTTTACATTTTCCTTAGTTTGTTCGATCTGCAGAAAAAAAACTGAATCAATGTCTAACACATCCCCTACAATCTGAACCCTATATCAGAGAAATTCTAGGCGAAGGGGTAGATCCCGCGTTTGATCGCGTCATCTCTTTACTCGGTGCCACCGCAAAGAAAAAACCCAAGCCTGTCATTGACTCCGTCATGTTTTGGCGGAGAACAAAGGCGGAGTCATCCGTGAATGCTACAGCAGCGCTGAATCAAACCATTAACTTGCACAAACGGTCTGCATCCAAGGCAGAGTACTTTGATGCCAAGTATACGGCACAGCTCGACACTCTCCGTAATGAAGAAATCAGAGCCGACCGCAAAAGTCTGATTAGTATATTTATTCTCTGCCGAGTACTTATGGAGATTGTAACAAAAACGCCAACAGAGGTGCTTGGAGATGACTTAAGCAGCAAACTTGAGGAAATTGTGTTTAAGCAACTGAAAGCAACTGATCCAAATATTTTTTTGACAAGTCGTATCAGGGCAGCTAATTGGGAGCTGTTTGCCGAACTTTTGGGTAAAATGTCAACAACAAGATTTATGCGAGTCGGCGACGAGTTCATTGCTGAACTTGAAAAGCATACTGGGCAGGCCCCACGTGAGCAAGAGGCCAATGTTCAACTAATTATTCGTGGCATGCGGTATCTTCACATCCAAATGTATCCTCTTGACCTGCTGGAGGAGTGTGCCGAGTTTCTTATCTCACTAAGCAAGTTTTTTGGTCTTTCACAAAATCTAAAGATCAAAATTGAATACGCTGAAGTCCTGTCGCAGATTTTACTTCCTGTTGCGGGCACTGCTACGGCTGAGCTTAACTACCCGACATGGGCCAAGGCTATGGAGGGATTATACCAAAAGGCCCAAGAGCTAGCATCCAAGCCCAAGCTTTGGATCCATGGTTACCCCTTGCTCGTCACCATCCTGTGTGTCTCTCCACAAGAATTTTTTGCTTCTCGCTGGGCTGCGCTTTTGGAGTCTAATGCTTCAAAGCTAAAAGACAAGAATCTGCGAAGCACAATCATGGTTTCGGTGACGCGTTTGCTTTGGGTATTCCTCTGTAGATTTACCGAATCACTTAACAATACTACCAAAAAGCTGGATATGATATGCAAACCTCTCTTCATGCAGAACAATAAAAAGCTATGGTCTTACGTTGATCCCACATTTAGCAACGCCTTTTGTTACATGATTAGAATTATTGGTCGTGGCTACCTACAGTACGCGTTAGAAAACATTTTTTTTCCACTCATCTTTTCTGGTCCTGGATACACTGAGAACTCTACTTTATTTACTCTTGACAGTGTTGCACACGAGCGCGCTATCATTGGAATTAGATCATACCTTTTCCTTTTAAGCGATCTCGATGATGCAAACAAGCCTGAGTTCCCTACTGATGCGGTGCTAGAAAAATTCCCACTTTTCCCCACTATTAAATCAAACTCCTCCTCGTGTGTCAACAACCAAAACTCTCTTAAGCAATTTCATGAAGAGTTTGGTCGAATTCTTGGCCGTATGGTTCAACTTTGTGATACCCAACTTGGTTTCCATGGCTCCATCAACGAAGAGAAAGAAAAGCTTGTACCAAGTATCCCCATCAAAGCCCAAATGACTTTTCATTTTGGTAGCGAGAACAATCAAATCTTACAGAGACAAAACTACCTCGAATTTTTTGGCGTTGTTCTTGAGGCAGTTCCTTGGTGCTTACCTCCAAATATCCCCATGCCTAAACTGGTCGAGATGCTTACAAGAAACTCAGTGAACCCGGATGCCACTGTTGCTAACATGTCATCTCGAGTTTTGAAGTTGCTGGTTAAGGTCAGAGATCCCAAAACGGTTGTACCTGTTGTTGCTAAATACCTTTTTGCTGTTGATAGCAAGATTTTCTCTACATACAATGCGTCATTTTCTGCTCATTCTGACTTCAAGGTGTTGCTTAACTTGTATACTGAGTTGCTTCAGATCTGGGTCGATACCATCAAGGAGAAACTTACAAATGCCGATGAAAAGAGTGAAGATCTGAAGCTTAACAGTTTGTGGACTATTATTGAAGAAGTCGAAGGTAATGGACTTTTCTTCATCTGTTCGCAAGACCTGGTCATCCGTCAGTATGCTTTCAAGCTTTTAAGATTGACTGCTGAGTTCGAGAGCGTGATTCTCAGCGACTCTACCACAAAATCAGGAAACTCTGGTCTTGATAGTGCGACTTCTCTTTCTTCCCGCTTGATTCATTTATTTGAAACTACAGACCCACTCTTAGTGTTCAAGTCTTCCAATCCTCGCATTAACTTGAGCAACCCTGAGAGACGTCGACTGCATAAACTCCACAGCATGAAAAAGGAAGGGCTGGTAAGATTGGCGGAGTCAGACTACGGTGTTGACACCGCACTTTGGCTTAAAATGTTTCCGCTTGTGATGAGGTTGTGCTTTGAGACCTATCCAATCCCAGTTGCGCTGTGCCGGAATATTGTCTGTGGTAAACTGGTGCAGATGCATGAGGCAGTATTAGAGTTTAGTCGAAATCAGTCGGTGAGTAGCTCCTCTACGTTCCATCTCAAACATTTAATGCGAAACCATCCTGAGATTGTAGTTGAGCAATGGCGCATCTATCTCATTGTGGCCAGTACTACTCTCACACAAACTGAGGAGCAGAAACTTCACGTTCCTGAGAATCCTACACATCATGGTCGCAAAAAGTCAGTCCAGAAGGTGACAATCCATCATCAAAAGATTACCTCTGCAAAGTCAGTCTTCCGCATGGTTATCCCACTCTTTGGTGTTGAGCACCCGACCATCCGCGATGCAATTGTGACAAGTTTGAGTTCGGTAAACATTAATATTTATAAAACGCTGATTGAATGTCTGCAGCCCGCCATCACTGGCTGGAGAGACGATCTCAAGTCTTTGGGACGCCGCGATTTGTTTGCCAAGGAAAAGCTGGAGCGTGTTTCTACTGAAGTTACACACGTTCTAAGCTCTACAGCGCATTTTCTCAAGGAAAAGATCATTTATGAAGATGAGTGGATTATTACAAAACTTCTTAGTTTCCTAAACGAGCTGAAGAACTTTCTTGGTCGCGAGGAAGTTCAGATTGATCCTAACTATCAGCGATTACGGTGCTACTTTTCTGCCCTGCTTGAGTCAATTTATACCGGTGTTAAGAAAAGCACGGTTCTTGCTAACTTATTTACCTACAAAATGAGAGTTGACTACTTTAGCTTTATTGAAGTATGGAGCGGTAACGGTAAGGGCTGGGAAATATTCAACAAGCGCGATAAGGCCATGCGAGAAATTGTGTCGCACCGAAACAATGCGCGCCAAGAAGAGAGTTTATCTTTAGCTGCTCTTGAATTTGAAAAGAATCTTTTGCAGCGTACTGTATGCAGTGCTATGGCGGCGCTTTGCTATGGTTCTGTGTCAACCAACAGCTCATCCGACTTTAACCTTTCTAATCTTCTTGCTTGGATTGAGTCTACATTTCAAAACGCGAAGGATAACATCTACGATGTCGCCAAACGGGCACTCCGCAATCTTCTTGAGACTAACACTGAAGACATTTTTATTTTCAAAGAAGCTATTGCAAACTGCTACAGACAGCATGTAACTGATACTGTTGCTCAAAACTATTTCATGATTGTTGCTGAGGTGATTCTCAATTTGGAAGAATATCCCTGCCAGGTTTGGCAGCTTCTTGCTCTCGGTCTTTATAAGACTGGTGATTCCAATGTTGAAGTCCGCAAGATTGCAGCCAAGCTTCTTAAGGCTATTGAAATTAAGTTTTACAATGCAACTTGTGTTCCTGAGTATGAAATCAGTTTGTTTAATGACACTCCTGCCGTTTACAAGCGAGTTATGTTCAACCTTTCTAGCCGGTTTTCTAAAGACCATCCATCTGAAGCCTTTATGATCTTTTCGGAGTTGACCATGTTCTTTCCTCAAGTTGACGACTTTTCTCGACGGGATATTTTAGCAGTGCTTCTACCTTGGGTTCAGACGATTGAGCTTCAGGTCGAGCCTACAATTGCATCCTCTAGTAGATTCTCGCCTAGTCCGACTGCTATCATGGTTCTCAGTAACTTATTCGAAATTACGGTTGTATTTAGCGATAAGATTCAAAATGAAGTCGAAGCCTTGTGGGTTGCATTAGGAAATGGTCTCTATCCTAACAATGTCAATGTCGTGCTTGATTTCATTATTCACCATAGCTTGGAGAAACGAACTCCAGAGTTTGTTGAGCATGCTCGAAAAATTCTCGTCTATCTATCTACAACACCTGCTGGTGCTGGCTTGGTTGATACACTCGTATCTTACCTTGAACCCAAGTCCATGGTTCCCAGAAGCCCTGATTCCTTAGACATTAGTCTCGCTGCTTCACAGCATCCGTACGTAGCAAACCTTTCAACGCTTCTTGACCGCGACAACTTCAAGGATGCCGGGTTTAGCCGTGGTCAACTTGCTGTGATTTTGTTAGTTGACTTGTCCACTGGCAACCAGGATACTATTAGAAACCATTTCCCTCTCATTCTGCATGTTTGCTACGTGCTGCTTGATCATTTCTTGCCAATTGTTCAAAACCAAGCAAGAGAGATGCTTATTCGAGTCATCCATGAAATGGGTAATCATACCTCTGCTACAGACGACATTATAGAACTTTTCCGCAAAAAAGACCAGAAAAGTGCATGGTCATATCATAACCTGACCAGCGAGAAGGACGGTGCTTGTACGCCCAAGGCAATGGACCAGACAATTCAAGATCTTTTTGCCATTTTTGAGAGTAGTATTCCCGAATTAAGAGAAAAATGGGCCACAATTGCTATTTCATGGGCAACTACTTGTCCTGTCCGTCATATTGCTTGTCGCTCGTTCCAAATTTTCAGATGCCTACTCTACTTTCTTGATCCTAGCATGCTTGGAGATATGCTTGCTAGACTGTCCAATACCATTGCTGACAAGTTACCTGATATCCAGGGATTTGCAATGCAGATTTTGATGACTTTGAACGCCATGACCGCAGAGCTCGAAACTGAACAGCTATTGAACTATCCTCAGCTCTTTTGGGCCGCAGTTGCTTGTTTGGATACTACATCTGAAAAGGAATTTGTGGAGGTTGTGTCAATGCTCTCGAAATACATTTCTAAGGTTGATTTGAACTCGCCGGAGATTGTTGAGCGTCTTGTTGCTGTTTTCCCCTCTAAATGGAGCGGCAAGTTTGAAGGTTTACAAGGTTGTGTCACTGTTGGTTTACGATCTGCTACATCTTATGAGCCAACTATCCGATTTTTGGACAAACTTAATATGCTTGAAAGCAACGGAATTGTGGCTGGAAGTGACAGACTATGCTTATCTATTCTGTCTAACATGCCCCGGTTTTTACATGCGTTACAAACTGAAGATATAAACGCTGATATTGTTCTTGTTGCTGAACAGCTTTCTGCACTTTGTGAGGTTGAAAACCGTACCAATCTATCTAGAATTTTTACATCGCTAGCAAAGAACAGGTTCCGGTCAAAGAAAGACTTTTTGGGACAAACTGTACAGGCCATCAAGAATAACTTTTTCCCTTTTTACGATGGCAAGTCTTTGATATTTTTGCTGGGCTTATTGATGAATAGCACTCCGTGGGTCAAGGATGAAACATTTGAGATTCTTCACGAGATACTGCCATATGTCAATTTCAGTAAACCCGAATTTGCTGATGTTGGCGCAGAGCTTATTTTCCCTCTACTTCGACTGCTACAGACTGAATACTCCGAGAAAGCACTCACCGCTCTTGAACTGACTTCAATGATCCCGGCCAGTTCTAAAGACAAGTTTGTGCTCAAGACTAGTTTGGGTGATAAGGAAGCAAAGGACGAGTATGAGAAGACAGCGACTATTTTTGGTGTCCCTGATGAGAATGGTTGGTCAATTCCTCTTCCTCAGGCTGCTACTGATCGTTGCAGAAGCAACGTGCATGCCGTGTTCTATACATGCCCTATCTCCGGATCTGATGAGCCTACTGACATTGTTGAGGAATTCCAGTTCCATCGCGATGAGTTCATGCTACCTAATGCTTTCTCTGATACAGTTGACAGTTTTTCACTTGCTGAGGCTGAAAATGAGGGTTCCCTGACCAACATGTGGGCTGAGCTTGAAAATCTTGATTCCTTTTTCCATGAAGCTATGGGTCCTAACCATAACCGCAACATATCCATGACTGACACCGAAGTCAGTAATGATATGACTATTGACCATGTTGACTCTGCTCCTCAGATTTATGACAAGAAGGTCTCGGTTATTCTTAATCGTTCTCTGGCACGCACGCCTTCAACGACGTCATTTAAGACTTCTTTGGCAGATTCTTTTGGTAATAACAATCAAAACTATGGCAACAGTTACAGATACCATAGACACGGTGACCGGTCTGCTGCTGGCTCAATTAGCAACAAGGATGCCTTTGTTTTTAGCGCTGATGGTGCCGAGCAAGTTTATAGAAATGACAACGCTAGTCCACACTTTATCAGCGTCCCTGAGGAGCCCGATCTACCAACACCAAAGCAAAAGTCTAAACCGCCTAAGAACAAGAAGGAAAAAGAGTTCACTAGCTACAAGAAACAATTCGACAGCACATTTAGATCCAAACAATACTCGGATTCTTCGTTGTCACGGTCATATCAAGATTTGTCGTTTGATCCCACTATTTCCGAGCACCAGAAGGATAAATCTGGGAACAATGGTAATTCTAGTGGCAGCAGCAATGGCGCGACTAGTGGTGGTAACGGTGAGTCCATCTTCAAGCTTGAGAATCTCTTACGTGCCACCAACATTGGTGGAAAGAGCAAAAAGAACAAGGCAGAAAAGGAAAAAAAGAAGTCCAGTAACCCAACAGTGCTTGGTGGCTCTCAGTCATTTTCTCCTCGTGGTAAAGGCATGAGCGCCAACACCATGTTTGGAAATTCCAACTTGTTGCATCAGAGGATGGGCGTAGCAGGACATAACTCGTCGGCCCCATCGTCACCAATCAGGAGCGGCTCGGCATCACCCAGCCCACTAGCGGCTGCTAGCGAACGGTACACCCGCAACTTATACCCACGCACAAAAACTCCTACGCCAGACCAGTCCTGCTTATCAGCGAACACAACCCCTACTGGTAGCATTCAAAGCAGCACCAAATCACCGCCCCCTACCTCGAATACCGTTGGACGGTCTCACCATAAGATGTCACCGCGCAGCTTTCAATTCCCGCCCCCTGCCAACTATTGATTTGAGATTTAAACATTGAACTTGGTGATTATTCGATCTACTTGTCTTATAATTGGTGTATAATGTTTTATTAATCCAACTAAATATTTATTTATTATTAAATCAAATCCATTGAGTTTCTATATGACCGAGGATGCGAAGATTGAAGGTGAAAAACAGACAACATAAAAAACTTGAGTAGTAATAGCAGCCAGATTTAGGTGTGACTGTGCTTATTTGTAGTTATTCTGGGCTTTCAAAAACTCTCTCTTGGCGTGAATATCCAAATCACTACCGAGCTTCTTAAGTCTGCCAATCTGACACAGGGAAGATGTGATTTCATCAATTGATGAATCGACATCCCTCGTAATAATAGGAGCACCAAAACGCAAACGCACAGACCAAATCTGGAAGCCATACAAAACAGTCCAGAGCCACCCTAGGAAGTAACGCGGCAGCGGTGTGGCCAAATACTGTGGACCGTAGCGCAAACCGGCGGGAACAACGGTAAGATCTGAAGTCAACGGGCTATTGATAGATGGCGTAGTAAGCAGACCACGGCCATTGGATGTGGTACCCTAAAAAAAAAAAGGAATTAAAATGTTAGAGTTATAAATGGGGAATTAAAAGGTGAAAAACTTACCTCACCAAAGAAGATGATGACGCTGCCAGTTGATCTCGCTCTCTTCGCAAGTATATCCAAAGACACCTTCTTAGAATCGACAGGAGGAGCAATGTCCTGAATACTAAGGGCATACTTAATAATGGAAAAAAGGTTGTATTCAATAATCTGGCCGTTCGAGGGATGCGGGGCAGCAAAAATACATTTGAACCTGGAGAACGTATTAGTTTGGATAATTGTCGTGTGATATGAAATCAGAGAAAAAAAAGTTATTTCCTCGATGAACCATGGTACTTACAAGGAAGCATAGACAATGGGATCCAGAGGCGAGATGAAGTTAGTATAGATCAATGATCCGGCCTTAGGCAAAAACGGCTTCGTATCACTGTAGCTCCTGGTGCAATCATGTTAGTAAAAGCAACATTGAAAAAAGGATAATAAAAGAGAGATCAAATCAACTTACTTCTTCTTAACACCCGTTACCTGCACGTCCCAGCTAAACACCCCAAGCACATAGAGAATTGATGAAAACACAAACTGTGGCGCATTGGGTAAAATGACCAAGAAGTGTGTGAGAATCAGCAGTAGCGGCACCCGCACCACAACAGACACAACCGTCAGGGCGGCCTTAAGCACATTTGTTTGATTGCTGATCTGCAGAAAAGGAGCCACACCAGTAGCCTTGTCGCGCCAGTTCGAGAACTTTTCCATGGTGATGATGATTATGTAGGAGGCTTTTTGTCTTTGAGATGCGCCGTTTGTTGCTTGTAAGTTTTTATTTGCTGTTCTGTTGATGGGCCGCGATGTTTCCAGAAGGTGAAAAAAGCAAACAAAAACAAAGGCAAAGTGTCCACAGACGGCATTGAGAATTGGAAAAAGCGATATGAGACAAAGGACATAGCACATAAAAGTAAAGCCTATTTGATAATTAATGATAGGTATTATATCTCAAGTGTTTAAGCGTTTCCATGGCGACGGCTGGTTTGTTTACTTCTGTATGTTTGTGTTTACAGAGAGTACCACTTTCGGCAAAAATTATGTTTTGGCAAAAAAAAAACCTCCAAAAACTGCAATCGACACAAATCTTCAACGTCTCTTCATTCCTCTCGATCGTTTTGTGTACGCAAAAGCAGCTATTTTTGTGTGATAATTCTTCACAAAAAAGAAAAAACTACAACGATTTTTAAATACCAGTTGAAACTTCTCCACTTTTGAAATGGCTGTTTTTTCAGACTCAGACAGCGACTTTGGCGAAACTGTTACCGCGGCCAAGCGCACTGCGTCCAGCAGATCAGCAAGAGCAAAGAAGGCCACAGTCGTGAATGACGATTTTGGCTCCGACTTTAGCGAGGACGACATCATGGAAGAACAAAACGGTGGAGATGATGGCAGCGATTTTGAAATGGACGAGGCTCCCGCTCCGAAAAAGAAGGCCGCTGCTGCAAAGAAATCAACTGGAGCAGCCACTGTAAAGAAAACCCCCGCTAAGAAGAAGGCCAAAACTGCTTTGACTGCGACTGCGGAAGTTGATAAGGAAGATACGGATCTATCTTTAGAACCTCTTTCGGATCTCAACGGGGCCAACACGAACCCACAGCGAGCCAAGAATGCCTCGGCACAGTATCAAAAGCTTTCCCAACTCGAGCATATTCTGAAGCGCCCTGATACTTATATTGGATCAATTGAAAAGACTGAATCATTGCAATGGGTTTACGATAAGGAGACCAAGTCTATGGTTCACAAAAACATTACGATTGTGCCTGGTCTCTACAAAATATTTGACGAAATTCTTGTTAACGCCGCCGATAACAAGACGCGTGATCCTTCTATGAATCTACTAGAGGTCGATATCGACCCTGAGACCAATACCATATCAGTAAAGAATAATGGTAAAGGAATTCCAGTGGAGATCCACGAGAAGGAGAAAATCTACATCCCTGAGCTAATTTTTGGTACTTTACTGACGTCGAGTAATTATGACGATGACGAGAAAAAGGTCACTGGTGGTAGAAACGGTTTTGGCGCCAAGGTAAGTATTTACAATAGCCCTGGCACATTTGGCTTTTTTTCCCTTTTACTAACTATTGAGATTACAGCTGTGTAATATTTTCTCTACAGAGTTTATCGTTGAGACCGCTGACAAGAACAGCAAAAAGATATACAAGCAGACTTGGCACAACAGCATGTCCAAGGTCTCAAAACCCAAAATCACAGAGATGAAGAGACCTCAGGAGTATACCAAGATTACGTTCAAGCCGGACTTGAAACTATTCCATATGGAAAAAATAGACGATGATCTCATCAGCCTCCTTTCGCGTCGTGTTTACGATGTTGCAGGCTGTTTGCGTGATGTAAAGGTCATGCTCAACAAGGAGCGCATTAATATTAGGTCCTTTAAGAGCTATGTCGAGATGTTTCTAAACGCCTTAGCCAAAAACGACGACGAAGCTGACCCGACCAAGAAACCAGTAATTGTTCATGAGATTGTGAATGATCGATGGGAAATTGCGTTTGCTGTCTCGGATGGTTCATTTAACCAAGTATCGTTTGTGAATTCCATTGCCACGACCTCAGGTGGATCTCATGTCACATACATTGCTGACCAGATTGTAACAAAAATCTCCGAGATTGTGAAAAAGGGCAAGGTCCCTATTAGACCCTCGCAAATCAAAAACAATATGTTTTTGTTTGTTAACTGTCTCATTGAAAACCCTGCTTTCACCTCCCAAACTAAGGAACAGCTGACAACTAGACCATCTGCTTTCGGTTCCAAGTGTGTTCTAACCCCCGAGTTCTTGAAGAAGGTTATGAAAACTCCCATTCTCGACAAGGTGAAGAACATTGCTACTCAGAATGCCGACAATGAACAGAAGAAGACTGATGGTGGTAAAAATAGAAGAATCAAAGGTGTCACCAAACTCGAAGATGCCAACAAAGCCGGTACCAGAGACGGCCATAAGTGTACATTGATCCTCACGGAGGGTGATTCCGCTGCCTCCTTGGCTGTAGCTGGTCTAGCTGTGGTAGGTAGAGATTACTATGGTGTCTTCCCACTGAGAGGTAAATTGCTAAACGTGCGTGAAGCAACCCTCGATCAAGTCACCAAGAACGCGGAAATTCAAGCAATAAAACAGATTATGGGTTTACAGCATAAAAAACACTACAATTCAACCAAAGATCTTCGTTATGGTCATATCATGATCATGACGGATCAGGATCATGATGGTAGTCATATTAAGGGACTGATAATCAATTTCATAGAGTCTACCTTCCCTGGCCTTTTACAAATTCCTGGATTTCTGATAGAGTTTATTACGCCCATCATCAAGGTCTCTATTCTCCGCGGCAAAAAGGTTTCCAGAGTCATTCCTTTCTACACCATGCCCGAATATGAGGCGTGGAGAGATTCAGAGGGTAAAAGATGTACTTGGAAACAAAAGTACTACAAGGGTCTGGGTACTTCAACTCCAGAAGAAGGCCGCGAGTACTTTTCAGCTTTGGACAGACATCTGAAAACCTTCCATGCGCTTCAAGATGAGGACAAACCTTTAATTGATTTAGCATTCTCTAAAAAGAAAGCAGATGATAGAAAAGACTGGCTTAGAGCATTCAAGCCCGGAACCCATCTGGATCCTTCAATCTCGGTTATTCCAATCAGTGACTTTATTAATAAAGAGCTGATTCTGTTCAGTGTGGCTGACAATATGCGTTCAATCCCCAGCATGGTTGATGGGTTTAAGCCTGGTCAGCGTAAAATCTTGTACGGCTGTTTTAAAAGAAATTTGAGGTCGGAAATCAAAGTTGTTCAGCTGGCTGGTTATGTTTCAGAAAACACTGGTTACCATCACGGTGAACAGTCCTTAGTTCAGACCATCATCAATTTGGCACAGGATTTTGTTGGCTCCAACAACCTCTATATTCTTATGCCTAACGGTTCATTCGGTTCTCGTGCTGTCGGTGGTAAGGATTCGTCAGCTCCCCGTTACATTTTCACTGAGCTGAATACTTTGACTAAGAAGATCTTCAATCCCGCTGATGAGCCTTTGCTTAACTACCTAGCTGATGATGAAGCAACGGTTGAACCTGAATGGTATCTTCCAATTTTGCCCATGATACTTGTTAATGGTGCTGAAGGTATCGGCACGGGTTGGAGTACTAATATTCCTGGGTTCAATCCAGTAGATATTGTCAACAATATCAAACGACTTTTGAACGGTGAGGAGATGGACGAGATGATGCCTTGGTTTAGAGGTTGGACTGGTGTCATCGACAAGCTTCCCGATAACAAGTACCGCGCTCGCGGTCTTATATCTCAGATTGATGATACCACTCTGGAAATCACTGAGCTGCCACCAAAAATGTGGACCCAAAACATGCGTGACTTTTTGTTAAGCTCTTTGAAAGACCGAAGAGGTGCTCAGTCTGAAAAAGCTGGCTGGATCGATGACTTTACAGAAGAGCATGGTACTGGAATCAGGTTTGTTATCAAACTTTCTCGTGAGGAGATGGCCAAGACAATGAAGGAGGGCCCCTACAATCGATTCAAGCTTGTCTCTACCATCAATCTGTCTAACATGATGGCGTTTGATTCTCAAAACCGCATCAAGAAGTACGACAGCCCCCTTCAGATTTTATCCGAATTCTACTATCTTCGTCTTGAGTACTATCAAAAACGCAAAGACTTTGTCTCTAATCTTTTGCGCAACCAGCTGACTAAACTCAGTGAGCAAGCAAGATTTGTAAAGCTCATTATTGATAAGAAGCTTTCCATTGCTAACAGAAAGAAAGTTGATATTGTTGCTGAGTTGAAGCGCCTGGATTTCCCTGCCTTTGACAAAAATAACGTCCCAACCAAGCAAGCATCTGTTGAGGAAGCTGCCGTTGAGATTGATGAGGAAGAGTTGCCTGAAGACGTCGAAGATCCTAGAAAGCATCTTCCTACTTTCGATTACTTGCTTGGTATGTCAATTCTCTCTTTGACTAGAGAGCGTTACGAGCGTCTTCTTCGCGAGCGTGGCGTCAAAGAGGAGGAACTCAACATTCTTCTCAAGAAGACTCCCAAAGATTTGTGGATTACAGATCTTGAGAGCTTCTTAGATGGTTGGGAGACATTTGAGACCGAAGATACAGAAAGACGTGAGAGTGTTGTTGTTGGTCGCAAGAAGGGTGGAAAGAAACGTGCTCGTAAGGCTGCTAGCGATGACGAGTTTGATGGTGATTTCACTACAACCAAGAAGAAAAAGAAGGCTGCAGCACCAAAGAAAATCTCTGAAATCAAACGTGAACCGCTTCCTTTTGAGCCCCCAATCGTGAAAACTAACTCTCGCGCGACTGCTATTAAAAAAGAGAAAACAGCATCAGCATCAGCCTCAGCGTCTGCAGAGCCTGAGGAGACCAAGAAAACACAAGCAGCTAAACCCAAGGGTAAGCGTAAGACTATTGATAATGAGGAAGAAAATGACGTTGAAATTAAAGAAGAAGGCTTTTCTTTTGGTAAGACAGCGTCAATTTTTGGCACTCCATTCAAACGCACTAAAAAGAAGGATGAGTACGATCTTGAGCCCGAGGCGCTGTTTAGTGACTTGACTGGAGGATCGACTTCTAATGGTACTAAACCTACTAATGGTTCTGATAAGAAATCTGCTTCATCTTCAGCAGCAGCTTCTGCATCTGCGGAGCCAGAGCCTGCCAAATCGCGATTTGCACTTTCCATTTCTTCTGACGATGATGACGATGATGGAATTTTCAGTAATCTGAAAAAGCAAACCGCTGAAAAGAAAAAGACTACCGCTGCGACTGTGCTATCTGCAAAGTCTAAGACAGTGCCTGCTGCTGAAGCAGAAAAGGACAAGGACGCAAAGCCCAAGCTTTTACAGCGCAAACTCAACTTTCAACCTGCGACTAAGGCCACAAGCCCTGCTGCTGCGGCAAAGCCAGTGACTGCGGCTAAGCCTAAGAAAAAGCCTGCTGCAAAGTCCAATTCAGTGCTTTCTGATGATGAGAACGAAGATAGCGCTGCAGAGGACGAGCCTTTAGTCGCGGCGCCCACGCCTAAGCGAGCTTCACGCCGTGCGGCTGCATCGAAACCTAAGTATATTGTTGACTTTAGTGACGAGGATGACGGAGAAGAGGAGGACGAGGAGCCCTCAATCATGATATCGAGCGACAGCGAGTAGATACTACAATTTGATTAATAGATTGTATATGACTAGAATATATATATACATTTTTGTATATTTAATAATTTCTGATATTTTCACTATTTAATAAAGTGATTTTAAGTGTGTGTGTGTGTGTGGGCTTATCACTTGGGCCCATTATGTAACGCTGTTGGCTATTTTGAGAAGGATCACAAATGCAACGTTCCCGTTGCTTCACAACATGAATCAAGATCAACTACAACACAAAGCCGTGACGGTTTTCTTTTTTCTTTTTTTCTAACTAAAAAACAATAATTAGACAAAAGTATAAATCTACATTAACATATCTCTTTTCTTCTTTTCATTTCAAGTTCTGCACAACAAATATTCACAGATAGGCCCCGTATTAGTAGCTGTATAACGCAATGATTGAGGAGGACAAGCACCCAACGGGGACATCCTCAGATGCTTTGGAATATGGCGTGACCGACATTGATTACAGTGCACCACACTATGCGCGGTACCAGCCCCGTCCCACCCGTAGGTCATCTTTCTTTTATTGATGTGGACGCGAGGCACCGTGGGCTCCTGGTTTGAAATAGCGGTAGCTAACGACAAATTTTTTTTCTAGCAACAGTTCTACTAGCCCCAGGAACATTGAACATTAACAATGAAGGTAGAGCCGGGGCCCTTGATAGTGCCGTCACATTTACATTCCACCCTCCACGCTCGCAGTACACGCAGCGCCAGCAGCTCCCGCCAGAGGAGCAACCACGCGGGCACCCGCCCACAGGCCAAGGGGGGACTACCTACCACCGTTTTTTTTCATTCGAGGCCCAGCACCCCGTGACAAACAGCAGCAGCAACGGCGGTACTGGCCGGCGGGCCATGTCGACTGCGCTGTCGGCCGCCACCGGCGCGGGAAATGGTGCTACTGCTGCTGCTGCTGCGGCGGCGGCAACGCTGGTCGAGGGTAACAGCAGCACTAGCAATAACAGTAGTAATCCTGTAGTCAGGGGGCACGGATCAGCCGTATTTTCTCAGCGCCGACATGAACAGCAGCAACAACATCTGTGTAATGGTGCACGCACCCCAAGTACCGAAACGCGGCTATGGAACAGGACCAAGCTCGGCTGGGCCCAGACATGGTATGTAGTGAACAATAATATCTATAGTACTTAGACCTCGCTGAGGCCCCGTGGGATTCACAAATTTTTACTTCTCCAACTTATTGTCATTGCTAACTGAAATTGTGGGGTTTGCCTAGGACAACTACAAAAGAACAATGGGCAAGACTAGTTCAAACCCTCTGTCCATGCACGCAATCTAGTCCACCTGACTACTAGCCCGCGACTCTCTGCCGGTAGCAATTATCGATTATTGAAGTTACCACCCTTGTCTACTTCCTTCAAGGCATTTGAATTGAACTATGATTATATTAAAACTACAATTACTTGATCATTCTATTTAAAATAATACAAAATGACCTTCTGATTAAATCGTGCATGGCAAGAAAAAAGGATTATTTGGTGCTGGGTTGGGACATAAAATAGGAGGGTTCATCAAATGTTTCCAACAATTTACTCAGCCGCGTCGGCAAAACGCTCGGTAATGTTGGAGATAAGCTTGTCAAACTCCTTGTTCAGCTCAGCCTCACCTCTGCTAGGCTCAAAGAACTTAGCAGAAGACACGGAATGCTTGATGTCAGAAGTGCTCTCAGAGAGCTTAGACCAACTGGCACCGCTGGCCACAGCCTTTTGAGCTTCTTCGTAGTAAGTAACAAAACTCTTAAGCATAGCAGAGGTCTTCCAGATAGGGCAGAAAGCATCGTAACTAGAGTAACCGTTCTGCTGTAAGAAATCATCCTTGACAAGGTTGGCAACATCCAGGGTAATCTTATCCGAGTCGGAAAGAGCAGACTTACCGACAAGCTGGACGACCTGCTCAAGCTCCTCAGCGTTAGAAATAATCTCCTTCAATTTGTTACGCAGAGCAGGGAACTCAGGGTAGTTCTTCTCGTAGTACTTGTCAAGAACGTTGGTGTACTTGGAGTATGAAACGGAGGTGTTGATGGAGGGGAAATGCTTACGCTGGGCAAGCTTCTTATCCAAACCCCAAAAGACCTGAGTGATACTGAGAGTAGACATGGTAACGGGATCAGAGAAATCACCACCGGGGGGAGAGACGGCAGCGACAATGGAAACCGAACCCTCTCTGCCAGGGTTACCTAACGCAACAGCCTTACCAGCACGCTCGTAGAAAGAAGCCAGCTTGGCACCAAGGTAAGCAGGGAAACCCTGATCGGCAGGCATCTCACCAAGACGACCGGAAATCTCACGAAGAGCTTCGGCCCAACGAGAAGAAGAATCGGCAATCATAGCAACGTGCTTACCCTGATCACGGAAGTACTCAGCAAGGGTAATACCGGTGTAAATAGAAGCCTCACGAGCAGCGACAGGCATGTTGGAAGTGTTGGCGACCAAAGTAGTACGCTTCATAATAGGCTCCTTGCGACCATTGACTTCAGTGTAAAGCTCGGGGAACTCCATAAGAACTTCGGCCATCTCGTTACCACGCTCACCACAGTTATGAACAACAACACCATTGGCGAGAAGGAAAAGGTGATCAGAATCTCCGGAAAGAGTGAGACCAAAGTATTCAGCAGGCTCTGTCTTGGCAACGTTAAATGAGAAAGATTCGCCCTCACGAGTAACAGTAGAGGGAACAGGCACTTGCTTGCTATCAAGAGTGCACTTGGAAAGGACAGAAGCAAGGCAATCACCGGAAAGATTAAGGGAGTACTCCTTGGCGGGGCCCTTCTGGATCGCAGTGGACTTAGTGGTATCAACCGAAGCACGAATACCAAGAGAGCGAGCAACAGCAATCACACCATCACGGACAGATTCGTGAATGGTCTTGATGGTGGCACAAGGCATAGGCTCCTTCTTGACGTAACCATCAGAGTCAACGAGACCAGCGAGGAAGTGCTCACGGTAAGCAATCTTCTCAGTCACAAGGAACTCAGGAACATTCTTACTATCAGACAAACCAAAGTGCTTAAGGGCGGCAAAGAAGGGGTTGTTAGTGTTCAAATGACGACCAAGACCGTTGCCACAAACTTCGCGAGAGCGGAGGCTGATGGAGTTCTCAAGTTCATCTTGGTGCTTAACAATGGTGCAGTCGAGATCAAGCGCGTTACCATAATCGGCAATACGTTTGTGAAGCTGAACATCCTCTTCGTGAATGGAGAAAACAGCAGATTTAGAGTAGGCATCTCCAGCGGAAAGACCCATCAAGTAAGAAAGCTCAGCACCATGACCTTCATATCCCTGGGTAGTGAGGAAAGCATCAATTGCATTGTTCTCAATAAGGATAGGGCTAGAGCGCTGAACAGTAGCGTTACGAACATCCTGCTCCATGAGTTCATAATCACGCGCCTCAATTACCCAATCAATGGGGTCACGAGGAAGACTATCGGCGTATTCACGAGCAAGCTCAGCAGCGTTAGGAAGAGCGGAGTGTTGGAAATTCTTAACTTCGACTGAAACCATGTCAATGACGCGACCGTTAACCTGCAGATCCTTTTTGACAAATGTAACAACAGAGGACTGCTTTTTACCACAAAGTTCATGCTCAGTCACCCGAATATTGCGGGGGGTTTGAACGACAATCTGGTGAGAAGCATTGCAAGTGAAAGAGCGGGAGTCATGCACCTCGGAATCGGCTTCGTGCTGAGTCTCTTCAGAAACAACAAACATGTCATCGGTGCCGCGAGGGAGATCGACAACAGAACGAGGCTTACTATCAGGGCCAAGCACCTCGTCACCAACTTCAATATCCTCGATGGAATTCTGCGTACCGTCGGCCATGAAGACCTTGGTGCCCTTAGAGAAGCATCCAACATAGATAATGACATCAGAGTTGGAGTACTTGGAAAGAGATTGAGAAATAACGGTCTTACCACAACCGAAAGCACCAGGAATACAGGTAGTACCACCCTGAACACAAGGAAAGAGAGCATCCAACACACGCTGACCAGTGAGAAGAGGGTAATCAGCACTCAGCTTTTCAGTCACAGGACGGGGAACACGGACAGGCCAAGTGTGAAACATGGAGTATTCGCTCTTCTTACCATCAAACTCGATTTCTAAAATCTTTTCAGCAACAGTGTAAGAGCCAGCCTCTGCAATGAAGGTAATAGTACCGCGGGCCTTAGGGGGCAGAAGAATGCTGTGAGTGGACATGAGAGAGTTTTCAAAAACGGAACCGAAAATGTCGCCACCAGTGATGTGATCGCCGACCTTGAGACTGCCAGGAGTGAAGTCGTACTTGACATCTCTATTTAAAGCGGGGGCATCGATACCACGGGGAATGTAAATGCTTTGGGACTTAGTCTGAATATCTTTAAGGGGACGTTGGATACCATCGTAAATGGTCTCCATCAAACCAGGACCCAATTCGACCGAAAGAGGCTTGCCGGTTCGCAGGACGGGGTCACCAACTGTAACACCGGCAGTCTCCTCATAAACCTGAATGGTGGCCTTATCACCATCAATACGAATGACCTCACCGACCAAGTTATCGTGACCGACTTTAACAAGTTCGTACATGGCACAACCAATCATGTTTTCTGCGATAACGACGGGACCGGAAACAGAGTAGATGTAACCTATAAAAAAAGATATTAGAAGAAGCCAACTGAGGAAAAGACAAAGATGATCATACCATATTGACTTTCAGAAGCATCATCTAAAGAAATGCGCTTCAATTCCTTTCTAGCGTTTTCAAGAGCACCAGCCTTCGTGAAAAAAAAAAAAAAAAATTGTGTTAGAATCTGACAAAAAAAGAAGAAAACGTGGTTTCGAGATAACCGAGAATTGCGTACCATTTTGAGAAAAAATTGAAATTACTTAAGGGCAAATGGATGAAGTAATAATAAATGAAACCAGGCAACTATAAATAACTAAAGATATCTATTGTACTGGGGGGTATTTCAATGACAACTGTTTGTTGCTGTTGAGCTTGTTGATGTTGCTTGAAATTTACAGAAGTTTGCTGCAAAGCTGATTATCGCAAACTACACAAAATTAGCAATTGAAAAAATGGAAACCTCGCAGATTGTTAGGAGGAATTGAGTAGAGATTGAGATGAAAAATGAAAGAGGAAAGAAGGGTAGGATGGGATGGAGGAAGAGGAAAAGGAAAGAAAAAGGAAAAGGGAGGTTTATAAATTTGGGCTGCAACAAAATGGCAAAAGGCCGTGAAAAGAAGCTGGTAAGCAGCCAAAATTCAGATATTCTGACATTTTGGCTGCTGGTATATTTCAGCACTACAGTAGAACTGAGTATATAAGATTAATTAAGCATGACAAAACTATGACTAAGTAATGTAAATTGTGCCAATTAGCAGTAATTTATACTAAATTGTGCTAACTTTTAATAAAATAACACAACACATACCCAGTAACTACGTTTACGCCATCACACCTACATGCCAATGCATGCCTTGGCAGCCAAAAAAAAAAACATATGTCATACTTGCCACACCCATTATTACAATAATCAATACAATCATGGCATTGCCCTCTTGTCGAATTACAGGATAACCAGTAACCAAACAAGTAAATTAACCATTTCTTGTTTATGTTTCCTTCTTTATTAACGGTCTACTATGTTCTTTCCCATTTCTGGCCATGTATTATTGTTCTCGATTTTGTTTATCCGTGTATACTGTTTTTTATAAAAGAACAAAAAAATGAATAATAATAATATTAAAAAAAGTTGATTAGAGCTGGCAATACTTCTTAGTTGCCCTGCTTCTTCAAGCTAGTACTCAACCACTCAAGACCCTCGTAGAGACCCTCACCGGTGGTGGCACAGGTGGACTGAATGTACCAAGATCTCTGTCTGAGGTTGTGCAAGCCAAGCTTATCGGTGATCTCAGCGGCGCTCATGGCACCTGGCAGATCCTGCTTGTTGGCAAAGACCAAGATAAGAGCGTCGTGAAGCTCATCCTCGTTGGTGATGCGCTGCAACTCCTCAGCGGCCTCGCCGATACGATCATGATCGTTACTGTCGACAACAAAGATAACACCTTGAGTGTTTTGGAAGTAGTGTCTCCAAAGGGGTCTAATCTTGTCCTGTCCACCAACATCCCAGACGGTGAAGGAAATGTTCTTGTATTCGACAGTCTCAACATTGAAGCCAATGGTGGGGATGGTGGTGACGATCTCACCAAGCTTCAGCTTATAGAGGATGGTGGTCTTACCAGCGGCATCGAGACCAACCATGAGAATGCGCATCTCTTTGGGGCCAAAGAGACTGGATAAGAGCTTAGAAATAGAAAGACCCATCTTGAAGAACAAAAAAAAAAAAAGAATGCAAGTTAGAAATGAATTCAAACGGGATCTATTGTCATGGCTGAATGCTTACTGTAGATTATTTGTATTTGAATTGCCGATAAAGAATCTATGAATCAAAAATGAAAGGAAGAGAAGGAAAAGGAAATAGATTTGGACAACAGAAAAGTTGAAATTTTTAAATTTTCTCAGATTTTAGATTTCGGCTCCCAAAGTCTGCTAAAAAAATAATAATAAGAAAAAACAGTGCAAACAAATAGACCAATGCACAAAACCGGGATACTACGAGGTACTTATAATCAATGAATGATATATTTATCTAGCAATTTTCAGTACTTGATTAAACTATGGTTTGTTTTGATTCTGGTTTTAACTATCGAAATCTATTGTAGATATGGGCTCTGAAAATAACAACGTAGATTTTCACTACGTGTTATGTTAGGTAATATACCTGACAGAATTAGTAATATATATCACGTGTATTATGGTCTCTTTTTTTGTTTTTGCTTGTCTGGCAGGTTTATCAATTACGTTCGGAAACGTAATGGCGTTTCGAAAGTAAAACTACACCTGTCCTCGAGGGTCAGGTCTAGGCCTAACTATTAGACAAAGATCTGTACACTTTTTTTTTTCTTCTTAGGTATTAACTGAGTCCAATACACATGATCTAACAAAGACTCTAAATATAATAGAACCTACAAAATCTGACGCGACCTGATTTAAACCTATTTTCAAGTTTTGATCTTCTTAAATCTTATTTTCAGGCTTCCTAAAAGCTCTTGCTGTTACTGACTCCTCGTCTTCTGGTGTCTACCCTAGTTCATTCCTGAGTCACAGTAGCAATGACTTTAAAAGAAGGAGAAGTAACATTGGAATCTAACATCATATAAGAACCTGAGATAAATTTTTTTATTTAATCTACTCATTGGTAGCTGGTCAAGATCATTATCTTTGTATGCATAGAAAGGTACAATCATATGGGTAAGGGTAAATGGCCCTGGAATCTTGGCCCCCTATTATTTATCATTTAGAGCTTTCATTTGTTTTAATTTGCTACTACTGTTAAGTTGTTATGTTTTATTTTGGGCAAATTTATGCTTTAAAAGATAGTAAAATATTAAGTCAGACTTAAGTGTTATTATTTAGACCTCAATATTAACGACAATAAAAACATGAACAACATAAACCCCTCGTTTAAAGACTATAGAGTACAAGAAAACACATGGTACTGAGGAATTAAATATAAATAATAATTGTTTGAAATCTATGATTAGCTAAACTTTTCACAATTAAATTGAGCAGTGGGTTAAATATGCTAGCAACTATTCACGATGGTGCTATAATAACATTAATATCAGAATCATTGATCAACCAACAACCCACCATATCTCTAACAAAATACCATCAAAACTATCAAAAGATATTACAATCCAAAATATATAACATTTTTTTTATAATTATAGCTAAGTAATTGGGGTTTTTGCTTTTAATCTATGAATATACATTCAACTCAAATATATAGACTACAATGGTGATCTCGAAGGATTTCCCAAGGCTCACGGTCTTAATCCCTGAACAATTCAGTACCATCAACTTTTAAACCCCCAAATACCAATTGATATAGTCCCTGGGTAATTCTGACCCATGCTATTATTCCAGAATTAAATATCCTCTTTTATATCTGTATTAGACATAAAAAGAATGTGCTTTTTGTCCTAATATCTACAAATTATACAACAAAAACAGAAATAACAAAAAGAAAATAATAAATAAAAAGCAGGTATAGAGTACTAACGCTTATTTTATTGAGACTGACAAGCTAATGCTCTCAGCGCATGTGAGGGGTTTTGAGATCCGATGGCACTGAGTTCTCGATGAAAAGACCCATGTGTTGAGGGAAATCTGAGATACCTGACATCTCGTAGCTCAGTACTAAAGATTGTCAAATAGCAATAAATCAGTTCTAATTCAGCAAACAATTGACTTATTATTATTTTATCAAAAAAGTTTACTTTTCTAGCTTTAAGACATGGAGAAAACAGAGAGGTTTATTGTTGTTGAGTAATACAGGGTTTTCAAATTGCTATTATTAAACTAAGTGCAAAATTTGACTCAAAGCAGAAATAATTTCAATAAATCTTTGTAACAACATTTTTCTATCTTGAAATATTAAACGGAAAATATATTACACAGAAACGTTCATAACTATTAAACACCTTCAATTTTAAGGAGACCTTAAGATGATTGTTCTAGATACCGAGGTATCTTGATATTGCAAACTGTTAATTAAGACCCTTCAAAGTCTAGAAATCACACTAGCATCCACTCATGTCAATGAATAATAATCCACACCTTCATCAGTTTCCACCCATTTAAGTATAGAATGAGTCGTTAAGTGTTGATTTAATATTAAACATGCGGAGGTTTTATGGTTTCAGACGCACCAATATGCGATAAGATTTTATCGCAATGCATTATCACCCAAAAAAGTATGACTTGAAAAAAGCTACAAAATATTGATCAACTAGTGTAGCTTGCTGGTGTCAGAACATGGTTATAATAGGGATTTTGTCAAACCTCTCAGCTTTTTGCATGTGAGGGGAACTGCCCGTATAAAGCCCTGAGAGTGATTGGATATTACAACTAGAGAGCGCACTATAAATGATATTCACGCGACTATCTCATAACGAGTTATTTATGAGATGTATTACTGGGAGTTGTTGTTGTAGTCATTGCTGTCTTCATTTTTATTTTTTTGCGTGGGGCTTCTAAGCTTGTTCAAACCCAAAACAAAAAAAGCTGAACCCCCGCTATCAGGGAAAGTCTATCCACGATAACTGTAATCATACCGGCCACCTCACAAGTCTAAAGTGGCGACCCCAGAAAAAAAACATTGCCACGTTAGTATACTAAGACTTAGACACTTAGCTACTACCGTTTCCGACAGTCCATCTCCAAAACATTGCTTTATTAGCTAGAATTCAAAGTTAAACATACTCAGACCATTTTAATAATTCCAATGCCATTGCCAATGAAAAAGAGGAGATCCGCGATATTTGAGCAAAGCAACAAAACATTAGAAAATTCACCAAATAGTTTAAATTATTTCTGCCTTGTGCATATTCTATAACATTTTAACATGAAACAAATATCGTATCAACCCCTTTTCCATGACTTTGTCTACCCCAGAACATTATAGCGACAAGTATAATTTTCAAAGTTCTTCCACTGAGCTGTCACATTATATTATTGAAATAGATGCACCAAATGTCAACAAAAGATATGGAAAATTATGTTTTACCAAATTGCTGCATATATAGGTAAGGCCTCTTATAGACTTTGAAAAAATATATGTCGATTGATATTTTTGTTGGAATTCGTGTACTGGAATTTATAAGAGAGAAAAGAGACCTTTCACAAAACCATCATGAAGGGTTTACTAGGAGTAAGTTAAGCAAAAACAGCAGCAGTGATATATATTTTTTTAATCAAAATGTCTTACGGCAAAAGACGTCATATTTTAGCATTTTAGTCATGTTTCTTAGGAGGGTGATCATTGATCAGTATGCAAACATCTAATTCAGGTCGCACTAGAAATAAATGGAATGGAAAAAATAAACAAACTAAAAGTTAAATCAAAAAACTAAGTGACCATTCCTTCTCTCAATTTCAAATTTTTTGTGCGTTTCTAATAGATACTTTTGCTTGTAAAGGTCTGGTTTGGCCAAAATAACAATAATTCAAAAAAGCCAAGTAAAGTCGGAACTGCCTACGGAGTGCTTCTAAATAGCATATGACTGCGACTTACAGTCAATTTATATCTGACAGCCCAAACTGTAGAAACCCATCTAACAGTACTTAAGTTGACAGAACTGTTATAAAATCTCCATCCTACTGTTAATGCACTATTCACTTGTTCATCCGATAATTATTACAAACCCAAACTATAAGATAGTAGATGCGGTATAGAAGGTACGCAATATTGGGTTGGTTCCAGCTGTTTAAGTTTGCTAATAGAACCATCTGCTGCACAATAACTGTGTCCTATTCGCCACTTCCACCAGGATTTTTTTTAACTGTACTGTGAAAAAAAAAAAAACATATCATTTTCACACAGTATTTACTCTATCACCGCTTTGTTGGTCAGTACTGGAGTGACCAAAATGTGAATGAAGAACGACAATTTTATTTTTAAAAGAAATCTGTAAGAGGGGGGGGGGGGGGGGGGGGGGTTAGGAGATGAATTTTTTTTTTTTTAAATGTTTTTTTAAAAAAAGATAAAATTTTTTTTAAAAAAAAAATTATAA
>Ga0160505_100236_pt1 | contig 38066 bp, 18 predicted proteins | sample DIDeMG_FD_108225 | JGI IMG/M metagenome (GOLD analysis project Ga0160505, IMG submission 108225) | Enriched chicken feces microbial communities from UW Madison campus, WI, USA - DID2874_E49_Stillage MG | ecosystem: Host-associated > Birds > Digestive system > Large intestine > Fecal ... | reverse complement strand
GTGAAACGGGCAGCTCTGCGGGGGCGAGGAGGTAGTCGACAGCTGTGGGCGACGCGACAATGGGGGGGTTGCGGACGTCGGGCAGCGCGGTACGTAATCTTAGCGAAAGCAACATTTTCGGCTTCCATTTCACGGTTCATAGGCATTATTTTTGGTGGTGGCAATTTGGTTAGGTCATCTGCCAGTAATACTTTTGTCCTACTTGAGATTTTAATATTATTTTTGATTGATTAAGTTTTTTAGGGCTTTTCCATTTACGTTAGGAGTGTGATGAATCCCATGTCTACATGCCGTCATTCTTGTCAGACCCTTCTGAGGTTCGAGACTTTTTTTTGTTTTCTTTTTCTGCTTCCTTTTCGTGGCCGCAGTGCGCCTAAGTGGTTCGGGCGATTCTCATGAAGTCTAAATAAATCTCTTAACACAATTGAAGAAAAACAAAACTAAAAAATGACATAGACGGCCTTGCCGGCTACGCCCGAACATTCTCCCCTTTCATGATAACGGCAATGTCGGAGGACAACCGCGCCAGATTACGTATGCGATATCACGACACAGGGTATAATTAGAAGTTCGGCTGTGTTGAAGGATCCCATCGAGCTACTGGGAGTGTACGGACCTGCATGAATAGCGACATCTTGACGGCCTGTCAAGATATGTCAATCATTGCTTTTTCTTGCCAGAGATGGCAATAGCTTCCCTTGTTCTTTGTGGCATTTTCTTCAATGAAGGGCTTGTAGGTGTGTGTGTATGGGATAGCCAGTTTATTCCTAGTTCCACAAAGATTCATCATGTTCCATTAGCCTTGACTGGTTGCTACAGGTTGCAATGCAGGGCATATGTTTTTGGTTTTGGTTATTGTTCGTTCGTGTGGTTACCATCATACACCTGCAACTGGCCATGGGCATTATGCGGTTCGGCCAGGAACGCTACAGCTGTTGTTTTGGAAGGGCGTGGAAATACCAACCCAGATGTAAGTGTGGCTATAGAGTAGGCATGTGGTTGCATGTAGTGGAGTGGTTGACGTGTTGCACATGATATAATTGATGGGTGGTAGATACGACTTTTACGTTGTCTGATCGGTAAGCTTATACGATGGCGTGAACCGAGATAATTCCCTGGTCATATTATTGATTTGGCTTTGACATTTCGACTTTCAATCGCTGAATGCTATTTTTTTCTTTTCAAGTACTGATCTTAAACTAATCTTGCCATGTGCTCGCAATACCATAACACTGAATGTGCCGAACCTGGATTCTCGACATTGTTACCGTAGATGCGTGGGCGCGTAAAAAAGGCGGAATAGTGAATTTGGTTGGATTTCTGTTCATGAAGTCATGTGAGTCTTATCCCTGGAGATAAGGAAGAGATCATTCGAGATCGGTAGATTGTGAGAAGGTATGATTCATGGCCCATGAGCTCAGAAGTAGACATAAAGGATCGTGAGAAATCTTCATATGATTTGATAACTGTGAACTTGCTTTACTAATTGACATCATCAAATTGAAGAGTGACTTATTCATTGTTGACAGCAGGTATTCAGAGCCAGTCTCCAAATATCATTTCCCCTAGCATTCCATTGAAGTGCTTAAACTCAAAGTCCATTTACATTTTCAGTTATGATTGAATCTTCATTTATTATTACATTTCCACTTTTACTCTCTCAAATCACTTCATCCTTTGTTCTCTTCAATAATTATCTCACATCCTGCCCAAAGTCCATAAATACCATAAAAATATAATCAAACATTCTACTTACAAATTTTCACAAATTTTCAAAAATCACAAACTATAAAAATAAAGCCCCTGAAAAGACCACAGTTGCTCTATTCTTCATCAGAATATCCTCTTTCAACATATCTAACCCGTAGTTGCCTCTCTGTCTTCACCGTGACCTTTGCACCCGTACATCCCCCTTATCCGACTGCACACATATCACGACTATCACAACCCATTACAACTTTACAGCCTTTCAAATCTGACATTCCCATCTTATCTGGACATTAAACCTCCGAAAATGTCTAGGTACGACTACCGAGAGAACACTGACAAAAGTGTGGCCAGCGACACGTTTCTATCTCGAGTTTTTGGACTTCACTCCATCTACAGCCAGCTTCAGGATAACTACCAATTCTACGATCCCGAAGCAGAGAATCATTCTGATGAGGCTGTGGAAGAGCTGCTAATGCACTCGGAAAATTCTGCGGGCTCTGGAGACCGTGAAGTTCCCCGTGCGGACAAAAACCTATTGGACCTGGATCTGGACCTGGATCTCTCGTCTGACTCTGAAACGCTGCCAATGCCAGCAGTGGGAGGAATAGAGAGCTCATCTGCATTTGCCAGACACTATGAACCCATTGATAACAGGAACACAAGCACGAATCGCCATGGAAACGACGAATCCTTGCATCTCAACGTTGACCAGGAAGAGTCACTAATCATCGACGAAGACACGGCCAGTCTTTACGCAAAACCTCCCAAGCGTTCATTAAAGTTCGAATTGCCCAAACCTCCTCGACTTTTTTCGAAAAAACTGAAGAATCAAGATATGGAAGCCGGTCTTCCATTGTTTCTGGTCAATGAGAACATCCAGCATCGCAAACCGCAACAGACTCAGCCGTCAGTATCCGTCCAGACCCAGTATCAGAGACTGAAGTTTCGGAATCGCTTGGTCATTCCAGCAAAGGAGCGTGCACTTTACCTTTGGGCCAACATTGTCAATATGGATGAATTTCTCATAGATTTATACTACTACTATCGTGGAAAAGGGTTTGCAAACATTGTCATGGGCCGGGCCGTTGACATTCTGATCTTGGTGTTCATTTTGACCTTCACTACATTCCTCAAGTGGGGAATCGACTATGATTACTTCTTCAACGAGTGGACTTCCAATTCAGACGTCAATTTGACCTTGAAAGATTTGATTATTCCAAATTATTTCTCCACAAGAGTGCCCCTTTCCATTAAGTTTTTTCTTTTGGGTTTTGCATGCTACATTGTTCTACGCCTAGTCCAGCTTTACTTCGACTACAAGTACAAATTGGCCGAACTTCAGAGCTTTTACAGACACCTTCTTGACATCTCCGATGACTTGGAGCTTATGACGATTTCTTGGTCCACCATCGTGGAAAGACTCATGAAACTCAAGAACTACAATAGCCTCACCAGCTCAAACCCGAATCTCCCTCCTCATTATGTCAATGATTTAAATTCCAAGGTTCGCTTGAATGCTCACGATATTGCTAATAGAATCATGCGAAAGGAAAACTACATGATCGCTTTGATCAATAAGGAGGTCCTCGATCTTCTGATACCCTCTCCAGCAATTTTCAACAGCGTTATTTCTCGCCACTCAGTGCTCACCAGAACATTGGAATGGAATTTGAAATTGTGTATTGATAACTTCGTTTTCAATGAAAATGGCCACATCAATCAGAATATCTTGAAGGAGTCTTCTAGAAATCAGCTTTCTCAGGAATTAAGCTCGAGATTCAAAATGGCAGCCATAATCAACTTAATTCTTTGTCCATTCATTGTGTTCTACTTTGTTTTGCTCAATTTCTTCCGCTACTTCAACGAGTACAAGAATAATCCTTCTTCACTTATTGGGCTCCGGCAATACACCCCTTGGGCAGAATGGAAATTAAGAGAATTTAACGAGCTTCCCCATTTTTTCATCAAACGATTACACCTCTCAATCGGTCCTGCTAACACCTACATCAATCAGTTCCCAGGAGGGTTTCTCATCAACAACTTGATGTCCTTGGCCAACTTTGTGTCTGGGGCTTTCCTTGCTGTCCTTGTGTTGATGGCTCTTTTGTTTGAGGACGAAGAGCATAATTTTTGGTCCTTTGAGATAACTGAGAGTAGAAGCACACTATTTTACATCAGTATTTTTGGTACGTTGTGGGCGTTGACATCTGGATCGCTGAACACTTCCACTGTGACCAATTCTGCTGAGAATTTAAATACTCAAGGTGTTTCTTTCTTTTATGACCCAGAAGCTAGCTTGAGATACGTTTCTCAGTTTACTCACTATTTGCCCAGCTCATGGAATGGCCGCCTCCATACTCTCGAGGTCAAGAAGGAGTTCTGTGAACTATACAGTTTGAAAATCATCATCATCTTCAATGAGATTCTAAGCGTGATTCTTACCCCCTTCATTCTCTGGTTCAAGATTTCTAACAGGTCTAGTGCTATTATTGACTTTTTCCGGGAATATTCTATCCATGTTGATGGATTGGGCCACGTGTGTTACTTTGCAATGTTCAACTTTGAAGAAAAGGATAAGAACATGATGTTTGACATGAATAAGAAAAAACTGAAGAAGAAGACTAAACTGAAGAGGGAGGAGAAACCTAAGTTGAAGCATTCAGACACAGAGGAGTCATCAGATGAACAAAGTGATCCAGGTCTAGGTGAATTCTACCAGGATGACAAAATGATAAAGTCATACATGTACTTTCTTGAGAGTTATGGAACTCAAGTTAAAGGCGACCTTAAGAATAAGCCGAAGGGGACCAAACAATATGGAACAGAGTCTTTCACAAATGGGGGAGTCCAGAGAAGCGAACCGTCGTTCCCGATGGATAGTGTCTACGAGTCCGCATACGACTTGCGAAATGTCCTGGTTGAGGACTCTACCCCCAAGTCTAAGGGTAAGAAGGGTGTTCTAGGGATGATTAACCAGTTTTCCAAGCAAGGCACAACAAGATAAGCATCCATTTCGCTCTGCTAGTAAAATGCTGATAATGCCATACATTGCGCTTGAATAGAATATTCCTGTCTGCTTCTTTTCACCTTTAAATGGCCACTCCAACTCATATGGTGCCATTTCATTAAAATTCTAGTAGGAAATTTCTTGTGCACATCTACGTAGAATCTAAGGTGTGCATGTCACTAGTGTGCACAATTTTTTGGAGAAGAGCATCGCATCTCAAGAAGTCCAAAAACATCGACAAGCCCAAAAGCAGCCAGAAACCCAAGATAGATCATGGCCGGCTCTCAGTTGAAGCAGTTAAAAGCTGCGCTTAAAGAAAAGGGTCTTGTGGGACAGACAAACATCAAGAGAAAGAACAAAAAGACCGCACCTTCTGATACTCGAAGAGACAACGAGTTGAAGCACCGTGAAATTACCAAGATTCGTGATGAGTTCAACCAGTTCGACAACAGAATCAACCGTTCCAAACATGACTTCACGGTGATCCTGGGTGGAAAGTTTGTGAAGGCGGGATCCAAACAGCATAATGAAACTTCCAAGTCTCACTCTGGCGTGGAAAAAGCCATGCAGTTGGATTATAAAGCGCAAAAGCTGATCAAGGGACGTTCGGGAGGATTGGTGGATCGTCGTTTCGGAGAGAAAAACCGCAACATGACGGAGGAAGAGAAGATGTTGGCAAGATTTACTAGAGAGAGACAGTCTGGCACCAAGAAGAATGCCTTTTCATTGGGAAGTGACGATGAGTATGATGAGGACGAAGGATTCTCGCTTACACATTCAGGTAAAAAGTTGGATTTTGCCAACTTCGAGGAAAGCGATTTGGGAGTAGGTTCCAATCCAACCTATGTGGATGAAGATTCTATTGAGCCCCCACGTAAGAAGTCCAAGAAGGACGTTATGGCCGAGATCATTGCCAAATCGAAGTTTCACAAGAAGCAGAGACAAATGGAATTCCAGAAAACGCAGGAGGAGATCATGGATTTGGACGACGACTTCGCTGATGTCATGAATGACCTCCATAGTCAGAAGTCCAATGGTACTAACGGCATTGTCCCCAAGTCCAAGGAAGACATGGAGTACGATGCTAAGGTGAGAGAATTAACATACGATAGAAGATCTGTTCCAGCAGACAGAACGAAAACCGCCGAGGAAATTGCTCTGGAGCACAATGAGAAGATGAAGAAATTGGAGGCGGACAGATTGATGAGAATGCAAGGCTTACAGACTGGTGATGCCGATGCGGACGACTTGGATGACAACTTCTGGGGCGGAAGTGACGATGAGGAGGGCTTTGCTGTCGAAGAAGAGGGAGAAGAGGAAGAGAATTCTGAGGGAAGTGAAGATGAAGAGGACCAAGGAGGAAGACCCAAACGCACAATCACTCCCGCTGTGTCGATGCCTTCGTCACACGAGCAGTTTGTTGAGCAGCTCAGCGCCATTGAATCATCCAAAATCGTTCCACATATAAAGAAAATCTCCGAGGTGTATCATCCCAGACTTGCGCAAGGCAACAAAGAGAAAATGGACAATTTCGTGGGCATTATCTTTGAGCATATCTTGTATTTGGCCAACCAGGAAGATTGTGATTCGCAATTGATCGATGGCCTCACCAAACTCGTCAGATCCATGGCTGAACAGTACAATCAGGCGTTGGTGGAAACCGTCAGAGAGGAAATCGCCCATGCCCAGGAGAGAATCGTGGAGAAGAAAACTGAAAAGAAGGACTTGGTGTTTTTCGTTACCTTGGGCTACATTTTCTCGGCCTCCGACCACTTTCACTTGGTGATTACGCCTACGCTCATCTTGATGAACCAATTTTTAAACAACTGCATTTCTGAACTCGATAACATCTCTCTTCAAACTATTGGTCAGGGCTTATTTGTATGTGATGCTCTCTTGAACTACCAGTTTTTTGCTAAGCGATACGACCCTGAGGTGGTGAAGTTCGTCGAAAGATGCATCTTACTTCTTGTTCCCGAACCTGCCAAAATTGGCTCCACACTCTCTTCCAAGAAATACAGTGGTTCTGTGCACAGTCTTTTGAAGACATTCAAGCCTGCTTCAGGCGTTTCTAAAGAGCCATTGAAATTGCAAATGTTCTTCGAGAACTTAAAGAGATCGTCAGAAAATGAGTTCAGATTCCGTCTTTTGTCAAAGGCTTTGGCCATCATGGACCGTTGCTGCACGATATGGAGGGAAAAGTCAGGTCTTATTGAAATCTTGCATTCGTTTGAGGCTATCTTGAAGCATTTAGCCAAATTCTACGCAGCAGAGCTTCCAGTTGCAGACATGCTTGGAAGATTCAGCAAGCTTGACACCAACATGAGCAAGTCCAGAAAGCCGTTGAGATTGCAAGAACATAGGCAGTTGGCTATCCGCACATTTGCACCTAAGTTCGAAGAAAACTTCAACCCAGACAAGAAATCTTACGATATTAACCGCGAGAGACAAGAGGTGAACAAGATGAAGGCACAGATTAAGAAGGAGAAGAAGCTGGCCATGAAGGATCTCCGTAAACAGACCAGATTTGTTGCCAGACAGCAGATTGGCGAGAAGAAACAAATGTATGCTGACTATCACCGGAAGATGGCCAACATTGTCAATTCCATTTCGACGGTGGAGGGAGCAGAGAAGAATGAGTACGAGAGAGAGAAGAAGAGAAGACAGCAGAAGAAGTAGAGGTCATGAACGATCATGGACAATTCATTATACATGCACATTTCAATTTCACATTGATATGGAAATCTTGCAGTCATTAAGTAGTGGTTGAATCATTATGCAATTGACATGCAATGTAGTGTAATTGCTCTGAGAACATTTGATATGTAGTTATAGCTCTGAGCTTTGTTCTCTATACCTACCTTGGACATTTTGCGAAAATGTTCTAGGTGAGGCTATACATTCTATCAAGCCCAATAACCACTTCAGTCGTCCTATTCTAGAAGTGATGGTTTATCCACTTAAATCTTACAATTTTCTTGGTGAGCATAGTTTTATCAATACACAATACAACATCCAAATACCATTCAATTCTTCATCCTATCTTCACTCTTTTAGGTATGATATTCAATAAACAAAACACAAATTATTTAGCGTCAATACGGCAGTATAGTACAGCAGACCCGGCAATGCCGGCTCGCAACAGCAAAGTCAAAACTCAACTATCCAGAATTGAGCCCAATTGACCCAAAACGTGCCTTCAACTTTACACCTGCGACACTGATGGCACACCGACTCTTGGAGCGGAGGTACGTCCACCGAACAAACCACCCTTGGCAACAGAAATCACCGAGAACAAACCGGAGGCCAAAAAGATGAAGAAGGAGAAGTAGAGGAAAGCAACAGAGGCCTGGGCCTTTCTGCATCTGCCAGTCTCACCTTGAGCAATCTTGTTGCCATCCAAGTACGACTGGTTGCTGCAAGAGTGAACACGAATACCAGCAGCAATTGCAGTGGCTGCTGCAAATGTGAAGATGATGTTCAAGAAGTCGAAAATGGCCAAAATGACTGGCCAGGCAAACGCAGCAAACAAGTAGGCCAAGATGCCGTAGAACGACGAGGTCAAGAGTGCAAAAGCAGCAGCAAACACTCCAAAGTTAACCTGTGGGTTCAGCTGGTAAACCGTAGAGGCGGCAAGCGATCCGGTCAAACCAAGGGCAATTACCAAAAAGACAAAGTTGAGAGCTCTCAAGATGGTGTCTCCAATAGCCAACATTTTATTATATTATAGGTTGTGAGTGACGGGGGTGTAAGGGAAGAACCTAAAAGGTGGCTGACAAAAAGAACAAAAGCTGCGGACAAAAAGAGCAAAAGTGCCGGTGGAATTGAGGAACAATTGACTATATATATGTAAAACTGCCCATAGCAATTTGATGAACATTCCAGGGTATGTTATGCATAGAGCCGGTCGGAAACCGGAAATGGCGTGTTTTTGTTTCGGCTGAAACGGGAGAGGGAGAAACCTTCGACTTCCGGGGGTACCGAAGTGCTTGGTGTACGGGTGTGAAATATTATAAATTTTTTGGCAAGTTGAAGTGAAGCACGTGATCTTACCTACGCCATTTTGCAACTAAATCAACAATCTACATTTCAAAATATACCTACAATCTTTAGTAAATGCTTCTTCGTCTTCTTTCTGTACTTTTTTTTTGAAACCTTACTCTTCTTCTATACCTGGCCTACTTGTTGCAAGAAAAACTTCCTCACACCTTCATTGCATGCAACATTGGCTGCCTTTTCTCCCAGATTGCTTTCGGCGTCCACATCGGCCCCCAACAGCACCAAAAGCGCTCCCACATCCGCGTATCCTTCAGCTAATGCATGGTGAAGCGGTGTCCAGCCATCTGAGTCCTTTGCGTTGACGTTAGCTTTCGCAGCTACCAACATCTTGACCAATGGCTGACTTCCAATGGCCGCAGCCCTATGCAAAGGGGTGATTCCCTTCTTATCCTTCACTCGAACAGAGCTTTTGTAGGTGTCGATGAGTTTTTGAACAAGATCGTAATGGTTTTTTGATGTAGCCAAGTGGATGGCTGTAGTGCCGTTATTCGTGGCCAAATCCACATCTGGCGTAGGCTTGGTGGCCATCAACTGGTCCACTATTGTCTGGTTACCGATGGATGCAGCAATGTGGAGCGGAGTCCATCCTGAATCGTCTGTAAGCTCGTCAATGTCTACTTTGACAAATGGAAGAATTATCAGCACTATTTGCTCGTTGTTCATGGAACAGGCCCAGTGGAGAGGCGTGCGGGAGTCGTCATCTTTAGAAATGGCCAACTTAGGGTTTTCAGCCAAGATTCCTTCCACTGTGAGTGGCTTATTCTCTCTGGCAGCTTGGTGAAGAGGAAAATCAGACATTGTACTTGGTAAAAGTTTCTGGAGTTGTGCCTTCTTTGCAATTGATAATATCTGGGGAAGGTACGGATGTTTCACCTTTTATTGATTTCAATCTTGCCTCCTCGTGAGTTACCTAAATATTTAAATTCCACAACCGTATGATATTTTGGCCACCAAATGACCTCTCATTACCTTCTACTCACTCCAAAATCCCTACACCCGTACACCACTTAGATAAACGGCAAGAAGTTTTGTTCAGTTGCTTGCATATTGGCTAAGGACGGCGTAATTTCAGGAGATTTCCGGAATTGGAGTGGTAATGGGGTTTACTACCCCAATAATGTCAGTTGTGGATAGGCTGAATTGCCGAACCGGCCGAAACGGAAACTTCTGAGTCACGAGGGCTTGCATATAGTAGAAATTATTAATATCCGAGGGTATTACCGAGGGCTGTATGACCATTGCGGGAGTGGCGTGCACGTGACTGACACTTTTCCATACGTCATTGGCATCGTAAACTTTAGCTCCGTGACCTGGGGATGGGATGGATTGTATAAAGAAACGATTATAGTGTCGGTTCGGCAAAGAGAATTGCCACTAATGACCGAGTTAGCGTTAGCGAGTTTCCGGTGGGATTCTTCGAGGAATAGTTCAACTTTTCAAAAACTTGTATCTGTTTCCCACTTTATGTAAATCAATTGCTTGCTGTGGAGTGGTCCGGCACGCAGGGTTCCTAATTAAGGTTCTCTGGCGCCAGAAATGGAAAGTATTGTGGAAGTGCCGCACTTTCCTAATTAGGCCCCAACCAGTAATCAACTTCTACATGGCTGCGAAAAAGTATTTATAATAGTCGTTGCGGTCGTTATCAAGAGTTGTCCTATTCCAAACCCTTGGAATACTAATATCGTGAATTTACTCAATCCGAATCTGAGTCGCTAGGTGGATTATTGAAAAATGGCGCGGCGATGATCTTCATGTTTCCATTCAGTTGTAAACCTAAACTCATATTCTCTGGCAAGTTGGCGGATGCAAACGAGTCGGTATTGGTGAGCGACGTACCGGTATGCGATTGGCTGGAGTTCAACCGCATGATAGAAGCAGATTGAGTTCCAGTGTATTTGTTGGATGCACCGGGAATCCTTAGAATAGAATTCGATGTTTGAGATGTCAGAGGATGCCTTTTGGTAGTCAAGGTGGTCTCTTTCTGGAGACTTTGTAAGTATTTTTGATAATCTGTAGCAGAGTGTGTAGACATGAGCGAATTTTCAGATGATTCGCTGGACGTGTTACTTAACGAAGGCGCCAAAATATTGTTGTGGGGTACCATGGTAACTTGCGGTCCCAATTGTTCGTCAGAAACGTCTGGCTCCAAGTCTGTATCAGATCCATGAACTGAAGGTGCATTATGATCGTCATGTGCTCCTGGCGAGGATGAAGAGTTCAGAATTTCTTTGTCGTTAAGGTTGCGTGAAGCCCATTCATGATTTGGCGGGGTACCAACGAGACTCTGGTCACAAGGACCGGTAGGCATATTGGAGTAGTCAATTGTCCGACTCTTGAACTTGGTGGATGCCCTTGAGTTTTCACAATTGAGGTACATGAAGTCCACTTCTTCCAATTTAAGTCCCTTCGTTTCGTAAACCATGAAGTAGACAAACACAGTTCCAAGTGCATTGCAGCCTCCCCAAATGAAGAAGATTTTGTTTCCCAAAGCCGCTGTGTGCAGACCGGTATCAATCAAATACGGAGTGATGTATGCAAATGTAAAATTCACCAACCAGTTGGATGAAGCTGTTATTGCAACTGCCTTCTGACGAATACTAATACCGTAGATATCAGAGGCAAGTGCCCAAACGCAACCACCCCAAGTGGAAGCAAAGCATGCAATAAAACAGCACGAGAAAACAATACTCACAATTGATTTGCTCTCTTGGTTACCAACTGTCACACCAATAATGGCAATGGTAAAGTTGCATACTGACATACCGACTCCTCCATAAAGTAATAGCTGACGACGTCCAACGATATCAATTAATATGATACCAGGAATAGTGAAAAGCACATTCACCAAGTATGTGATAAAGGACATCAAATAATAGTTCTGGATACCTGTAGAAGCAAAGAAGTTCACTCCGTAGTAAAAGATAAAGTTGATACCTGAACACTGCTGGAAGGCATGAACCCCCATTCCTGTAGTGATTCTTAGCTTTTGCTTATGACGGCCGCCTCCCAGGCGAAAACAGTCTAAGATTGTTGTCTTACCGAATGACATTTCATAATCATAGTTGGCTTTGATCTCGACTAACTCCTCAATAAGATCGGCATCATCATCTGGAAGTCTTCGAAGCTTACTAAGACTTCGAAGCGCTGCTTGAATATTGTTCTTCTGGACGTAGTAACGCGGACTCTCTGGTAAAAAGAGCATACCAAGGCATAACATCCCCGCCCACAAAAATTGGAGACCAATAGGGATACGATAAGAGGCAGTCGACAGTATCTTTCGCGTCCCCTGACAAACGGCCAGCGCTATTAGAAGTCCCCATGTGATAGCCCACTGATACGTGAACACAATAGATCCACGCACCCACTTTGGCGAGGCTTCAGCTTGATACAACGGAACAATAGCGGATAAGATACCCACAGCCAAACCTGAAATTGCACGCCCAGCACACAAGAGCTTAACTTCTGTGGCCAGAACCTGAAGGGCGTTCCCCAAGTTGAAAATAATGGCCGAGGAAAGAATGATGGAAAATTTTCTTCCGTAGGTATCAGATAGTAGAGGAGCAATCAAAGCACCAATAAACGTACCCAACAGCAAAATAGCTGTGATGAGTGCTCTCTCATGGACAGTGAAGCCCTCCTTGTTGCCGGGAATGTGGCTTTTGACGTAATTCATCTCCATGATGTCGTTAATGAGACCAGTATCGTAGCCGTAAAGGAAACCGCCGACAGCTGCCACCATACCAACAATAAAGGCACTATTCGAGGACGACTTTTGTCGCATTTTCTTGTAGTACTCTTCCTCTACGGTATTATCGTAGAGGAAACTTCCCACCAAATGTCTGAATCTTTTGAGCCACATGATTTAAAGCCCAACTCGACAAACACACCAGTTAAGTGAGCAAAATGTGAACCGCGGAGTTCGGGCAAGCAAGTATATTAAAGGGAAAAGCGTGGTTCCTTCTTCGCTTGCTGAGTATTCTGGTTCAAGATGTATGTAAAGATTAGGTGATTAAGATGGGGAACACCATAAACCTGTTGTTACTATACACAGGATGGTGGGGAAACGTCCCCAACCGAGCCAGGATTGGGGGATACCATTGATAATGGCATATTTGAGATCTTCGGTGCATCCTAGACAACATGACTCGAAGTCAAGGGTAGCATTAATGGACTGCTTTGCAGAGAAAATTGGTACTCTGGTAAGTGTGAGTCAATCGGGATTTGTGGAGAGATCAAGGGTTAACTCAAAAAGGCGGATAAAAGAAAATTTTCACCGATGACCAAATTACAATGGTTGACGCGGTCTAGAATAGTTGAGACGTACAAAAATTTGAATATTTGAAGATTGTTTTGCAGTCACACATTGTCAACGGCCGGTACCGGAGGACAGACGATTACAATAGGTTCACTGTCTGATCTGTATATGGATTTCACTTGGTCACAATTGCCATAGCAAGTACGGCTAGACGGAAGTCGCATTAACTGGTCTCAGTGGGGTCGCAATATTTCTAGAAGTAGAATAATCGACTCTTAATGTTCACATGAAAGGTGAAGAATATTCCATCATACGGAAAGTTCTTGTCTAAGGTGAATTAAAGAAATTAGTTCAGTTTATGCAGCCACGTGAGAAACCAAGTGCAGAAAATGGGTTGAGATACTTGTTGTTACACTAAAACTTCCAAAAGATACTGTCATATTCAGTTTTCAGAATTTCGGATCATAACTGAAATCTGGATAAGGACCTCTGCAACAAGTTGTTGACTTGATGTTCCCAGGGAAACTAATCTTTGATTGTCGATTGTAAATACAAATTTGACAGGTACTAAAAATTAGGCATATGAATCAATAACGATCAGGGAAAACCAGAAGGTAGAAGTCAAATCGAAGTTTGTTAAAAGCTCTTGATCCGAATATGACTGATCTAATCTCTTGATTTCACAATTGACTCGCTGAAATACCAGTGAATGAATACATAAAAGTCTTTTATATCATACAACTGAGAAGATTTAAAGTTAATGTAAAAAAAGAAAAGAAAAGAAGTGCTAAATATTCAGGAAAACCTCCAATTATTGTATTTATATTGGCGGCAAAAAGCTGCAAAAACGACCTATTTATACCCGCAATTTCTCAGAGTTCTCCCTACTGATTACTTATTCTGGAGATTATAAATCCGTACACCAAGTAAAGTGAACCCTCTCGAAAAACTGCCAGCGAGATCTCAGCTTCAATTTCTAATAAAACTTCATTACTATGACTCGAGCTGAGAGTTTACCGGCTCTGGCGAGCTTCTACATGAAACATACCATTCTTCTCGCCTTATTTTTTCTAATGTCAATCGTTCGCAATCTCCAATTTGTCTATAATAAGGCTTGTCTTCGATTCTATTCCATGGCATACTATCCAAATAAGACACCCCAGGTGATCCGTGATGATGTGGTTAAGCTCAACAAGATACCAAAGCGTATTAGCTGTATTATAAACTTGCGTGCTGATGAGGAAGAGAATGGGGGCATTGAGGGCCTCATTGGCGATATTTCAGAGCTTGCAGCATGGTGCTTGTCAGCAGGTATTCCAAGCCTTACCATCTATGAGTATAACGGGGCAATCAAGAGTAGCATTCCAGAATTACAGAGGTACCTTACCAAGAATTTGAGATCTTACTTTGGTGTCTCAGTACCTACTTTTTGCATCAAAGTTCCTCACTCCAACATCACCCTCACAGTGGGCGACGAAGGCTCCACCCCCGACCTTGAAATAAGTCTTCTCTCACGTGTGGATGGAAAGCCCACCATTGTTGAACTTACTAAAACTATGAGTGAATTGACTGCCAATAAGGAGTTGTCAGTGAACGACATCACGGTTAAGTTGATCGATGAGGAGATCTGTGAACTTGTTGGGCTCGAGCCCGATTTGTTGATCTGCTTCAATCCAGTATTGGATCTTCAAGATTACCCTCCATGGCATATTCGCCTCACTGAAATGTACTGGGAGCCTGACAACAATAATGTAAATTACGCAGTGTTTATCAGAGCGTTGAAAAAGTTCTCTCAGAGTAAGGCAAACTTGGGCAAGTGAGCCTATTCCATTTATTTTGTCACGCTGGTGACTTTGCATAAGGAGGTATAGCTAGCATTAATATATTCTTTTATTTCAGTTTTCGGCGGGGCCGTCAACATGTACTATGAACTATTTTCGGACTATTCCACTATGAACTCAACGACGGCTCACATACCTGGGTAACTCAACTCAACCCTTTGTAAAGGAAGAAACTTAAGCTAGAATTTTTCTCTCTATGTAATTAAGTATACCCTTCGATTGAGTAAACTTAGGCCTTGTCTTCAATCACGACCTTGACAGTTGGAATCAGAGGATCTGCGACGATCTCCAAAGCATCCACTGCTTTCTCTAAAGGAAAAGAATGCGTTACAAATTTCTTTGCATCTATCTTACCCGATGCAATCAAATTAATCACCGGTGGCCATGAGGACTTGTACCTGTTGATGAATCTAACATCGATCTCAGAAAATGAGAGATGCATGAATGGAAAATTATCGATATCATTCTTTCCAGATACCCCGAGCACAGTGAGACAACCGGCTCTTCTAGTAACATAGCAGCATGTGTTGATAGAGGACTCCACACCGGTACACTCCAAGACATAAGGTGGCATCTGCCATTCCTCGGTGCCAAACAACTTGCGGATTTCTGCCGCATTTCCTTCGGCACCCAACTTGGGCTGAACTTGGTAGGTAATGACAGAAGGAACCAACTCCCGGGCAAATTTCAATCTGTCAGCAGAGATGTCGGTCACAACGATTGGTGTAGCACCAGCGTTATCTGCTAGCATGAGGGTTGCCAATCCGATTGGGCCACATCCAGCCACCACGCAAGGTTTTCCAAGCTCCAAACCTCCAGCTTTCTCAATTCCATGGTAGGCCACCGAGAAGACCTCCACCAAGGCACCTTCCGCGTACGACATCGAGTCCGGAATTTTATGGGCGAACTCCGGCCTCACGCTTTTGTATCTTTGCATACTGCCATGGATTGAAGCGTCTCTACCAGGCATACCAGGAACACCCAAGAAGTCCACATCCAAGCATAAATTGTAGTCTCCTTGTTGACACAAGTAACACTTTCCGCAAGGAAGTTGAGGCTCAACAGCCACTCTGTCACCCACATTGATCAGCTTCTTAACGTTCGCACCTACATGAACCACAATTCCAGCACACTCATGGCCCAAAATGAGGTCGTCCGTGACAGCCAAGTCGCCAATTTTGCCTTCCTTCCAGAAATGAATGTCGGAACCACAGATTCCGGTGCATTTCATATGAACAAGGACCTCATCAGGATTGAGAACAGGCATGGGGGCCTCATCCATTCTGAGGATACCTTCTTTGGAAAGCTTGAGACAGATGTTGCTTGCTGAGTTGGTGAATGGAACAGGGGCCATTTTGAAAATTGGTATTTTGAAAGGTTGAATTTTCATCTGGCCATCCCCACATACTTATGTATCTGCGTCAAACACTTCCCGATTTAGTTACCGCGCCTGATGGGCTGCCCCCCACTCCCAGTATGCTATACTGTCTTATTACAATTTATGGAATCACTTCCACTTTAGTGAGTGGGTGTCTCCTAAATTCTACATGTGGCATTTTAGTGTCACACATTCCATTAGCTCAGGCTGCACATTTGTAGTTGTGACATCTGGACGTAAGAATACAACTACAGCGATACAATTTGTTGGGATGGATATTATATTTCTCTCTGACCTACAACTCGTCATGGGAAACACCCTCGAAGTTTTGTGTCGCCTTATACTCTTCAAACTTTCTCTCTCCCTTGTTTGTCTTTAAAATCACACGTCTGTAGGACCTGGTACCTGCATTAGACACTTCAAGAATGATGTGATATTGCTTGCACGAGTCAAGAGGCTTACCGAAGATCGAGTGACAAGCGGACTTGAAGTCTGGGACCTCAAAAGTTATAATCGACCCTTCGGAGTTGAGTGGAGTGATTTCAATTTCGGGAACCTCGATGATGTTGCTCTGCGAGACAGTGATCTCTCTGTAATGGAACCATTTGAAAGTCAAATCGTTCTTGTTCAAATCGTAAGATTTGGAAGCATCAAGTTTTACTGTAGTTTCGACTTCAACGTCCAAGTCCAACGAGGAGTATGAGGTTGTACCGTTGACAACCACGATTGGCTCATGGAAAGCCTCGTCAAACTCCGACACCGTCCACTGCATTCTTGTCTTGAAATCGTTCTGGTATGCATCTCTCCATCTCCAGATGGAAGCCTGATTGCTCACATGAACTTTTCCATCTTCTCCAATCGCGTAATCGGTGGTATCACTGTAAAGATTCAGGTAACGGGAGATATCCACTGGGATGTAGCGACCACCCCAGCCTCCATACTCTGGATTTTCTGGACTATTAAGGCCGTTTGGAACCACAAAGAGCAACGAAGGCGTGTCTCCTTCCATGTTGAACATGTGCTCTGGATAAACTGCGCCGAGAGGGCCAACGGATCTGATATTCTCCTGCAACCACGCCTTGCTAACGAGATCGGAATTAGGACCCCCTAAATCAAATGGATTGTACTGTTCACCAGAAATTCCAACCCATGAAGCCAACCCATACTGATTGAAGCCATGGATGGAGGCAATATATTTAAGCTTGGGGAAATTAATCCTCATCCAAGATCCGGCGTTGTCTTGGTCAGAGATGGAGTACACTAGAATCTTCAGAACAAATTCATTCAACAGGTCAGTCAGACGGGTTTCTTTGACTTCCTTTAAAGCTTCAGCAATGATTCCGGCACCTCCCCACACTAAAACATTCATTGTTTCTCCAACCTTGAGGTTGTCGACCAGTTCGACGAGCATTTTCGCCCCCTTACTGATTTCGCTTCGCTTGAATGCATCTAAACCATAATCTGGGTACCCGGACGATACGATGCTGCGCAAGAAATCAGCAGATGGATAGGTGTCAGAGTGCTTCAAAAGTTGTGGGCGAACCACTTCATACGCATCCAAGATTGGATAAATGTCTTCTTCATGTGTGGTGTAGTTCAACCAGTAGGAGGTGGTGGCTATGATTCCGTGAATGTTCAATTCATTGGAGTATAAGAGTAATCTGACAAGAGATTCCGCGTCATCAGGTTCATTACTGATGTCAGTCAAGACAAAAACGTGGGGTTTCACATCCTTTTCAGGTATCAATGCCCAACAGAATGCAATGAAATACGCTATAATTGCTAGTTTCATGATTGATACAGCCTTGAAGAGAACTTCAGAGACTTTTGGAGGAAAATCTCATGTATAAAAGCTTGCGTCTAACAATACCTATTTGGGCAATATTTTTTGTATGTGGGGTATGGTAGGGCTCGTAACGCTAGTTCGATTATTTCCATTCAACTCTCTTACCCTTATACCGACTTCGATCTTGCCCTTGTGATTTCGATAACTTGGGGTAGCATGGATGAAGTCTGCATGGCCTAATACGTTTCTGCATTTGTGGCAGATCTCAACACCAGCTAATGATAGTATTTAGAGCATTTATAACATATATAACACTAATTACATTGGGCACATTCTTTCATTAATAACTTCATGTTTCCTAGGCAGTTTCCACATGTGTGTGCTCCACCTTTTCAACCTCCATGTAGCTCTTCTCGTTGAGCTTCTCATTTTCTGTAATCGTCTTGTGGAATTTTCTCAAAGGCACATTTCTGGCGTAGAGCTCGTCAATTTCTTGCATCGTTCTACCCTTTGTCTCAGGAATAAAGAAGAAGAAGTAAACCAAGAAGATCACCGAGAATCCAAAGTACACCAACATCGTCTTGGCCTGAAGATTAGCGTTAGTGGTAAGGAAAAGGTATGGAATAACAAAACTCCACACCATTCCACTCATGTTGGTGGCAGAGAGCGCAATACCAACTGTCTTGGTTCTCAAAGCAGCAGTAGGGTTTTCGGTTGCAATGTTGTAGCAGACAGAACCTAATCCGAAATTGTAGATACCTCCGTACAAGATCATGAAGGCCACTGTGGTCTTTACAACGTTGGAGTTTGTAGTGTTGGTACCTGTTGCACCGATAAGCAAGTCAACAATAACAAGAGAGAGGGTTCCAAAAATAAGGTTGTTACGTCTGCCCATTCTGTCCGATAATAAAGAAGCAGCCAAACATCCAAGAATGGAACATACTTGAGCAGCAATGGTCAATTTAAAGGACATGGAGTTAGAGTATCCTGCAAGTTGAAACCAGTACGAGGTATAGTTACCTGTGAAGTAAACACCCGAGAAAGGACAGAAAATGAAAGGCATACATGCGACAATGGTTCTTCTTAAGTTTGGACCTTTGAAGCAATCAAGGTATGTGGAATTTGCTTGTTCTTTTTCTGCTTCTCTAACGGTTTCAGAGACAACAGCACATTGATGCACAGCCTCCAATGGATCTTTGAGCAATCTCTCAAAACAGGCCTGTGCCTTTTCTGGTTTGCCTTTCAAGAGGTAAAACGTAGGCGATTCCGGAACAATCAACAAGATGACCATAGAAACAGCAGCAAATCCCCACTGCGCAGCAAAGATACATCTATATGCCCATCTAGTCATGTTGTTACTCTGAGAATAGTTGATAATGAAGCACACCAATGGACCAATCGAGAACGAAACATTACAGAGGTTAGTGGCCGCTCCTCTCATGGGTAAGGGTGTGATGTCTGCGACATACGAAACCGCCAGGGCCTGAATAACACCCAAAGAAAATCCATTCAAAGTTTTTCCGACGAGGAAAACCTCAATAGTCAAGGCAGCAAATTCAATGCCTACGAAACCACAGCTGAAAATCAATGCACCAAAGATGACCCAACGCTTTCCGAAACGATCAGCAAGCCATGAGCCTACCCACTGGCCGACAATTTGACCAGCTAACGGGACACCTGAGATAGCAGATTGCCATTTGGCGATAATCACATAACTTCCATCTGGTTGCAACTCTCCGAAATCCCTTCTAAAGGCAGCAATAGCCACGACAATACCTCCAGCCATCGACTCAAACGAAGTGCACACCAAAACAAAAATCATTCCAAGCACACAACACGTAGCGAATGGAAACTTCCTGATGGCTTCCCACTGACTCATATGAGTCTCCACGTAGTCAGTGTAGTGAGCAGTTTTAGCAATCTCATCACTGACCAACACTATAGAGTTCGAATCCCTCAGTGAGGTATTCTGTACATTTGTTTTCATATCGTCTTCACTCATTGCGCTTCTTGGTAGTACGTAAAACTAGCCATTCATTCCATTTAAATATTTCTCTTTAACGACTTATGCACTCTATGCATGAACCCCAGGTTTTGCGGCTAACAATTCCTCATTGGGGTGGCGCATCGCATTCGCGCAACCATATTGCCGTTCTGATCGTTGGGGTTAGGTGGGGTAGGAATGGTTTTAACTCTGATCTCCCCCACGGCATTAGGACCAGTCAAGAGGATTACTGAACCGAACCATCCGTGTGCAAATGCATGGCGTGAATTTGCGAGATTACCATGTCGTCCTTTTGGATACTGCTGTCACTTGAGATAACGTCTTTTCTTCTATCACCTTGTATGTATCGAAATTGCGGTAACAAACCCTCAAATAGAACCTCTCTTCCAAATCTCGTGCGCACAATAGAGATCTTAAGTATGAGACGATATTTCTAACAAGTTATAATGAGTGCTAAAAAAATCCAAGAACTTCGGAATTCTCTAAGATTCGTCGTTACTATATTTTTCTTGTCTAGTATTAGTTGAAGTCACATTTACAATTGTTAAAAGCTTTAAGAACAGAGAAATTTTTCTAAAGATTTCATTTGAAAAGAAATGAATTTTGACGCTTCAAGCGTGATTTTGGAGGTTACATTAGTGTCCAAGAATAGCACCAGATAAATTGTTCACCTGGCTGATGAGATGCCTAATTAAACTCAGGAACTTTTCATAGTATTCTAGTTTCAATTTTGGAATAGGGCTCTTGGTACATTCCTAGTCATATTAGTCTGTCCATAGTGTCTTTCTCCTGTACCAGTGGTGTCAGCAAGAACCATGTCGATACCCAAGTCGGGAATCAAATTAAAGCTTACATCTAACATTACCCATTTGGCCCCATAAACGTCAAGAAGTACGATGCGGAAGGACACATGAGACACAGCTTAATCTCACAAATTTTACCCTCTTTTCGCCACCTACCATTGCTATTTGGACATAAATAAGGGCACAGATTATATTAGACTATTGTAATGAGAGCATAAATTATATTGTGAATTACTCATATTTGTGACATAAGTCTTATCCGCATCGTGTGCGTCTGTTCAGCATCCCATGACACTCTTCTCTTTCGACCATCCACTCTCTGTAAATGTTGTGTGAAGTGCTCACATTGAGAAGTTCACAGGATAGAATTTGCCAATATTTCCATTTTCGACGTATAGTTTCTGGAATTAAGAAGCATAAGGAAATCGGAAAGATCAACGAGAATCTGAAGATTATTAAAATCGTCCTGACATATTTGCGAAGGAAGACAAGGTCAAGAGTTGAGAAAGCCTCATTATTCGACAAATTATGATGAAATCACAACTCATCGTGGACGACATCGTCGAAATTGTGGTGTGGTTTGTACTCAGCAAATTTCCTGTCACCCTTGTGAGTCTTCAATATTACTCGCCTGTAAGTCCGTGTGCCTGCGTTCGATACTTCAAGGATGAGATGATACTCCTTGCAAGGTAGTAATGGCCTTCCAAAAATGTCATGGCAAGAACTTTGGAAGTCTGGAATATTGAAGGTCACACAAGACATATCCTCATTTAACGCACTAGGAATAATTTCAGGTACTTCTGCAACGTTGCCTTGAAGAACAGATATCTCTCTGTAATGAAACCATTTGAAAGACAATACGTTCTCGTTCAAATCGTAAGAGCCAGAAGCATCAAGGGTGACTTCTGAGCTTACTTCAACATCCAAAAACAACGGTAAATAGGATATTGAACCGTTTACCAGCACAATCGGCTGATGGAATGATTCGTCAAATTCAGAAACTGTCCACAGCATTCTGGTTTTGAAATCACTTTGGAAAGCATCTCTCCATCGCCAAATACAAGCCCTGTTGCTCATATGGATATTTCCGTCCTCTCCCTCCACCGTGTCAACGGTGTCACAATAGTGGTTCAGATACATGGAAAGATCAAGTGGAACATATCGTCCACCCCATCCACCATATTCGGGATTGAGGGGCTGGTTGAGACCATTGGGCAAAACATAAAGTAAGGTGGGAGTATCTCCTTCCATTATGAACATAGGTTCAGGGTAGGCTGCACCAAGAGGACCAACAGAGCGAATGTTTTTGTTCAACCATTCTTTGGTGACAACTTCAGACTTTGGTCCGCCAATATCAAAAGGTACAAGCAACTCCCCCGAAACTCCAATCCATGAGGCCATGAAATATTGATTGAACCCGTGGAGAGACGCAATGTACCTGAGTTTCGGGAAGTTGATTCGGATCCAATTTCCAGCATTATCTTGATCCGAAATTGAGTACACAAGTACCTTTGAGACAAACATTTGTAATTCTTCCTTCGTCCTTGTAGCTCTAACCTCCCTCAATGCCTCAGCAATCACTGCAGCGCCTCCCCACACTATGACAAACATAGTCAGGCCCAGATCAAGGATGTCAACTTTATCAATTAGCTGCTTGGCTCCTCTACTGATTTCATCCTTTTTGAACGCATCCAATCCATAGACTGAATGACTTGAAGCTACTATACTGCGCAAGTACTCTACGGATGGATAATGCTCGGAGTGTTTCAAAAGCTGTAGATGTACTTCCTCATATGCATCTAAAATCGGATATATATCCTGTTCACGGACAGTGTAGTTCAACCAGAATGATGTGGTGGCCACAATTCCATGAATATTCAACTCGTTAGAGTATAGCAAAAGCCTCACAAGAGACTGTGCATCGTCAGGCTCGTTGCTGATATCTGTCAAGACGAAAACGTCAGGCCTTATGTCTTTCTGAGGAATGAGCGCCCAGCAAGTTGACAAGAAGAGCAATATAATGGTAAACTTCATCTCTGAAGTTCTCTCGTGCGCGGAATTTAAGATAAACATGGACTGATATACTTGCATATGGTGGGGATGATTTGCGGCAAACACTTCCATTTTGGGCTTAAGGCTGGGGAGTCAGATCTGTTAGTCGCTAATAGCGGAAATCCGGGGAAAGATCCTGGTCTGTTAACCTGCAAGTAAACAGATGTTGCATTTTTTAGCTTCCTAACTTTCTCAGCCCACAGTTCTTTCTGGCGGCCAGTTCAAATTGAATTTCCTTTGTTAGTGATAACTTCTCAACTGGTCGATTATTTACTTTCTCTAAGACATTATTTGTGCTCAACAAATTTCGTAGAAATCCTTATCAAAAGCCTGTAAAGGAATCTTTTTTGACAGTGTCTTAGAGCAACCGATTTATCAAACTGCGGAGTATAGTATACTACAGCATAAGTAAATAATAATTTTGTTTATGCTCGTTCTGAAAAAAGATAAGCTAATAAAAAGTACTCCTTTTCGTTTGTAGATGTTATCAATTACAGCATGGCCCAATGCAAGATAAAGATCAGATCTGCTCATGAACAAAAGTTGCAAATTGAACTAGATTTTGGAATTCGATAACTTGTTGGAACGTAAATATAGTTTTTCTGTACCTCGGGAGAGACCGGTGTTTCCTGAATGATTTCAGGTGGTTACCGATACTCGGAGCTAGCTAGTTGTGGCTGTCTCACTTTTGTAAATTAGTGAATGCATGTCATATGCATGTGGAATATTCAAAGAACATAGCATTTCATGAAAACAAAGCACAATAAAAGCTCGAAAAGTATTACCGAAAATAGAAAGATTATACAGTCACAAGTTTACATCATTAAAAACATATACTGAATATTATCTCATTCATTCATGGCTTCTCACTGACATTGTTGGGGTCATTCTCAAATTTGTATCCTTTCCACTGCCTGGCTGGGATATCTCTCTTAAACATTTCGTCAATTTCTTCATAGGAACGGCCATTAGTCTCTGGCAAGTAGAAGTAGAAAAAAGACAATGAGAGGAGACAAGCGGCTCCATAAATAAAATTGATTTTGGAGCCCATGTTGGCCTCATCTGGGTTGAACATGTAAGGAAGGACGAACAACCACATTGTGCTAAGAGAGTTTGAACCAACCAATCCCAATGAGATGGTCTTGCCTTTCAAACTTGCAGTGGGAACCTCAGTGGAGATAGCATATGCAACTGGTCCAATACCACAGTTGTAGAAGAAGTTAAACATAGTCAAAAAGGCCACAGCTGCAGTCAAGTAAGGACGTTCCGTTTTCATTCCAAGGCAAGCAGTCAACAAGTTCAAAAGAGCAAGACTAGCCATACCAAACAAAATAATGACACGTCTTCCTAAACGGTCAATGATAATTAGTGCAACAATGGCACCAGCAGTAGAGAGGGTTTGCGCAGCAACACCCACCTGGAAAGATTTCAAAGTACCGAAACCAAGAAGCTGAACGTAGTATGTCAGGTAAACAGCCACATACATCAAACCACTCCAAGATTGCATGATGAAGGGAGATGCACCGATTATCGTTCTCATGAGATTTTTTTTGTCGAACAACTCCAAGAAAGAGCCCTCTGCAGCCAAACTTCTTGTCAGTTCTACTCCACTCTTCATAATCTCAAGTTGCTTAGCTGCGACCTCTTCATCTCCATAGATTTTGCGAAGACTCAGCATTGCCTTCTCATCGTTGTCTTTCAAGAGATGATGATAAGGAGACTCTGGAAGGAAGAAAATCAAAATCAGGGACACAACACCGAAAAACCATTGTGAACATAAGATAGATCTATATGCCCACCTGTCTGGACGGTCAGAAACACCGTATGTGATGATTGACACCACCAATGGTCCGATACACATAGACAAACTAATAGCCACCGTTCCGAGTGCTCTTAAGGCCAAAGGAGTGATTTCAGCCATGTACATAGTTCCAACAGTAAGCACAATGCCCAAGAAAAAACTGTTCAAAACTTTACCTGCAAAGAAAACACCAATGGAGGTAGCAACAAATTCAATAGCAACAGAGGGAATGGTAGTGGCCATTGAAATCAAAAGGGAGTTCTTTCTGCCAATAAGATCACTGATGGATGGGGCAACTGCACATCCAATCACAACACCAGCCAACGGGCCACCAGAAATGGCAGATTGCCATTTACTGTCCAAGACATACTGGTCTCCGAAGGCATGGCCGAAATCTTTTCTAAAAGTTGGAATTGAGAGCATTACACCAGAAGCCTGGTTTTCGTAACTGACAGTGATCATAGCGAACACAACGAACAGCATATACATAGCCGCACGAGGGTACAACTTGGCTGCTTCCCATCTAGTATACTGGTGTTCCAAGTTCTGCTGCTCAACGACTGCTTCGTCCGAGTTCTCTATCAAGGAGATCGAAATTTTTTTTTCAATCGATGAAGCGCTCATCTTAGTTTGGTGAGTATGAAAAGAGCTGCTAACCTCTGCTTAAATATTCAAACCTACATTCTACCCCACATTTCATGCATCAAGGGCGTTGACTATAGTTGTATTTTATATGCAAATTTCAGACATGTCGGAATTTAGGTCATGAATCCGAAACTTGAAAAATGGAAAACTTTGCGAGACGCACTTCCAAATCGGGAAACGTTAGACGCAAACTGCCCCACCACTTCTTGGCTCTCTTTCCCCATAAATGCAACTACTTCACAAATCTCAAATGATCAATATTTTTTTTCAGACTCTCGGACCATGACTTCTTTTCACTTCGAAGTGTCGTCTTCTCAAAAAAATCTCCACGACCATGTGTTGAAAGTGTTCCGTGTATTGATCGCTGATCTTGTTCAGCAGTACAATGGTGGACACCCTGGTGGGGCAATGGGTATGGCAGCTATCGGGGTTGCTTTATGGAAATATGTGATGAAATATGCACCCAACGATCCAGATTACTTCAACAGAGACCGATTCGTCTTATCAAATGGCCACACCTGTTTGTTCCAGTACGCATTCCAACATTTGGTGGGGTACAAGCACATGGACATTGAACAGCTCAAATCCTATCACTCCAATCGCTTAGACTCATATTGTCCTGGTCACCCAGAGAACGAGTTTCCAGGCATTGAAGTCACCACTGGAGCTTTGGGCCAAGGAATATCCAATGCCGTCGGATTGGCCATTGCAACTAAGAACTTGCAGGCTACCTACAACAAACCGGACTTTCCTGTTGTCTCCAACCACGTTTTCTGTATGGTAGGTGACGCGTGCTTGCAGGAGGGTGTAGCTTTGGAATCCATTTCGTTGGCAGGTCATCTTGGTTTGAGTAACTTGACAGTCACGTATGACAACAACCAGATCACTTGTGATGGATCAGTGTCTATTACCAATACTGAGAACATCAACGAGAAAATGAGAGCATGTAACTGGGAAGTCATTGAGATCATGGACGGTTCCAACGACATCGCGGCCATTGTTGAAGCACTTGAATATTCCAAGAGTTCAGATAAGCCAACTTTCATCAACATCCACACCAGAATTGGTATCGATACCACCATCGAGGGTGATGCTGCAGCCCACGGAGCTGCCTTTGGTCAAGCCGAGGTTGACCGCTTGCACAAGGCTTACGGTTTCAATCCTGAAGAAAAGATTCACATTCCTCAGGATGTCTATGATTTCTTTGGTGACTTGCAAGCCAAAGGTGATGAACACAAAAGGGATTGGAACCTGTTGGTCGAACGGTATTCTGCCGCATACCCTGAACTTGCTCAGGAGTTTCTCTCAAGAGTCAGAGGTGAACTTCCAGACAACTGGAAGGCCGCCATTCCACAAACTTTCCCGGAGCTGGACACTCCATCGAGAGCATCCAGTGGTTTAGTTATTAACCCACTTACTGCTGCTTTCAAGAATTTTTTGGTTGGAACTGCAGACCTTACGCCATCTGTCCACATGGCATACAAGGGCAGAGTGGACTTCCAGAATCCAGACCGGGACGCTCAAGGTGATTTTCTGGGCCGTTACATCCACTATGGTATTCGTGAACACAGTATGGCTGCCATTGCCAACGGAATTGCAGCATACAACGAGGGTACTTTCATTCCAGTCACCTCATCGTTCTTGATGTTCTACCTCTACGCAGCTCCTGCCGTCAGGTACGGAGCCTTGTCTCAGCTTCAGGTAATCCATGTGGGAACTCATGACTCTATCGGTATTGGTGAGGACGGACCCACTCACCAGCCCATTTCGCTTCCGATTCTCTTTCGTTCCATGCCGAATATGAACTTCATGCGCCCGTGTGACTCAGTGGAGACTGCTGGAGCTTGGGAAGTTGCTGTTGCTTCTAGGAAAAATCCTTCGATCATTTCTCTCTCCAGACACAAGTTGAAACAATACCCCCAGTTTTCTAGAAGAGAGTTAGTGGCGAAAGGAGCCTACCACTTCAACAAGGTCGACAATGAGGTGTTGAACATAATTGGAGTGGGATCGGAAATGCAGTTTGCTGTGGAGGCTGCTCAGATCTTGAACAATAAAGGAATTGCCACATCGGTGATTTCCTTTCCTTCGTACTACCTCTTTGAAAAACAACCCAAAGAGTATAAGAGGCTGCTTTTGCAAAGAGGAAAGATTCCAACCGTGGTAATCGAAGCCTATGCACCCAACGGATGGGAACGATACGCTACAGCTGGCGTCAATATGAAAACTTTTGGTAAGTCACTTCCTGGGCCAGACACCTACAAGTACTTTGGTTTTGATTCTAAGGTTATTGTCGAGAAAATCGAGAAGTACTTGGATACCTGGGGAGAAGACGAGAATGTGCGCCATGAGTTTGTTGAGCTTTGAATGAATTTTCTTTGATAATAATTTTTTAAAAATCCGAATTAATTGAATAGATTTGTTTTATAATCTGCATGTATGACCCAAATTTCTGTTTTTGCCTCATTTCTCCAGTTTTTCTCCAGTTTTTCTCCACTTGGTAGTGCGTCTCTTCAGTAGTACACTAAGTTGATCTTCGCATCTTCAAATTGTGGGGAACTAACCACTCTTTCTTTCATGTCCGGCTCACGCAAGAAAACTGGATGTCTCAACTGTCGCAAGCGACACAAGAAATGTGACGAGCTACGGCCACGATGTACACTGTGTACGAAAAAGAACGAGGAGTGCCAGTGGCCGTTGTTACGTGGCCGATTCCATCAGCATTCTCACACCACAATTGATTCGAAGGTGTTCAAGCCTACGACGCCGGCACAGGTGGATACGACTCTAAAACTCAAAGTATACTCTGGCCGTCTCATTGAAAGCTTGAAGAAAATGAAGAAAAACTCCACGGACACCAATGGTTCAGGTCCTATCCGAAGAAATGAGTCCACGGAATCTTTCACACAATTGATGAATAATACAATGTCACCAGGTTCAGAGCTGTGGCACGATGGTTCACTTCCGACGGTGAAACCAGCGCTTTCGTCTCAGGCCATATTTACACCTATAATGGAGCGGAAAGACATTGCCAAAGTTGAAACATATTCAGGTTCGGCGATCACTAAGTTTGGACTCGACCACATACTTAACCCTCACGAGAATTCCAAAACTCTAGAGCCCGACCTTGCAGAGCCTACGCAGAAGATAGACACGGGCGGCGAAACGGATGAGATAATGGAGCCTTTCATGTTGTACTCGGATCTCCACAGCACCCTACGAGACTACATGTTCACTAACGCTGCTGTGGCAGACATGGATTTTGATGCTATTTCTAACCACTTTAAGAATTCTCCGCTTACTGTGTTCAATTTGGAACATCTTGACGAGTTCAAACGGCCCGAATCTACTGAGAACTTCCAGGAAATGGGAGAACGACTCAAGACGTTTGTACGAGAAGGTAACGAGGGAACCATTGGTGACGCCCAGCTTGGAGATAGCCAGAAACTCCAGTTGTATCAGAACTACTTGTACGAAATTGCTCCCTGGCTAGACATGTTTGATATCACCAGAGTGTTTGGCACCAGAATACCCCAGTTGGCCAAATCCAGCAATGCACTTCTCAATGCCATCTATGCCATTTCCTCTAGGCAGATCGAATTGACCACCCCTGATTACAACAAGGACATCACTTTAAAGTTGTATCAAGCTTCATTGAAAGAACTAATCCCTCCGGTGACAAAGAAAATCGACACGGCAATGATTACATCCTGTGTCTTGCTTTGTGTCTTGGAGATGATGTCGTCGTCTCCAAATGACTGGAGGTATCACTTGGAGGGCTGTGCTGCGCTTTTCAAAGCTAACGATATCCATGGGTTTTCTGCTCAGATGGAGAGAGGCCTCTTCTGGTGCTATGCTCGAATGGATATCTGTGCTGCAGTCATCAGTGAGAAGAGCACCATCATCAACTCTGAAGATTGGCTTCCAAAGAATGTGACCATAGAGATGCTGCGAGAGCACTTTTTGAAAAGCGATTGTGCAGATATGTACGCCAATTACATGGTATTCTTGTGTTCTCGAGTTCTTAATCTCATTTCCAATGACAACGAAAATTCTCAGTATTCTCAGGATTGGGAAAAGTTATGGGAAGAACTCATTCGATGGCATGCGGAATGTCCTGAAGAACTTAGACCTTTCGCTGAGTGTGAAGATACTCCTTTTCCGGGAATATTGTATCTTGCGGGTCCAGCTGTGTCTTCGAACCAGCTTTATCATATGGCTATTATTCTAATGATAGAGAACAAACCTCGACGTTACAAGATAGTAGCGTCAGATCATGTGGTATGTCCCAGCAGTGTTTTTTATTTCCCCAGAATGTTACTAACATCACAGAAATCGACTATTTGGCATGCGAAGCGTATCTGCTCCATCAGCTTGAACAATACTCATCAGTATGTATTTTTTGAAGCTTCTGTTTCCTAACTCGTATACTAACATTCTAGTGGGTGCTGGAATAACGCACTACAACCCTTATGGATTGCCGGAAAGCATTTGAGTAGTGACCAGGAACATGAGATTATTTTGGATTTGTTGAACAGAATCCAGAAAATTACAGGTTGGCAGATGAATTTCAGGGCAGATGATTTAACCAGATACTGGAACGGATTGAAATTGGGATGATACATTTAATAGTCTAGTCAACATAATAATCTAATAGAAGGTTGGAATCTTGTCCCAGTCCCAGGGATCATTGAAACGCAAACCAATATCCAATGAGGCAATTGACTCGACTTCCTTTTCGGTGAGGTTAAAGTCATTGATCTCCAAATTCTGTTTCAAACGTTCAGGGTTGTTTGACTTTGGAATGACTGCAAGTCCTCTTTGAGTGGCCCATCTCAACAAAACTTGAGCTGGGGTTCTGTTGTGAGACTCTGCAATTGAAACAACCAGCAGATGCTTGAACAAAGTCTCACATTGACCAGCCTTAGGGTGGTTCAATTCCACGAACGACTGAGGACCAAAAGAAGAGTAGGCAGTTATGGCAATCCCCTTAGACTGGACCCATTCCACCAATCTTGGCTGAGTCAAGTACGGATGATGCTCAATCTGCAAAGCGGCAGGAGGAATAGTAGCCTTTTTAATCAAATCTTCAAGTAATACCGCAGAAAAATTCGATACACCAATAGATCTAGCCTTTTTCTTGGAAACTATGTTCTCCAAAGCCCTCCAAGTCTCTATCAATGACACATTCTCGAACTGGAATTTGTCACCGTCACCACAATAGAAATGTGGAGGATATTTTTCCTCGAATGGAACGAACTTGAAAGCAATGGGGAAATGCATCAAGTATAAATCCAAATAATCAAGTCCCAAGTCAGATAAGGTACGGTCCAAGGCTTTCTCGACATTCTCGGGGGCATGGAAATTGTTCCACAACTTGGAGACGATGAACAAATCCTCACGAGTAACCAACTTATCAGCAATTGCCTTTCTGATACCATCACCAACCTCCTTCTCATTGCCATAGTCAGCTGCTCCATCAAACAATCTGTATCCGGTTTTGATAGCGTTGTAGATCTGTTCGGCACAGGTTTCGTTGTCAACTTTCCAGCAGCCGAAGCCGACTTGGGGCATGTTGAAACCGGAGTTCAATTTAATGGTAGCCATTTTACAGGATTATAAGACGAGCTGTTTTCTTTTTTACCGCGAAATTGAAATTTTTTCTGGGGTGAACTGCTGCCTTTATACCTTTTTTAACGTGTAGTCTGGTACGTGAAGTATATTACCAGAATTTTCCAGGAAAAAAAGTATTATATGGGTTATCTAAACTCAAATTTTAATCATGCGTTCTCTGAGACATGAGTATTAGCGCAACTGGCTGAACGGAACCATCTTACGAATTGAATATATCTATAGATCTAATGAAAAACGGTTGCGTCTAACATTTCCTTTTTCGGACAATGCAAAGTATGGGGTAGCCCCGCCCTTCATAAAGACATGCATTGACTATATTAGGAAATTGATCCGTATACCAAAACTGTATTTTGGCCAACATTCACCAAGAAAAAGAGGAGGAAATGTAGTCAACCACAACTCCATTTCGCATCTCCTTCTGTAACTCCGCAACAGTTTTACGTGTAACGTCTAAAAACTTATCTGGCCCACATGAGACTACTCCCACACGAGCATTTCCAGGAATATCAGTCTTAACCTGGGCGATAGTGGTCTCAAGAAACAGCCTCACGTCGATTCTAAGGCCCCCAGAAGAGTCATGTTGCGTAATACTGACTTTGTCCATAATCTCTGGGAATTCAGCTTGAAGTTTGGTTGCTTGTCGTTGAAACTGAGCAAGAGAAGTAGCATTCCGGTTTGAGTTCATTATTTCCAACCTTGCAAAACTTTTGGTTTGATACATTCTGCAATACTGAATGTAGTAGTTCAAGAAGTTCTGAGCAACCGTTCGGCCAATACCTCCAGTTAGGATAACCACCACATTATATTTGGAGAGAACGGTTGTATCATAGGAACCGTAGGGCCCTTCGACAACAGAAAAGACAGTTATGGGCTGAAAATTGTTCTTCTCAAGTCGCATAAATAATTGTGCAGTTGTTCCACGCTGAACTTTAGCGTAAAATATCAATTCGGGATTGGAAGATTCACTTTCATATACCCGAGTAGAGCTGTTTTTTTCTGAGGTGGATCTAATATTCTCTGATGAAGAGTTTACCGGGATCTCTTTGGAAGCTCTGAGATTGAGATGGTCTTCAAATGTCCATCCACTCAACGTGAAAGGATGGCTGGTAAAGCAGGGAAGAATCGTTGGGAAATAGAGGTAGTAATAGTTATCGACACATCTCTGTGTTTGAAAACGACTAGCTGAATAAGTTATTTTCAAAACTTCTGTTTCAGATTCTGCTAGCTCAATAGTGGCATGCACCGAGATTCCCATCCAGATCAGTCTGACGACTCTCACGATTCGAATGAGAAAATCAAAGCCCCATACGGCATAGGTAGCATACAACCAATAATTGTAACCCCACTCTGTTTTGAATCGACGACTAATATGGAATTTACATCCTGCAATGGCCACGATTGCTAGTGAGTAGTGAAAGAAAATGAACGCTTCGTAACTGAGCCTGCGCAACTTCAATATAGAGAGCGGTAGAATCAAGCACAACAGAGTTGTAGCTATGATGCCCCAATACCAGTATGGTTTGGCAGCTTCAGCAGCATAGGTGGCAGCTCCTCCTGGCATCCGGAGCTTGAGTACGGTGTACAAAACTGAATGAATCACTGCTTGGAGCGTGCAAATGAATGCAACATGCCTGTGGAAGAACTGGAAGGTGGCATATGACCAGCCCGTCATCCATTGAAAAATGTTATTGCGGCTGGCAAAAAGAATAAGTATCGGTAAGTTGACAAAGGACAAGACTCCCGTGCGATTGCTCACATAGGTCATAATCTGGTCAGCACTCGTGTCCCACCATAAGTTCTCTGGAAACGACGAATAGTTCACAGAGCAGAAGATCACATTGATGGCATAGTAGATAACAATTGCTATTGAAACAATTCTTGGAGGAACATAATCAAACGGAATCTTGGATGTAAGATGCAAGGGCACGTTCGATTTCTCATTGAATAAAGCAGGCACCAAAATGTGCTTTCGAATCCAAATTCTCAAGCCTACAGGAAGATTTCTGGAGACAAATTGAGTGGATTCAATGATGTTGTTAAGAAACCCAAGAATAACCAATAACCATGGAATGCAAATCAAAATGACTCCAAAGATAGCATGCCACTTCTCCAGCTCATAGAATTCTTGTGATGTCTTATAAAATGGATAGTAGTAAGATTGCACAGGAAGCATGGATGTATTCAACCACTGAGTGCTCTTATCAATTAATTCGGATGGCCTTCCGATTGCTAGTGCATCCTCGAAGGTCAAAGTTGCGTTTTCAAGAGAGATTTTCCAAGCCTTCTGGAAATCTTCGAAAGAGATTGAATAGTTCTGACACTGAACTTCCCAACACCAAGCTAAACTGCTCATGTACTGCTCATTGGTCAGCCTACAGGTATCACTTGTGATCATTTCACCTGTAACATCAATGGTTGAACAGGTAAGATATACGGAAGAATATACCGATTCACAGGCCGAAGTGCAAGTGTGGGGCCAGTACATGTTGAAGTTCGTGATTCCCACAAGACCACTGGCTGCAGCCAGGTTAATAAAAAGCAATAAAACTATCCAGGTTGAAGTCATTGGTTATCATCTCCAGATGGGAATTTCTGGAGCTTTTATACACTTATTTTGCAACTATTGTCATTCGCTGGATTGAGCATTTTATTTGACCGATACGAACAATGATGCGAAAAATTCAAAATTAGTGATTTTAAATCAAAGTTGATTTATGCATTATAATTATATATCTTAGAAGAATGGGGAAAAATGATAACCTTTTCTGCTTAACCTTATTAAAAGACATCAACATCATGGTGTAGATGCGAAGTTTGAAATGAGATATGACGAGGATGTGAAGCGAGCAAATTATTATACAAGTAGGGAAATTTGGCCATTCCACCCACAATAGAATATACCAACCAATGAGGAGTCTCAAAGGAAAATGCCGAGACACCCAGAGAGAAGATATAATTGCCCATTGAGACGTGTAGAAATTAGCCGAATACGTAAACGAGCACTTAGTTCTGATGTAGCGTTACAAAACATACACTACTCAAACGTTTATCTGAAATTGTTCTATAACCATCCATATTTTGATACTAGGAAATCTATTATTACCATCCTAGTGTTCTTCAAGCACTAGAACATTCTTCGCACGAAATTCAGCACCATATCTATAAAAAACAAATGGAATCGGAATCATTGCAAGTGCAATAAACCCAATAAGACTTCCACCCCAGTGAACTCCCAAGGTTTCAAAGAGTTGCGATGTAAACAACGGGAAAACCGCAGCAAATACCGAACGAAGAATTGTATTAGCAGCAATTGCAGAGGCGGCATAAGTACGATAAGTGTCCACCAAATAATTAAGACACCCTTGGAATATATTGACAAATCCACAACCTGCAAAGGCAATACCAATACAAGGCACTATCCAAGGCACACTGTTCCGATTTGTCCATGCAAAGAGAAAAATACCAAAGGGCATCGTCCAAGCTACATACATAAGAGGAGGAAGACGTTCTTCTGGTAGTGGTTGGCCATTGCCAGCTCTAATCCTTTTTCCGTATGCTCTGGCAAAAGCGATGTTGATCAAGAGTCCAATAGTCACACCAAATGCGAGCGAAATATTAGGCAATGTTCCGACGGTTCCTGTCCAGCCTCTGGTTATGTAGAACGTCTCATGGATGCCTGCAATCAACAAGTAGTAGACACCAAAGACATAACTTGCAAACAAAGCAATAATAAAGATCACCGGAGAAAAAAGCATCTTGAACGGCCGGAGAAGGTGAACATGAGTCAACTCTCGAGTTGTGAGCTGCCACTCATCATGTGAGCTATGGATGGCCCAGTTTCCGGTCTGGATACGGAGGGTTTTGGCTTCATTGGCCAAAAGAACGGGTGCGAAGGTCTCAGAACATGCATATTCACAAATGACGAACAAGATTATGTTGAGCACACCGCAAAAGTATTGAGGGTTTCTCCATGCGTCTGAGGTGGAGTCTGCTGATATCAAAAGTGAACAGATGGTGGGTCCAAATGAGGGACCGTTGGAGACGAAAAATGCATAAAATCCCAACGCCATGCCTCTCTGGCTTGGATCCCAGATATCCGACAAAACCCCTCCACTAGAAACAATGGGTGCACCTGCGAAGAACCCTGCGAAGAATCGGAAAATGATGATTGCAGCCACGCTCGAACTACAGGCTACCATGAATGTGAAGATGGCGGAAATCATGAATGGAACCAACACTCCCACCTTACGACCGTATACCTCGGAAAGTGGAGCAAATACCATGGGCCCGAAAGCAATACCCAAAAGGTAGAAAGAATTTGGAAGAAGCGACACTTCCTTCGAAATGCCAAAGTGTTCTTGGAAGATTCGAGGAAGCTCTGGTGCTGCCATTGAAGTAGAATTGAGTTGTGCAGCATAAGTGACGAGTCCATAGAGTGCCGTATGGGTTAGTTTCTTTTTGAGGGACCAACTCATAGGATATAGATCGGAGGTTTTTGTAAATGTTATGCAAGAGTCATCATCCATGACATAGTCATCACCAATGGCATACTTCGTTTCGTCGTCCATATTGCAAGATTGAATATGTGGGACAGTTTAAAGGTGTCTTCAATAATTTTCAATGAGTGCGGGGTTGTAGACAGCATCGAAGGATCTTCACGAGAGTATAAATAGTGTAGGCCGGGAGGGTATACAAGATGACGTATCGAAGCTCGGATTTACCCAGACATAAAACCGCTCGGTGATAATTTCGCAGCTCCGAGGTGGCCCACCGAGCAACCAAAAATCCAATAGAAAATTTGATTCGGTGAAAATATACACGCGAGAGAAGAGAAATTTATTTGGGGTTGGTGACATTAAATATCAGCGTTAAAGAATTGATATTTGTCGCAGGGACAAATTATTCAAGAGTTGAAATCTCATACCCGGAGAATTAGTCATATTAGACGTTCTCCGCAAATTACTCATACGGTCATTGAAAAATGCACCCCGGGATTTTAATTTACAAGCTCGACTCATTCATTTCGTTTCGTACATTGCTATTTCCTAATCATTACCATATGCTGGTGTTTGTATCCTCCATTAAATGCACATTGACTGGACAACCAGTGCCTGGCAAGTAGAAGTAGATGGGATCAACATTTGGGTCCAAATCGTTCTCTGGAGGACGCGAGACTAAATCCTCATACAATATGTGTAGGTCCTCGGGAACGTAATGGTGAGTTGTGTAATAATGAGAGATGATTTCGCCTATCGACCCATAGCCTATGATTCCATGACAGGCGTCGTCTTTGCACCACCAAACTTGGCCGTTCTGTAACAAAAGGTCGAAGTCGGCGGAAATATCGTTGCTATCATTCATTCTAGTTGTTTCACTTGCTCCTGGAGTCGGTGTGCTGATGTTCGAAGTTGCAACTGAAGACTTGCTATTAATCTCCCAAACTAAATCGGCTATGCTTTGAGAATCAGATAAACTAATTTTAGAAGCAGCAGGGTCTGCATTCTCAAAAGTCCCTGAAGAGGGAGTTCCTAATAGAGGACCAGAATTATATGTGGAGGAATCTACTGAAATCAAAGAGGATTTTGAACCGTGATCAACATCCCCGTCACCTCCACTATCACCTCCAATACTTTTCTCCGTGGAGAAGTCTCGGTAAACAGTATAAGCTAAGTTGAATAAGGAATCGTTAGAAGACTTGGCTACCTCTTCAAACTCCACTGCCTGAGTCTTCGTCCCTGTCACTTTTCTACCACCGCCATCTTCATAAGTTCTAATCGAATTGTTCCGATGTGCAACCAAATGTCTAGATATCTGTTGGCCGGTATTGAATCCTTTTCCACAGTGTGGGCAAACGTGGGGTTTATCCTTCTTGTGAATGAGCATGTGGACTGTCAAGTGGGAATTGCGAAGAAAGCTCTTCCCACATCCTGGAAAGCTACACACATAGTTTCTTTCATCGAAGTGCGACCTCATGTGTTGCTCTGTCAAACACGGACGGCTGTAGCGTTTGGTGCACCCCGGAAAGGTGCAAGCGTACCGTTTTGGTCTTTTTGCCTCAGTGGTCGCTGCGACTCGCCTCGATTTAACGTTGGTGACTGTTGAACCGCTCATAGTGGAAATGTTGTGTATGATCTTGATGTTGATGTTGTGTCGTGGACCATTAACATTTTATATACGCTACGACTAGATACAATGATCAATGAGTGGATTTACCCGTTTCTCGATCCGAGCATTTTCTAATTTACATCCTGCATGCTCATACTCGGGGTTTGATCCGAATGTAGTAAATGACCGATTATTTGAGCGATATTCGACATTTGGTTTACAATTTGATAAGTCTTCTTTCTTTTTCCCGATGAACGGCTCATTTCAGCCTCATGTATTCTGTCATACGTATGTCGCATTAATCATCTATCTTTGACGTGGATGTCACTCCGGGGATGCCGGAAGCACATTTGGTCTGTGAGTGATTATTGAGAACAGGTAAATCTCGATCCGAGATATTAATCTGTAATCAGTACCCTTGCTATTGGTCCAATTGCTTTTATTCAGGTTGTGAGCTCGACTAGCTAGCTTTGGCCGTCTAAATTATCCTGCCTAGTTGTAGGTGTGACCTTTCAATATGACAGGGCTGATGGACAGGTCTGAATGTAAGCTTGAAGCCACTTCCACAACAGGCTCAGAATATGTATTGTTTTCCATTGTCTGAGTGGCCTGACATTACAATGTCTGTGGTTCTCAGAGTCTCGACACAATTCACTGACTTTAATTGTCATGTCTCATTTTTTATTTTTTTTTTCAGGAAAATCAAGGTGGCGCTGATGGACCCTTGAAATCATGTCTTCACGTCATTCTGTACGTAGATGTGCGAGGTAGATCCTTGAGTATCATGGGTGGGGTAACTACGATATGCTCTCGTAACAAGGCAATACGACAACATAACTTAGAAGAGATAGAGAGACGTAAATGCTATCCTTTTATGTTTTTTTTTTTTTTTTTTTTTCCAAATAAGGTTAAAGTTTTCGCTTTTTTTCTTTATCCTCGGTTTTTTTTTTTGGTTCCCTCCTCAATTAAAAAGTATTTTAATTTTTTT
>Ga0160505_100234_pt1 | contig 38606 bp, 26 predicted proteins | sample DIDeMG_FD_108225 | JGI IMG/M metagenome (GOLD analysis project Ga0160505, IMG submission 108225) | Enriched chicken feces microbial communities from UW Madison campus, WI, USA - DID2874_E49_Stillage MG | ecosystem: Host-associated > Birds > Digestive system > Large intestine > Fecal ... | reverse complement strand
TTTTTTGTTTTTTTTTTTTTTTTTTTTTTTTTTTTTTTTTTTTTTTTTTTTTTTTTTTTTTTTTTTTTTGATCAGAATGAATAGCCTTCGTGGTTTATTTCCAGCAACGGGATGATATTGACATTTCCATACAGAGGAAACCTTAAAGTTCGATTCAACAGTTTCTGTGAGTGATTGTAGACTCATTTTGATCACAGTGGGTTAGTGTAGATAGAAAACGGAACAATGGTTCACCATTTTACTCTGATTTCGCTATCCATCATTAATTGTTTTCAACTTCATGAGGCTCCTATGATCCACTACATTTCTGCAATCGTTAACAATTTTGTACCTTCTGGCCCAATATCACTACAGTAGTTATCTGTTCAATAATGATTAACGATTTTGTGATATCAGCTCTAAAATACATATTACATTACTACAGAAATGTAAATACTACTAGTGATCTACTTTTCATGATTAGTTCTTCCGAAACTTCTCTAAAAGGAAAATTCTTCACGATCTAACATCTCTAAGATACTGCCATCTCATGCCTTTTCTCTTACTCTTTCCAAAAAGAGAAAAAATTTGACGTTTTTCTCAGCTTTTTTTTTATTATTCCACACCCTTCACATGCATCTATTTCATTTAAATTCCAGGAACTCCATGATCTGCTCAATCCAGAACAATTTACCCAAACTCAAATCACTCAATTCCAAATCTTGCCAACCCAATTCACTTCAACCCAATTCACTTCAACTCCACATAACCTAAATCCACTCCATCTCCTCAAGCTCTCTCAAAAAGCGCTGTACAGTATCCACCTTTCCATTGCATTAGTTATGTGTGGAACCTCCCAGTGGCCGTTCCTCCTGCACATACTACGCGTACCACTATACCGTAACAACACCATCATCTCCAACTTTCCACCCAACACCATCTGCCCGGACGTCTCTTGATTATCGTTCCAGCCAATCTGTTCGTGTGCTGTGTGTACTCGCCGCCCTCTGAGCTTATGGCCATTCCTCGCTACCGAATTGTCCCCCGTCCAATCATGAAGTCTCGTCAGCGAAAGCTTCTTGACCAAATCAAAATCACAAACAACAAGATCTATGAGGATATGCCCACGGGCCGCCGCCGACGGCTGGCTCCTTCTGTAACTGGAAGTGAGTCATCTCTGTCGATGGCGCTGCCTGGCACCGCGGAAAATGCTTCCAACCTGTCGAAATCATCTAGATCGTTACATCTCAAGAGGAAAGGCACTTTGATCCGATTGAATTCTACTCGTTCACTGCCGAGAAGCCCGAATTCGGCAACATATGCGCCTTCCTCACTGTTTGGCTCCGCTCCGTCACCAGTGATAGTACCCAAGCGCAAGTTAGGCAGGCCCAGACTCTACTCGGCCTCCGTGATAGAAAACATCCCAGGCCATCATTTCGTGGTACGCATCAAGTATAATGTGCGCAATCGCATGGCTCGCCGCTTACTCGGCGCGACGCCCGTGGTTCTTGAGTCTCATTCCACTCGAAAAGTGCTCCGCCCAAAACCTGTCCCCGGCAGAAAACGAGGTCGCCCGCCTCTCAAGCGGCCCATTGTAAACGATTTGCCGCTGCCGCCAGAGTTGCCGCTACTGCCACCTCGAGAAGACGAAGCCGAATTGCCCTACAAGGGCGTACTTCCTTTCCCCGATTGCATCATCAACGAGACTGATCCCACTCTTCTGGACCGCCAGCAATTCGAGGAGTTCAGGATTCGGGGTGATATTCAGCGCGAACTCTCTCAACGAGATCTCATTGCGGATGGCCACGAAGATGCTAGACTGTCGCCCACTCCAATTCCCCAAATGGCTGAGTACTATTACCTGCGCTCTCAGATTGCCAAGATTCAGTTCAGAGACTATGTCATTGACACATGGTACTCAGCTCCATATCCTGAAGAGTACTCACGCTGCAAGATCTTGTACATCTGCGAGCATTGCTTGAAGTATATGGGCTCGCCCGCATCCTACGAGAGGCACCAACTCAAAAACTGTAATGCGTCCAACAATCATCCACCTGGTGTGGAGATATATCGTGATGTACAATCTCGCGTGGCTATATGGGAAGTGGATGGCCGCAAAAACATAGACTACTGTCAGAACTTGTGTCTCTTAGCCAAGCTCTTTCTCAACTCGAAAACACTATACTACGACGTGGAGCCGTTTGTCTTCTACGTGCTCACCGAAATCGACGAGAACGATCCTTTAAAGTATCATTTTGTTGGCTACTTTTCCAAGGAAAAGTTAAACAACTCTGACTACAACGTTAGCTGCATCCTCACGCTACCCATATACCAGCGCAAAGGGTATGGAAGCTTGTTAATTGATTTTAGTTACCTTCTTTCTCGCCATGAGTTCAAGTTTGGAACTCCAGAGAAGCCTTTGAGTGATTTGGGCTTGGTCAGCTATCGGAACTACTGGAAGGTTGCCATTGCTTACACTCTCAAGAATATTCACAATGATTTTTTGAAGAACAACACTTCTAAGCAAATCGTTGTTTCTTTAGAGATACTCTCCAAGCTCACAGGAATGAAACCCTCGGATGTCGTTGTTGGTCTAGAACAACTAGAAGGTTTGATTAAGTCCAAAGAGACAGGAAAATATGCAATTGCTATCAACTTGCCAATAATCAATGAGGTCATCGAGAAATGGGAACTGAAAAACTACACCACTTTGGTTCCACAGAATGTTTTGTGGAAGCCCTTAATTTACGGTCCATCTGGTGGTATCAATTCAGCACCGCTCATGGCAGCTCAGTCGAACAATGGTCAATTGCCGCATAATAACGGACAACAGCCTGCAGCGGTCAGCAACAGCATCTCTATGATTTCTGATTTCCTCAAAGATGACATAAATAATCCTTTCACATTTGAAGAAGAGGCTTATAAGGAGATGGAGCATCGTGCCAATGCTGCCAACAAAGGTGTCTACGAGTTCTGGAAAACCACAGACCCATCTGAATTGGATGTCGATAAGTACGTTGTGTGTCACCCCGATTTCGCCAATGGGATACCTATGCGCCGGCCCAGTATATCTGAGGAGAGCATCCGAATTGCTAGCGAGGATGAGGATATCCCCGTTAGTGATGGAGTCGACTCAATTGAAGCAGACGAGTATTTTGATGCCGACGAAGACGACATTATGGATGATAACGATGAGGCGCAAGCTGTGGATGGGGAAGAAGATTCCGATGAAGATGAAGAGTCCGATGAAGATGAAGATGAGGAAGTGTCTGATGAGGAAATGGATGACGCCGACGAAATCAATGGAAATGTTGAAAATGAACAAATGGCCATACCCAATCATGTTCTGTCAGAAAGCGAAGAGGAATCCGATGAAGACAACCTTGATGGAGAATCTGATATTATGGACATCGCTGTGGAAGATTATTCCGTTGAGGGAGCCGAGGTATTCGGCAAGTCATTGAGGAACGGAAGCCGTCGCTTACGCACCCCGCCCATCAATCGATTGACACGGCCCAGCCAGATCGCTAATTATGACGGCACATACAATGGAGACGGATTGCGTCGGTCTCCTAGGAGACGGTGATGTATATATACCTACTGTATCATAAATGTATTATATTTGGAAAAGCTTGCATGAGTTTTCGTAAACGGTATCGATGAAGTTGCGAATTTCGTCGTCAGACTTCAAGCCATACAAACTGGCCATTATTTCCGCCACAAGACCCACGAAAACAGGCTCGTTTCTAGATTTGATCAAGGGATGTGCAAATTCACCAATGATCGTCGTCGGAGCCTCGCCCAAGTTCTCTAGTTTCTGTTGCACCAGAATTCTATGTTTCTCGAAATTCTCCTTCTTGATCGATGGAAATGGGAGTAATTCGTCCATTTTTATCGGCTGTTGCTTCTTTGATGGAGGCTGCTTTTTCTTCTTCTGATTTACCTCCTCTAGTTCTTTTATTTGAGGGGATTCCACCTCGGGAAGTGTAATTTCTGGATAGAATAAGTTAGGGTATGGAGTGAGAACAGAGTATGCGGCGTGAGTCTTGCGAATTTCACACCACGGAGCATCTGTCTCTATAAGCAATTTATCCATTGGAACCAGTTTGGCCACGTCCAAGTTCTCCTGGGTTTTGAGAGAGCAGCCATTAACTCCAATGTAGAATCCAAGATCCAAGATTTTGGCTAGTTCGTCCTTGGATCCTGTGAATGAGTGCACCACACCATTGCCCTTCTTAATGGCTCCCGATGCAATGAATGGAGAGATAATTGAGACAAAGTCGTCACAAGCGTTTCTCATGTGTAGAAACAACGGGAGGTTCAAGTGTTGAAGAGATGCCACCACCTCCAATTGAGCTTTGAACATGGCTCGCTGTTGGGCCTCGGTGGAATAGTGCAATCTGTCATAATCCAAGCCGATCTCGCCAAACGCTTTGACGAAGCCTTTAGCAACACCTTCTTCGGTCAAGGTCTTCAATCTGGCGAGTTTTTCATCTAAACTATCCAATGGTTCCAGTTTATCCAAGCCTCCGTAGAACTCCTGGGCCACCGTACATGGATGGACGCCCACTGTCAGGCCAAAATGGGACTTATAATTCTCGACAAGCTCAAAATGCTCTTCGCTTTCTGCAATCGACGACGCCGTGATGAGCATCTTGGAAACATTGAAAGTCTGAGCCCGAGCCACCACCTCAGCTACGTCAGCGGGGTGTTTGGCAGTTTTGGAACCATTGTAGCATCCTTGAAACATCAGATCGGAGAAGTTGACTCCGATATCGAAGTAGCGAGGTTTCCAAGTCATGGCAGTTTTCACAAGGTTTCGTTGTAAGTTCATAATGCGCACTCAAATCTACTACATACTACTACATCTACATCAACTATTTACATTTACATTGATATCTACTTCCACACCTACTTCCACATCCACTTCCACATCCACTTCCCAACTATATCTATTCAACCGGTGACCTTAAATGGATTTGGAAAACGTTCTAAGGTTACAAGAGGCCGACGTGGCTCGAGATCAGGAAATTGATCGTATTCTAGCTTCTCATGCTCGAGACTATTTTACCATTCTCCAAATTAACCCATTATTTGACTTTGAAGGTCTAATTAAGAGATTATATAGAAAGAAATCTTTACTTATCCATCCAGATAAGGTAAAGCATCCACAGGCGTCAAAGGCATTCGATAGATTGAAGAGGGCCGAACATGTGCTTAGTACTGAAGATGATGGAGACGAAGACGCCAAAAAACGTGTCAATGAAAAGGCCGCTTTGGTGGATATATATAAACAGGTTTCTGTTGGACTCAAGACATCCATTGTGGAGGATTTCAACCATAAAGACAACGTACTCATCAGAGAAAAAGTGCATTTGGTTCTAGATAATCAAGATAAGCAAGAAGAGGTTGAACGTGTTTACAACCAGCGACAGGAAGCTAGCAAAAACGAGGAGTTGAAGAATGCGGCAAAAGAACGCCAAATGAGAAAGCAATGGGAGTCCAAATGGGAAGATGATCGGGATTCCAGAGTGCAACTGTGGAGAAACTATGTCAACAAGGTAGAGAAGAAGAAGAAGAAACCAAAGAAGAAGGTACTCGCTTAGACGGGAATAAACTTTAGCGTGTGCTATTCGAATATCTAAGTTAATTTATAAAATAACTTTCATTTTGTAAAGTGAGTCAACGTGTTAAATACATGGCGTCTTTAACTGGCATGTCATACAGTCATACTATGCAACGGCTCGCTTACTTAGCTTCAGCAGCCAACTTTTCAGCCTTGGCGACAACGTCTTCGATACCACCAACCATGTAGAAAGCGTTTTCTGGCAAGTGGTCGTACTTACCCTCCAACACATCCTTGAAGGACTTGACAGTCTCCTCCAATCTAACCAATCTACCCTCAATACCGGTGAAAACCTCGGCGACAGCGAATGGCTGGGACAAGAATCTCTGGATCTTTCTGGCTCTCTCGACAGTCAACTTGTCAGCCTCAGACAATTCGTCCATACCCAAAATGGCAATGATATCCTGCAAAGACTTGTAAGACTGCAAGGTCTCCTGGACACCAGTAGCGACGTTGTAGTGCTCCTGACCAACGACGGAAGCGTCCAACAATCTAGACTTGGAGTCCAATGGGTCGACAGCTGGGTAGATACCCAACTCAGAGATACCTCTGGACAACACAGTGGTGGCGTCCAAGTGGGCGAAGGTGGTAGCTGGAGCTGGATCGGTCAAATCATCAGCTGGCACGTACACGGCCTGGACAGAGGTGACGGAACCCTTCTTGGTGGTGGTAATTCTCTCTTGCAAAGCACCCATATCAGTGGCCAAGGTTGGCTGGTAACCGACAGCGGATGGAATACGACCCAACAAAGCAGACACTTCAGAACCGGCCTGGGTGAATCTGAAAATGTTGTCAACGAACAACAAGACATCTTGACCCTCCTCATCTCTGAAGTACTCGGCAATAGTCAAACCGGTCAAAGCAACTCTAGCTCTAGCTCCTGGTGGCTCGTTCATCTGACCGAAGACCAAGGCGACCTTGGAGTCACCCTCGAAGTTGATGACACCGGTCTCCTGCATTTCACGGTACAAATCGTTACCCTCTCTGGTTCTCTCACCGACACCGGTGAAAACGGAGAAACCACCGTGGGCCTTGGCAATGTTGTTAATCAACTCTTGGATGAAAACGGTCTTACCGACACCGGCACCACCGAACAAACCAATCTTACCACCTCTGGCGTAAGGGGCCAACAAGTCGACAACCTTGATACCAGTCTCCAAGACCTCAGCGGAGGTGGACTGCTCAACGAAAGCAGGTGGCTCAGTGTGAATTGGGTTTCTCTTCTTGGTGTTGATTGGGCCTCTCTCATCGATTGGCTCACCAACAACGTTGATAATACGACCCAAGGTCTCACGGCCGACAGGCACAGAGATAGGAGCACCAGTGTCAGTGACAGTGGCACCTCTAACCAAACCTTCGGTACCATCCATAGCAATGGTTCTGACGGTGTTCTCACCCAAGTGCTGGGAGACCTCCAAGACCAAGTCCTGGTCACCGTTCTTCAAGGTCAAAGCGTTGAAGATAGCTGGCAAGTTACCTTCCTCGAACTGAACGTCGACGACGGCACCAATGACGGCTCTGCATGAGTTAGTATGAGATCGGAAGAAAGTCAAGGTTGGTTGGGGGAGGGTGCGACATTTTCCATGTCGCTGAAGGAAAATTGTGCGAATCCTCGAATGTGATTGGACGAGAGCAAATTGAATGTGGAAGTCGACAACACCATCGGAAAACCGTATGAATGGCTGCAGGTTTATAGTGGCGATCAATTCGTGGAGAGTATGGAGATTATGTGGAGATCCTGGTGAATTTGGGGGCAGAATCGACAAACCCCGACGAAGAAAATTTTCGCAAAGCCAACGACAGCAAGCCGCCACTTTGGCCGCCAACACCAGGTGTCTCTGATACATTAAAGCAAGGGAGACAAATAGGTACCAAGCGATGTGGGGCTCGCCATTGATTCCCACTAGATTTCACCCTGATCTCCACCATTCTCCAGTTTTTCCAAATATTTCACTATTGGATCCACCAACACTCATTAGCCAACGAAGCCGCCTGGCGACAAGCCACTTGAGGTTCCATCCAACACATCAAACGCACTCTCGAGGAGACAATACGAGCTAGGCTGAATCGGAACCCATTGGCCAATGAACGTTGACCATTGGGCAAAGACAGAAAAAAACCGATCCACGCCAGCCAGACACTATGACCGTCGCCACAATCCAATTGCAGCCACCAGTCATCTCCACCAGAGCAATTCCACTCATCACTAAAAGAGGCAAAAGTCCTTCTCACCCTCTGACCCCCCCAGTGCCAAACAGCACCAGAGTCCAATTTACAAAAATACATACCTCACCTTACCGGTGGTGGCAGCAGCAGTAGCCAAACTTCTGTTGAACATGAAGTTACGCTTAGCAGCGGTGAAAGCGCCGCGGGAAGCAGTGTTAAACAATCTAGGAAGAACCATCGTTTGTTTGCAGAAACTAGGTTTCACGTTGGACAAAAAAAAGAGTGAGCACCTGTGTGAGTTATATGGTTTTCGGACAGTAGGTCGTCCGCGAGTCTCCATACCGGTCGGCGGGTTTCGCACTAGGGGTGCTGGCCAATGGGAGCGCGGCAACGCCAGTCCGGTGCGAACACCAATTTTATTGGGCGGGAGCAGGTTACCCGGCGGAACCTTTAGGCCTGTGTGAATGGGACAGAGGTTGTTGTAATTAGTGTGGAAATTGAATATCCATAGAATTTCGGTGGATTCAATGGAATTTGTTAGTTAATTGGGTTTAGAATGAATTGAGGTGAATTTAAACGTTGAAATCTTGTGAATTGACCTCTTTTTCTATTATTTTGCAACGGTATTACTATGAATTCTTGTGGTTCCGGGATGGGTCAATTAATTATGGCCATACAGGTACGGGAACACGGATGGAAGTAAGGGAAGGTACGATGGAGAACAGTGAAATGGTGGAATGAGAATTGGTTGATAATAGTTTGGTATATTAATGATTGATGATGATTCAATATTTCATTGATCTAAATTTTGACTCAATTACTATTTTTTTTTTTTGTTTTGGTTCTAATCTCTGGTTTTATACGATCACTCTAATATGGATTCTGGAGTTAAGGTGTTGTGGAAGGACTGCACTGGTTAGACATCGAATGTAAGCCAACATTACCATCTCTTTCCTTGAATCAACTTTAATTCTCTTTAATTTTCAAGACTAATTAAGCTTCAATTGATTAAATAAGATGGACCATTTGGCCTGGGGTTTATCGTCTCAGCTCATTCATTTTCATCTGGAAACGTTGACTTCTCGTTCTTTATTCCATTCTCAAGCACTGGAATTTCCGTCACTCTTTATTTATCACTTTTATTGTTTGATTTCTTTTTTTCATCCATGGATTACAGTTTACTCATACTCTTCCCATAATTCATTACTAAATCCAGCATTACTCTTTCCATCTTCATTCCTCGTATAATCCCACCATTACTCCATGTCACTTCATGCACACTGGCTGCGAAATCTCGCCAACATACTTCGTTTTGGCCTCCCCCAATATCCTCTGCATGTCTCCAAAACTCTTCTCAAAAATAATCTGTGAGCCTCTTGGTGCCTTCTCTCCCCGCTCGCCACACATCTGCACCGTGCACTTCAAACACAACTTTACACTGTCAAACTGATTGAGGTGCCGTAACAAAGAGTTGTACCGCACCTTCTTCATGGCCCGTTTCGTCTCCTTCACCTCCGCCAGTTTTACCTCTGGCTTCGTCAACTCCGGCAGCGTGCTTTTGTTCTGGAAACGGCTTGAATGTCTCCTCCTCTTCTGCCCGTTTGACTCTTCGCTGTCTTGGGCTCGTTTTCTGGCTTGCGATATGAGCTCATCAAATTCGTCGTTGACAGGCCGTCTCTCTTGCAACAACTCAAGGTGTCCCGCAGATTCTGACTGTGCCACATCGTGTGCTGGGCCCTCGCTTTTTATGTCTGTACGTGGCGACGCACTGGGCGTAAGCAACTTGTTCACTGTGAGAATTGTCTCGTTTCGCTTGGGTCTGCCCGGGTACCATCTGCCAAATCTATGGTGGTGGTTGTTGATCTCGCAATACTGGTACGACACATATGTCCGACACACGTCACAGAGGTTCTCTTCCTCGTCGTCATTGGCAGGCTTCATCTTCTTCATTGATGTCATCCGAGATTCTCTTCCTGGGGTGATTGGTAGCATCCTTGGAACCTGCTCTTTCACAGAAACCTTATCAAACCGTTCACTGTCCAAATCTTCCACAAGCTTCATCTGATTATCCAAAAACTGCTCATATGTCCGGATACACTGGCCAACCAATTCTTTGGAGTTGGCAAACTCCTTCTCCGACTTGACATATGCCATCATGATATTCTCCACAAGTCTGAAATGGTCAAACACATTCTCCTTTTTAATATCCTTGTAATCACGGATAGATCGCTCACCGAAATTAAGCCACGAGTTCATGGTGAAATTGACGGCTTCGTTGAAATTAAATCCACTGTTAAAGCCAGCATGGTACACTCGAGGAAAGGTCACTACAAATTCATTGGGGCCCTGATCTGCGTATACCACAGGTATGCCCTTCTCCACTAACTTAGTGGGGGAAATGAGCGTCACGAGCTGATGGAGCAAATCTGGCTGTCTTTGGAATAGATCTGGCGCAGAAGCCTTCATTAGCGACTCAAAAGCATCTGCGTGCGAGCTGGCGATTCCGTACCATTTCTTGATGTTTCCAAAATGGCAGTAGTTGGCAGAAAGCGTATAGTGATCCTCTACATGCCAGCAGAATGTGGATAGGAGTGAGCCCACATAGATCCATGGCACAGTCATTCCTGATATGGAAGAGTCGATAAAGTTGAGAAGAGAACCCTTCGCAAACGGGAGCCGTGTGAGGTTCCATGAATGGTTGATATATGGAGAGGTGTCGGACTCTGGCTCGTAGGGAGATTGGGGCATCTCCACAGTGGGAAACCCACTGATTTCTCCGGGTCGCAAATTGTGAATATCGGCGCCGTACTTCACTTTCAATTGAGAATTCTCAGCCTCCACCAACGTCCAGAATATCTTCTCGATTTGATCTAGTGTTACTGACTTCCCTTCCTGACTGTAAGTGCTGAGGAAGTTCTGCTCAAACTCTTTGCAATGCTCAACAAAGTCCCAGATATTGTACTTGACCTCGGGGTTCTCTTCAAAGCCGTATGCTCCGGTACCTATAAGGCAACGGTCACAGTACCAAGTACCCTCCGGTACTTCTTCTAGTGGAGGTTGTAGGCATCTCATATGGTAGGGATTGTTGCAATTGTCACACAATAAAGTCAGGGTGGGGGAGTTTGATTTCCGGCAAATCAAACATGCTCCTACATCATCTTCAGGGTCACTTTCAGGAAAATCAAAGTGTTCTCCGTTGCTGGAGAGATACTCTGCATAAGCCCTTATGTAGGTGTTGTATTCATCAAGAAGGACCCTGTTATCGGTTTTTACGCCAAACAAAAGATTAAGCTTGTGCAAATCATCGCTGGAAATGTGATCCAAGTTTGTTTCACCGTGGAAGAGCTTGTTGATGGCAAGGTACAAGTCGTAGTAGTAGACCTTAGTATTGGCGCACGGGAACCAAGATTTAATGGATCTATTGCCCGACATCTTGAAAAATCGGTTAAGATTATCGATGAAGAACTTGCGACTCCGGCTTGTGATGCCCAAATCGCTGAGTTTTTGAGTTCTGGTGTGAAAAGTGAATGACGGAGCTATGGAGAACGGTGGTTTCCAGCCTTTGGGAGGCACGATCTTGACCAAGCCGAACTTGCTTCCTAGGTCCAGTATGTCATTTCTAGACAAGTATTCAATAGGACTTTCGAACTCCTCCGGAGTCGGATACAACACCGGGCACGGCTTTAAAAGTGATTTGTCAAAGTCCATGGTGTCTTCGCAGCAAGACTCAAGATGAAACGTGAAAAATGAGCAGCTCAAACAGGTAAAGCTGGAAAAGATTTTTTTGCAAACTTACTGCAATATATTTCAGGCGAGTTTTTCGAACCGATCTGGGCCGAACGTGGAAACAGCCAACAAGTTGTCAGGTTGCCTTATTAAGAGATGTAATTACTTTTTCTGCCAGTAGCGCACTACGGTCGATCGGTGACGGAACAATAGGCCCAGATTAGGCAGGATGGTCTGGGGTTAATGAAACCACCTCGAAGAATTTGGGACATTCTAATAATTCTGGTTCGGAAAAAAAAAATTCATGAACTTCTTGAATTTAATTCTTTTTCTTATTCAAGATTTTCTACTACGAAATTATCATTCTATTATGTCCCTCGTCTGACCTACTTGGCCATTCCTCGATTCTATCTCAAGTGAGCAATCTCCCCATACATTCTAGACAGGCAGAAAACGATTGGGGGCACTCCAGAGACCGCCTCGTCGAGGTGGGAAAAAAAATGAAACTCGGAAAGGAAGAAAATTCGATTCATGAAGGAGTCCCAAGTTGGGAAGAGGGGATAATTCAAGAAAACCCATTTTAAAAGATGGGCCCCAAAAACATTCGCAATTTGAATTGGGTCCATTATCACTTCGTAAAATGCCGAAATGCCCTACTGTCCATAGCGGCCTATTCCGCTCAATGCGTTAACGGCATGGGAACCCGACGCTCACCGGTGCCTGCAGGCATGAAATCCTTCCATAAAAGACAGTGCAAAATCTGGAGAAATCCAATCACCAGGTGGTTAAACCATATCAAATAGAAAAATGGCAGTTCAAGAAGGTTTTACATTGACGGTTTTGGGTGCTGGAGTCATGGGCTCCGCATTCACATCCGCTATTCTCAAAGCTAAAGTTTCGCCTTTCCCAGGTAAAATCAACTTGTGCACCACTGACCCCAATGCTGTACCAATCTTGAAGTCTAAATACACTGAAGATTACATTCACGTTGTCACTGACAATGAAACCAAGTCTAAGGCTGTAGCTGAGGCCGATGTCATCATTTTAGGCTGCAAGCCTTTCCACTACAAAGGACTTTACGAAGAAGTGAAGGACTCTTTGTCTCATGAGCCATTGGTGCTCTCGTTGTTGGCAGGTATCACCCTTAAACAATTGAGCATTTTCACTCCTAACATTGCTAGAATCATGACCAACACGCCTGCTCAGTTTGGCTGTGGAATGGCCACCGTCGCATTCTCTCCAGAAGCTGAAAAGAACCACAAGGAAATCGTGTTGAAACTCGCAGACACGCTCGGAACAGCCATGGAGATCCCTGAGAAGAATATGGATGCCGCCACCGCATTGGTGGGCTCGGGTCCTGCTTTCTGCTTGCTCATGATGGAGGCTTTGTATGATGGAGGTGTGAGAATGGGTCTTCAGCACGATGTGGCCAAGACTGCCGCCGCCAAGGTTATGGAGGGTACTGCCAAGATGGTTTTGGAGACAGGCGACCACCCAGCTGTATTGAAGAGCAAGGTTTGTACTCCAGGAGGTACTACCATTGGAGGTTTGTTGAAGATGGAGGATGCTGGAGTGAGAGGAGCCATTGCTAGAGCTGTGGAGGAAGCTGCTGAGATTTCTGCCTCCTTCTCGAAGTGATAGACTGAGATATAGTATGAATAATATTGGAGGTGAATTGGAGGTAGAATGGTGGAAGTATGCTGTCAACTGGCTTAGGTAGTAACTTCACGATAGACGGCGGTGGAATGAGTTGGATTAGATTTTTACTAGGATTTACGAATGACATTCTGAATAGAGTGTTAGGACAATTTTTCGTCAGCGATGTATATGACTACGGCGTATGATTTGGTGGAAATTGAGCAAGAAGTCAATGGTCCTATAACAATACCGTAGACCGTTTCTGCACCACCACATTTGAAAATATATACTAATAAGTTTCATCAATAACAGTAGTAACCATCATATTTACACTATTCGAAAGCTATCCATCCTCTACTGTTTGAACAACTTCATGAACAGTCCCATATCTTCAGGTGAAATCTTGATACCTGCCTCGTCAAACTTCTGCTTCAACTTCCCAGCCAACTCCCTCACATCCTTCTGTGAAAATAGACGCATCATCTCCATGAACGATGGTGGCTGGTTAGGGTTGAACCCTTTGGACACTAGCAATGTTTGAAATTGCTCCAAAATTTCTCTGATCTCCGGGTTCTGGTTGAGCTTACCGACAATATCTTGCACTTTTAATTTGTCTGCATCTGATATGTCTGCATCATTGGAGTTGGAAGCAAATCTAGAGAAAGTGGGAGCAATTCCGCCTCTCATCATTGGTGCCATTCTAGGTGCAAGGGCCATGCCCAATCTTGACACTGAAGCGACCAGCAGAGCCATATGAGAGGCCACACGGACATTTCTAGTTATTATAGATAATCTCAACATTATGAAAGGCAAGAACAAAAAAAAAATAAGGTTACCTCAAGAAATGGCCAATGTCAGACTCAGTGTTAAAGAAGCTGTCTGCATATACCTAGCAAGTTCCAAATGGTGAAGAAACCGCATTTCTCTGTTCGTGCACGACCACGCTCACCGACCATCAAAAATGCCAGCGTTATTTGACATTCACCTTTTCTAAAAAAAAGTATCATCCCACATAATGTCTCACGAAGGCCAGGAAGAATTGTTGGACTACTCCGACTCGGAAGAAATCGCCGTGCAAACCTCCACGGCTCCAACCGAAGATGCCACCAACGGCAAGGACGCCGATAAGAAGGGCTCTTATGTTGGTATTCACGCTACTGGTTTCAGAGATTTCCTCTTGAAGCCGGAGTTGTTGAGAGCCATCGGAGACTGTGGTTTTGAACATCCATCTGAAGGTTCGTATTCTTTAGCTCTTGCGGGCTGAAGGGGATTCACGTTGATACCTGATGGCTAATTGACTGGATGCCTATAATCAAGAGCACACGCTTGGATTTCTGTTTTCAATCCTTTTCTTGATCAATTACAACTGTTCTTCGGTTTTTTCAATGTGCTAGCTGGACTAGCTACGATAAAATGACCATTGTCGAAATTTTGACACGTCAAAAACATTAGTGGCATGATGTCAGTGTCAAATAACAAAGTTTCGAAATGGCAAGTGTCAAGAATAATGACATCACAATTTTCATGTCAATCCGTCATTATGATGAACAACTGTCAATTTCAAAATTCAAAGTCGATTATTTGCTCCACGATATTTCCCAAATGGTTTCTCCGTTTTCCCTTCCCTCCAATTTTCTATTCATTCACTAACATTTTCTAGTTCAGCAGGTCTGTATCCCTCAGTCCATTTTGGGAACCGACGTCTTGTGTCAGGCTAAGTCTGGTTTGGGTAAGACTGCCGTTTTCGTGTTGTCCACCTTGCAACAGTTGGACCCAGTCCCAGGTGAAATCTCCACCTTGGTTATCTGTCACACCAGAGAGTTGGCTTACCAGATCCGTAATGAGTACGCCCGTTTCTCCAAGTATATGCCAGACGTCAAGACCGACGTGTTCTACGGAGGAACTCCAATCTCTAGAGACTTGGAGAAGTTGAAGAACAAGGACACTTGCCCTCACATCGTGGTGGCTACTCCAGGTAGATTGCACGCACTTGTTGAGGAGAAGGGTATTCGTTTGAACAACGTCAAGTCCTTCGTCATCGATGAGTGTGACAAGGTTTTGGAATCCTTGGACATGAGAAGAGATGTCCAGGACATTTTCAGAAACACTCCTCACCAGAAGCAGGTGATGATGTTCTCTGCAACCTTGTCGCAGGAGATCCGTCCTGTTTGCAAGAAGTTCATGCAGAGTCCTTTGGAAATCTACGTTGACGACGAGGCCAAGTTGACCTTGCATGGTTTGCAACAGTACTACTTGAAGTTGGATGAGAAGGACAAGAACAAGAAGTTGTCAGACTTGTTGGACTCCTTGGAATTCAACCAGGTGATCATCTTTGTCAAGTCTACTTCTAGAGCCAACGAGTTGAACAAGTTGTTGTGTGCCTGTAACTTCCCATCTATTGCTGTCCACTCTGGATTGAAGCAGGAGGAGAGAATCGCCAGATACAAGTCGTTTAAAGAGTTTAACAAGCGTATCTGTGTCTCCACTGATGTTTTCGGAAGAGGAATTGATATTGAGAGAATCAACTTGGCCATCAACTACGACTTGCCAAACGAGGCTGACCAGTACTTGCACAGAGTTGGTAGAGCTGGTAGATTTGGTACCAAGGGTTTGGCCATCTCTTTCGTGTCCACCAAGGAGGATGAGGAAGTCTTGGAGAAAATCCAGTCCAGATTCGACGTCAAGGTCACCGAATTCCCTGAGGAGGGTGTCGACCCATCCACCTACATGAACACTTAGAGGCTGTTCATTTTAAAAATGTTTTACTATGTAGATGACAATAATAAAAGAATGCAATATGATGCGAATGTAAGGGAATGTAGTTTAGTCACAGGTTGCAGTTGTCAACATCTATGGTAAGTATCGTAAGCAGATACGGTCGATGATCTTGTACACCTCGTGGATCCGATTCTTGGGAATGGGAAACCATTCCACATGGACGTTATAGTCACTTTGCATGAAATCTTTCTTTCTGAACAAATCGAAGAGTCGAGATTCTTTATGTTCTGCTTTGCCTTTCTCCACGCATCCAGTGCAATACACGTCTCCTCGGCCGAACTTTTGTTTGAGCTCGTCATGGATTTCTTTCTCTGCTCTTAATACATCTCTGGGAACAAAAAAACCTTTGATGTTATCTTGGAACGTTGTGTACTGGCGAAACTGAGCAGATGTTTTTTGAGCAGACAAAGTCAAGCCCCTAAACCGCTCTAAAAACGACCCGGACAGTGCAGCAGGAATGTGGTACTCCGGATGGAGGCATACAAGCTTATGATGACATTTGGACTCCCATTGTTGAATCCTTTTGGCTACGGTTTGCGTAGTCATTCCGACTTTCACTAGGATAAGCAGCAGCGATTTTGATTTGAAAGTAACCCAACGGTCTTTGTCCTTTGATTTGGCCAGCAAGTTGCGAGTTTTGAGCCACCCATCCTTGGAATCGTCCAATAGTGATGCAAGTGTATAGACGTAAATGTAGCCTGGCCTAGTGTAGTCGACAGTCCGAGGCGATCTAAGTGGACTGGTGGATTTTGAAAGACCGAGGGACTTTGGAGGGTCGAAGATTTTGGGTGGATATGTTGGAGATTTGGAAGGAGACTTGGCTGGTGATTTTGAAGGTGATTTTGGAGGTGATTTTGGAGGTGATTTTGGAGGTGACTTTGATCGTGGTGACAGTAGTCTTAAAGATTTTGACGCAGAATCCGAAACATTCCCATGTCCATGACTGTTCAATATCTTTGTAGACAGATATGGCTGTGAGTAATTTGTATGGTTCAGTGAAGTACATTTATGGTTCAGTGTCTGATTCAATGTGAACTTTGTTGAGACCTGGGCATGATTCAGTGATAACATAGGAATTTGGCCCCTCGAGAAACGGCCGGCAGCCTGGCCAGCCTGGTCAACATGCTGATGGCAGTATTTGCCAGTGTTGATTTTTCTCGAACATCGAGACCCTGCCTTGGTGGTCCCTAGGCATTGAACACTCATAATGACTAGATGACTAGTAGGTAAATAGACGTACTGCAGACGTTTAGGACGCGGTGGAGGAGCTTGACTCAGGTGAGGATGCGAGAAAATCTACATTGAGAGCATATAATAGCTGCGAAGATAACCAGAAATTGACAGAAAAAATAGATAAGATGAAAAAGGCATCGTTAATGGTAAGAAAAAGAAAAAACCTATGTCAAACGACATCTTGAAGTTACCCTTCAATAATGTTATTACGAGGACCCTTACCCAAACTCCCTTTCAAGGTTCTCCTTTTGGTCAAATTAACCTTGTGTAAGTGTGGAAATCCACCCCAATCCACAGAAGATGAGCCACACCCAAAAAACCAAAAGTCATTCAAGTATTCGTCACTCTTTACCAGTTGTTCTACATCCGTCGTCCGCCCATCAGAAGTCGTATGATGCCACGACCAATAATAAATTATTCATGGAGTTTGGCCCAATTAATTACCTGCCTTACCAGTATAACCATCACTCACGTGCACTTGCACACTAGAGTGGTCCCAGACCCCGACCCATTATATATAAGAGTCTGGACATCGACCGGCCAATTTCGTAATTTTCTTTTCTTAATATCCTTGTCATGCCTTCTCATTTTGACACTCTTCAATTGCACGCCGGCCAGGAGGTCGAGGCTCACGGAGCTAGAGCTCCCCCAATTTTCGCAACCACCTCGTATGTGTTCAACGACTCCAAGCATGGAGCTCAATTGTTCGGATTGGAGACTCCAGGCTACATCTACTCTCGTATCATGAACCCTACCAACGACGTGTTTGAGAAGAGAATTGCTGCTTTGGAAGGTGGTGTTGCAGCTTTGGCAGTTTCCTCTGGTCAGGCTGCGCAGTTCTTGGCTGTGGCTGGTTTGGCCCACGCTGGTGACAACATCATCTCCACCTCGTTCTTGTACGGTGGTACCTACAACCAGTTCAAGGTTGCCTTCAAGAGATTGGGCATTGAGACCAAGTTCGTTAACGGAGATGCTCCAGATGACTTTGCCAAGCTCATTGATGCTAAGACCAAGGCCATCTACATCGAGTCCGTTGGAAACCCTAAATACAATGTTCCAGACTTCGAGAAGATCGTCAAGATTGCTCACGACAATGGAATTCCTGTCGTTGTAGACAACACCTTCGGTGCTGGAGGATTCTTGGTCAACCCAATCAAGTTTGGTGCTGACATCGTCGTTCACTCCGCTACTAAGTGGATTGGTGGTCACGGTACTACCATCGCTGGTGTCATTGTGGACTCTGGAAAGTTCCCATGGACCCAGTACCCGGAGAAGTACCCACAGTTCTCTGAGCCTTCTGAGGGTTACCACGGCTTGGTGTTGAACGAGGCATTGGGCAACCAGGCTTACATTGGCCATCTTAGAATTGAGTTGTTGAGAGACTTGGGTCCAGCTTTGAACCCATTCGGCGCCTTCCTTTTGCTTCAGGGTTTGGAGACCTTGTCTTTGCGTGTGGAGAGACAATCCTACAACGCTTTGACTCTTGCACAGTACTTGGAGAAGTCTCCATACGTTAAGTGGGTTTCTTATGTTGGTTTGCCATCCCACCAGAGCCATGAATTGGCCAAGAAGTACTTCAACAGCACCAAGAACTTTGGTGGTGTGTTATCCTTCGGTGTAAAGGACTTGGACACTAAAGTGGATGATCCATTCCAAGAGGCCGCTGCCCAGGTTGTTGACAACTTGGAGATTGCTTCCAACTTGGCCAATGTCGGAGACTCCAAGACCTTGGTCATTGCTCCATACTTCACCACTCACCAGCAGTTGAACGATGAGGAGAAGCTCGCCTCTGGTGTTACCAAGGATTTGATTAGACTTTCTATTGGTACCGAGTTCATTGACGACATTATTGCCGACTTTGAGGCTTCCTTCAAGAAGGTTTACGGTGCTTAGGTTTAGACGATAAATTAATATATGATAATGTGATATGTGACAAGTGCTCCCAACATGAATTCGAGTAGAAGAAGAAAAAATGCTGGTCCATGCACGAGACACACCCCATAAGGTGCTAAGTGAGTATTGAGAATGGCTGCGAAAAGCGATTCTGTTATCGCTATTGCAAAAGTGCACAACTGGCACACGATCAACAACGATACAGCGAAAATCAAACCTGTCAATCTGCCACGACACTTCACATTATTGTAAAATGAAAAAGACTTTATGATCGGTGCAAACTTGTACGCACATATGGAAGCCACACTAGATCCATGGATCGTCTTGAGAATCCACATTGCATGTCCAACAGTCCGCGACTTCTTCAACTGATGAACGAGCTTCAACTTCTCCATGTCAATGGTGGTCTTCTCGTTGGCTCTGATGGTGTGAATGTAAACCTCGTCAAGCTCGGTTATTGCCTTTATGTAAGTATTGGCCAAGTTCATTCCAAGTTGGTTTGGGTCTTCGGAGTTGCCAAATTCACCCACTTGAGCACCAAAGTCGGTGATGAAGCTAGAAATGACATCAAGTCCTGGTCCTCGATAGCATACGGCTGATTTGGTATGGCTGTTGCTTCGGCACCAGCTAGCAAAATCAAATGTGTATTTATTCTTGGAGATCGATGCGACTGCTCGCTCATCGATGACTGACAGGCCATGGATATCATTCGAAAGCGATGATAGTAAACTTAGACTCTCCTGCATTGCCATGAACCACAGAGACCCTTCGGCGTCTTCCAATTTGAAGTCAATGTGAGACATCCAAAGTGACGTACCGTAGAATATTGGACACAAACACACCAGTGTTTGAAGGCACATTAGTACCCATACAATGAAGACCACTACAATTCCATGGCTTTTACGGAACCGAGATTTCGAACCGTCGAGTCCAATCAGGTCCATCTCGAGCTTATCGAATTCCATTTCCGATGTTTTTGCTTCCATTGACTAATAAATGTCTATAATACCTCCGCGCACTTCAATTAATCCTGTTGATGAAGTTTGTGTTGTCCAAGTAGTTCATTTCTTGTTCATCAAGAAAAGATGCACCCTCGCTATTGATTGAATCTCTAAACGGATTTGTCGAACTTGGCAGCTTGCGTATTGTATCGTTGCGGTCCATTTCCAGTAGGTTTCTGGTCCTGAGAACTGGATCGCTGATTTTTCTGACTTGCTTGCTAAGAGACTGTGTTCTGCTCAAGTCTCCTGTGCTCAGCTTTGGTAACTCTTGTGGGTATTGATGATTTGAAAATGCCAAGTCACTGTAAAGTAAATTCTTTGTTTCTTCTTTCTCTGGAAGTATATCAAGCACTTTCTTTCTGCGATTAAGCTGGCGAGTCGATAACTTCCTGGCCATTTTTTCTCCCAACTTACGGAGCTCCGACTCGCTATGAACCCTACTTGACAGTTCAAGTACCTGTGGGGTCACCTCATCCCTGTAACTTTCACAATCGGGGTCTTCTTTGTCCAGCAATCCCTCATGGTCTGAATCGTCATTGTCGGGCACATCGTCAAAAAGCCTAGAATGTACTCTTCTCAGGTTCTTTTTCCTGGTTTGACGAGAGACTTGATATGGTCTTGCCACAAAATGCTCATCTTGATCAGAAAGGGTTGAAATATCGTGGTGGTTGGCATACATCTCATCTTCATGTAAGTAGTTTTCCTCGGGAGGGTTTGAGCACCATAACGGGCCAATCCACGAAATCATGGAAAGACACGAAAATGCAAGCGCCAACCATGCCGCAGTGAAGAATGTTTTACCTGTTCTCATGTTGATTCCAAAGCTAGCCATTCCTGAGCTGATTTCCTTCATCGTTCCGTTGATCTCCTGGAACACAAGCGAAAACGCAGCTATCATGCTTACTCCAGCAGCCATCGACGTGAGAGCAACTAAGTTGAGAAATAAAGAGGGAATCCGAGATAAATCCTTTTCAGTGCCACGGTTACCGTAAACCACTAACGTGGAAATGAACACGAGTAATTGTAATACAAGTTGCACGATGGTGACTATCTTCAGAATTCTGAACTTTTGTGTCCTCGATACCACCCTATTTACGTAGCTTGTATCATCATCATAGTCAGATTCATAAGCATATGCCAATATAATCGTTAGACCATTGTTACTGAGAAGCCATCGATAGTCGAACAAAGATGAGCCTTCGTAACCAAAGCAAGTGGTGGTGAAATTCGCCTCGTGATGGTTAGTATGTGGTGCATTTTGATACTTGGTCTTATAGTCTACTTTACACCAGCTGGACACCCCAAGTAGAATGCTCTGTGGTGCATCAGACACTTTTTGCTGAGTGTATTCCGTCAAGATACTGATTTCCGAAACTGTAAGACTCAGATCCGAAGGTAGGTATCCATTGCTGTAGTCTGCATCGGCATATGAGTCTGTAATAGAGTTCCGAAGCGAGTTGTAAAGTCCGTAGGCAACATCGATGTGTGCACAGTTGATTTTAGCCACATAGGCTTTAGTGGACTGGTTGTTAACCTGAAGAAGAATCACCACGAAAATCACCGTTAGTAGAGATGTCCCAAGCCGTAAGTACTGAAGAACACGCTGGGACGTGGTGAGGTTTCTGAATGGTAAACACCCGTAGTGTTTGATTTGTCGGAATAATTGATTGTTCATATGGGGTTTTATTTCACGATTTATGAAGATTGTGTAGTACTAGTCGCGAGGGATATAGGGATGACGTAGAAACTTGAACTTTTGAAATTTCAAAGAAGTTCTAAATTTGAATAATAGTATCGAAAGATTTCAGTAGTATTTGGAGAGATTTGAGAGAAATGGAGAGTTTTTATAGGGATTGTGGAGACATGTTGCAAGAGACAAGTGATCTCCTAATCAAATCGTAATTGAGAAGAGTTGGTATCGTTTTTCCGACCAGCATTTATATTAGAGATACTTGACACTCAGTTAGGAATACTCTTCACATACTAGACTTACACTACATCATTTCAATTTTAATGCATTACTAAACCAAACGAGAAATGAAGCAGGACTTTTCAAAAGTCCTCGTCGAACTGCAACCTGCCGTGGCGAGCGCTGTACTCCTCAAACGAGGGATGACGAATCTCTGGCTCATCACTGTCAAACTTCCTCTTATTTCCGGACTCAAACAGAGGTATCGTGGTCAAGTTCATCAGGGGTGTTCCCCATTCAGAAACGTTCAGACCAGACTGGAACGTGGAGCCTGCACTGGTCAACGATGGAGGTTGACTCATGTTTGCAGGCAAAGACACACGCTCAAAGGCACTGTGCTGTACGGGAGCCGAGTACTGGGAGTTGTAGGAGTTGGGAGAATTGACCTGGTAACCCTCCGATACTGCCTTTCTAATCCGCATACCAAGAGTGGCCAAAGAGGCCGAATCTGGGGTCTGGTGGCTTGCAAATTGCTGGGGCTCTATGGCATGTGATAGGAATCTCTTCAGTTTGGGGTTTTCCATGGTTAAAGATGATGGAGTAGAAAGGGTTTGAAAGGTACCTCAATCTTGTGGGTCACCAGATACGACATGCCGGATCATTATGCAAAATCGAAAGAAATGTCAACATCTGAGGAGATGACGATGATATTAGGAATACAAAAGAGAGGAAATGTTGATTTGGGTGTTGAAGTGTAGATTTGAAGATTTTCAAAAGAAAAGAGAGGAAATTCGATTTTTGGTGAAGGAGTTTGTGATGATGATTTTTGCAACAATTAAGTGCGATTGAAGAAAAGTAGAAAGTCAGGGAGAGTTGCGAAGATGAAAGGGAACAGGAAGAGAAGCGAATTATAATAAATATTCTGAACTTCGAAAATGGTAGAGATGTATTATGCACTTAAGAATGATTTTATTGCGAGTATCGTAACGTTATCCAATGAGGTGGTAAGTCAGGTTTGATCTAGTGGGGCTTGATGGACTCCTCCTGTTGAATGCTGTTAGATTGATCTACAGTTTTCAATCTGTTCGAGGCAAATCAATATAAATAAAAAAAAAATTCCACTTCATCTAAAACAGATTACGTCAACACGATGATGTGTCCTTCTCCTTCATCACAAAGGAAAACAAGGAATATACGAAGTATGAGTAAACATTGCGGAGTAAGAGTCAGGGACTCAAAAAACATGCACCTAAATCTTTCAAACCTTAAAACACTAATAGTCATTTCTCAAAGGTCATCGATCTCAATATATTAATAATATAGTTCCCATTCACTAAAATCCTTATCGAATTCTCTACTTTACAGCCTCTCAAGCTTCTGCTAATAAAATTTCACAATTCTATTCACATAATCTTGTTCCTATATTCACCTTCACTTATTGACCAATTCACTTATACTTATTCAAATATACCTACATTACACCGACTCCATGGAGTACACTCATATTTTGTACCCATTTCTTTATGGTGCACACCTCTTGATACCCCGGAATCGCCCTACAATTAATCCCATAGAGGAAGTCGCGCGTCGGTGTCTCTTGCACTCTCCAGGCGCCAATCGTCTCACAATAATTCAGTTAGCGCATTCCCCCACCCCCACCTGCGTAAACGGCAGCCGCACCCGAGATTGTCACCTATAGGCAAGATACAGCGATGGTGGAAAGTTATAAATTGTCGGGCATTTCCTCATTCATTCTCACCTCTCCATCCTGTTCAAAATGTCTATCTCCTCCAAGACTGCTACCACCTACGAGTCCGAGTACTCGGCCCACAACTACCACCCATTGCCTGTGGTGTTCCACAAAGCTTCTGGTGCCCACGTTTGGGATCCAGAGGGAAACGAGTATTTGGATTTCCTTTCTGCTTACTCTGCCGTGAACCAGGGCCACTGCCACCCTAAGATTGTTGCTGCATTGGTTGAGCAGGCCTCCAAGTTGACCTTGTGCTCCAGAGCTTTCTCCTCTGACGTATTTGGTGAGTACGCCAAGTTCGTAACCGAGTTCTTCAACTACGAAATGGTTTTGCCTATGAACACCGGTGCCGAGGCCGTCGAAACCGGTTTGAAGTTGGCCAGAAGATGGGGTTACGTCAAGAAGGGTATCAAGGAGGATGAGGCCATCATTTTGTCTGCTGTGGACAACTTCCATGGCAGAACATTGGGTGTTATTTCCATGTCCACCGACCCAGATGCCACCACCAACTTTGGTCCATACTTGAGCGGTGTGGGTCCTCAGATTCCTGGCGAGCCAAAGGGTACATTGTTGAGATACGGTGTCATTGAGGACGTCGAGAAGGCCTTCAACAACGCTGGTGACAAAATTGCTGCCATTTTATTGGAGCCAATCCAAGGTGAGGCTGGTATTGTTGTTCCTCCAGAGGGTTACTTCACCAAGGTCCAAGAATTGTGTAAGAAGCACAATGTCTTGTTGATCTGTGACGAGATTCAAACTGGTATCGCTAGAACTGGTAAGATGTTGTGTTACGAGCACTACGAAAACGTTAAACCTGACATTGTGCTCTTGGGTAAGGCTATTTCTGGTGGCGTATACCCAGTGTCTGCTGTATTGTCTTCCAAGGAAATAATGTTGACCTTGTCCCCAGGCTCGCATGGTTCTACCTATGGAGGTAACCCATTGGCCTGCGCCGTGGCCATGGCTGCTTTGCAGGTTGTCAAAGATGAGGACTTGGTTAAGAGAGCCCAGGACTTAGGTGCCTTGTTGCGTTCCAAGTTGGAAGAATTGAAGAGTGAGTCTGATGGTATCATTTCCGAGGTCAGAGGAAAGGGTTTATTGTCAGCTGTTGTCATTGACGAATCCAAAGCCAACGGCAGAACTGCCTGGGATCTTTGCTTACTCATGAAGGACCACGGTGTGTTGGCCAAGCCTACTCATGACAACATCATCAGATTGGCTCCTCCATTGGTTATTTCTGAGGAGGACTTGTTGAAGGGTGTCTCTTCTATCAAGAAGTCTTTGGTGGACTTGCCAAACGCTCCAAAGGCTGCTCACTAATTGTAGAAGGGCTGCTAAAATGGGAAAAACGGACTTTCAAAATGTATTTATGGCTAATAATCGATACGATCTTAAATTAATATTTCTGCACGTAGACTCTATACGCTAATGACAATGTTAAATGATAAAAATGCATACTCAATCTTCCTCATCGCTTGCTCCTCTCTCTCCAGAAATCTCACCCAACGCTGCCAAACGTCTTCTCTTCTCTACTTCAGTTTCATCCGGCAAGCTCTCAGTATCGTCTGAGTCAGTGGCATCAAACAGATCATCCAGCTCTTCATAAACAACAGAAGGGTTTCTGACACCAGCAGAAGGACCCATGGGTGACTGGTTGGAGGCAGAAGGTGGAGTCAACAGACTACTTCCTGCTTCTTCACTTACAGGGAGTGAAGCACGTCTAGTCAGAACCGGGGTAGTGGTATTCGACAGTTGACTATCTTTGGTCTTAATACCAACCAATGATAATGCTCTACTGACAATGGTTCCTGACCTTGACCGTGATTTGGCTTGGTCAATATGTCTGTTGACTCTGTATCTTCTGACGATCTCTCCGTCCTCATTCTCGATAACAAGAAGATCATCCACCTGGTGAGCAAAATACTTCATCTTGGTGCCCTTCTTGACAATGGCTTTCTTATGTCCACTTAAGGTCCTACTCAAGCGTTGACCGAGAGACTCCATGTCATCTTGTGAGCGCAGTGAGGTATCCGATAGTATGGAGAATTGCGACATGTTTCTTCTCAACGAATCCATGGAATGAATACTCATGTCCAGACGAGAATCAGATGACTTTCTCGTTGGGGCTTTATCAATCGACATGGTTTCAAGAATCTCACCTTGCTGGTCTTCAATAATGACTTGCAGGCCTTCTTGGTAAACTGTAGCATGAATGTTGGAAAGATCCTCGCCGACTTCCAATTTCTTGGACACCTTACGCTTAATTTCATCAACTGCATCCTGAGGAACATTAGGATGAATATCAAGAATCTTCGAAGCCTCAGATCCAGTAACAGTGGTGCTTCCTGGAGAGTCATCAACTTCCGGTCTTGACAGAGCAACTCTACCAAGTTGCAAAATCTCCGGCTGAGGACGCTGTCTCTCAGTGTTTCCTCCACCAAGGTCAAGCTCTTGACCGGATACAGGGTTAGCACGCCTGGTCCTCTTTCTATGTCTCTTCCTTCTAGCTCCACCCGCAGGACGCACCTTGACTCCACTGGTTTCAATAGTGTTTGTTCTAGGCATGTGTTCCTTCTCTTCGTCGTCAGGAATGGAAGTGTCGATTCTATGCAAGGAGAAAGAAGTGGAGGTTTTCTCGAGTTTCTGCAAACGAGACATCCACGAGGGACCCTGGTCTTGCGTATTGGTAACAGTGAACGACATGGTGATGGCCATTCTGTTCAATCTCTTACCTAAGGTAAGCACAGCCACCGAGGAGCCATGAACAACAATGGAGGTAATGACAATGAAGCAGATAATGGGCCAGATAGAGTAAATGAGCTGATAATGAGGAAAGCTGGGATCAATATGTCTGAGGGGGGTTTCTTCTTCGGTGAAGTGATCTTCAAGGTCTTTACGGGCCAAAATGGCTGCGAAAATGGCACCCACACCAATAGGGCCGAAATGGCCACAGAAAAGTGCTTCTCTCCACGATTTGATATCGGGGGTCACCGGCTTGAGTGCAAGCACCGCCGGGATACGTCTCAAGAAGATCACAACCACGGCCAAAACCACCAACCTCCAAACGTCGAGACCTAAAATGGTGTTATCGAAGTCAGCCCAAGGCACGATGGCACCAAAATAAACGAAGAAAGTCAAGTTCAACAATAAGTCGATGACGGTGGAGACATGGGATTCTTCAGTTTTTCTAGCAAAGTCACCGTTCCAGCCAAAAGCCGTTCCAGCCGCAAATGATACCAAAAGGTCGTCAACACCCAACATGGAGCCAATACCAGCCGAGTTGAAGGCCAAAAACACGAAGAGAGCCAAAAATGACTCTCTATCGATCAAATTCTTTTTTTCCGCAAATGCAACAGCCTTACGCAAAGTGTAGCCGAGAAAGACTCCCAACAAGGTGCCAAAGAAACACTCCCACAAGATTGTAAGTGTAAACCAGTCTTTCACAATTTCACCTGCGTGGCCCTTGTGAATGATCAAGCCCAACGACAAATAAATGAAAGGGAATGCCATTCCATCATTACATCCAGACTCTGCCGTCAACAAGTTTCTCAAGTGACCTGGAACACGCTCAGCAAATTTACCTTTACCAACCACAGCCGCAGCCAACACTGGGTCTGTGGCAGTGACGCAGGCAGCCACAAGCAAGGCTGAGGGAAAGTCAAAGTGCGGAATGAGAATCCAGATGAAGAGACCAACCACAATCCAGCCACAAGTCATCACAGGAAGCAAGAGAATGGCCACTGATAACCAGTGCTTCTTCATATATTTGCGAGGCAATTCAACAGCGACAGCCACAATCTGGATACATAATACAATACGACAGATTTCCAAGGTGATCTCATCGGAGTTTCCCCATGAGGCTGGATCAAACCAGTCAAGACAATGAGGTCCCAAAATCAAGCCCGCAATGGTGGCCACAGTGGCCTCACCGATATAGAGCTTCTCCTTCACGAAAAGTGAACCTAACGAGAAGAGCGTACAAAAGATGCCAAGACAAGCATACGCTATATGAGGTTTATTAATCTGAAGTTAGTAAAGGGTAGAAAAGAAGGTGACGGAAATTCCGTGGCAAGGGAGTGGTCCCCACAAGTTAGAAACCCAAAAACTGAAACGAACATACCTCTAGCTGCTCCCACATGGCCGCAGATAAGTAGTAGACGGTAGAAATGTTCGACCTTGATGATAGTGAAGGTCATGGTGAGGTGTGCAGGCGAACCATCGAACTTAGCATTAGGTGCAGAGCAAAGTTTCAATGACAGGAAGCCCAGAAACTTTTCAAAGCTAAGCAACATTGGCACGCCCAGAAGTATGCTTGGAGCGAGCTGATTGGCTGATTGGCTATTTCAATTTGACATGGGAGTGCTGCTTCTTGTGTCTATATATGTTCGATAGATTTTGACGTAGTGCGAGTAATTTTGGTGCAACTATCACTTTTCTTTTCTTTCTGTATACTCTGTCCCTTCTCCTGTTATCGCATTACATCTGATAGCAAATCTTGCCCGTGGTTCCCCAGACTGCACCAAGACATTCTCCTGCTGAACATGAGGCGCGTTGAACTGATATTTTTTTATGTTCCCTTCATTGTTTTTAAGGGAAACGTGTCTACATTATTGCCTCACTTATGTACGGTTTTACACAAGAAAGAATTTGTGGAAACTACGGGTATTCCTTTTTCACCATATTGTCACATGACCTTCAATCACATGACAACTTGTCACATGACAACACCACGCTAATCTCCACACTTAATCAAGTTCCTAATGATTCCATACAACCAAAAACATGACTTCTCAAATTACCCTTCCGGCCGACGGAATGTGGGTCATTGGATATGGATCCCTCATTTTTAAACCTCCTCCATTATACCTGTTCCGCGTGACCGGAACCCTCAAGGGTTTCATTCGCAGATTTTGGCAGCTGTCTTCCGACCATAGAGGTACCCCAGAAAACCCTGGAAGAGTAGCCACCCTTGTGTCTCTTGACGATCTCAAATCCCACAAAAGATTTCATAATGATTTGCATTTGTACGAATTGGGAAACACTCACCGAGAGACGTCGTTGGCCTCCGATTCTGCCATCAGTCTTGAAATGAAAAATGATATTGATGATGTCAGTGTCTCCATTTCAAATCTCTCGGAGGACGACTTGAAAGTATGGGGAGTAGCATACTACATAGCTCCTGAGCACGTCAATGAAATGAAAGAGTATCTTGATGTGCGTGAGCAGGATGGATATTCCACCCATCGAATCATGTTTCACGTACATTCTGTGCCAGATCTTACGCCAGAAATTGAAAGGGTGCTTAGTAAAATGCCACGCAACAGTGACGGAGATTTGGTCATAGAGTCCATGATATATATTGGAACCATTGACAATGACTCATTCGTGGGTCCCGAAGATATCGAAAAGACTGCTGATGTTATTAGAACAGGAAGTGGACCTAGTGGAGCCAACTACGAGTACTTGCATGAAATCACAGCAGCTGTTCGTAACTTGGACCCTCTTGCAAGGTCTCGAGACTACTACTTGGAAGATCTCACCCAACTTGCGCAGCCTCACAAATTAGACTTATAGACAATGGATGCCATTCGAAGCTTATAGAAACTTACCCTTTTGAAACTAAGATGTATATTACCAGCCACAACGTATATTCCTATTATCCATGCTTATATATATAATTGAAACCCAATTCTAGATCTGCATCCCTATGCGTACTTTTGCTCATCTAAGGCACTTGAGAATATTCTTCGGATGTGGTGATCAAAATGTCAGCAAGTCGATCGATTTCGATCTGAACTTTCCTGAAATCTCCTGTCGATGCAAAGTCTCTCACCATTGGGAAAGTGTTCCATTCATGCACACCGTCGTCAAAGGGTGGTGCATTGTACGGTGTTCCGAAGAGCAAGTTGAAATATCCAGCACGCGATGGCTGACTATCTTGCCTCATGAGGAAGGTGAACGCAGCATTCATCATATTCTCATTAGCTGCTTTTCTTGAACCGGCTAACATCGCAGGTTCCATTGAGGAGGTGCTCTTGATGAATTCCTTCCAATGAGTGCGGAATTCGTGAAGTTGACGGAAGTTTTGGCGGAAACTTTCAAGAGCATTTTTGAGTTTGCTGTAGTCCACTTGTGCATTCGATGAGAAAAATGAAATCTGTTCGTTGACATATTTCTCCAAGTCCTGCTGGTAACGTAGCAAGTCCGACGCCAACCCAATGAAGTCGAATGGTAACACGGGATCCTCAGCCAAACGCAACCCTACACGAGCCAAAAGTTCCACAATCTGAATATGTTCCAGCATTGACGAGTCAAGTTCCTTCACAAAATTGCCGAAGCTATCGAGTGTTGAGCCGCGGGGGATAGGCTTGCCCCTAAAGCCAACATCCAAGCATGGGTAGTTCAATCGATTGATGAATGGAATGTAGTTCTTGTACTCGACCAAATTATTAGAAAAGATGTCCTTGTCACCATGCTGAGACTTATAGAGATCATATAAGGTTGCCATGTTGCTCTTCTGCTTCTTTTGTTCCTCTGTGAGACTAATTTTGCGAAGCTCTTCTCGGATGGTGCTCAGGAACATAGGATTTGTCAAGATAGTCAACACATCACCAGTGGCAATTTCGCTAACGTCGATGTATGCATAGCCTCCTTCAAATAATTGCTTTCTCTTCTCTTCTAACCATTCTCCGGACCCAGCCAAATTGTACTCCGTAGCATCGAATGAAACAAAGTAGATTGACCTCGACGGATACCAGTCATAGCGTCTCTGTAGGGAAGTGAAAACCTTCACAAGCTCCAACAAAGTTGCCGTTCCACTAGCCGAAGTGGATGCACCGTAGCCCAAGGAATCACGAGCTGCACCAAAGATAATTCCCTTACCAGCTTGCTCTCTGCCACTTATCGAACCCACAACATTCCAAATCAGATGCGTATTTCTCTTCTTGTTCAGAATATTCAACTTTAAAGAAACTGCTCCATCACCGGAATATCTCCCCTCACCAAAGTCAGCACCTGAGTTTCCAAGCTTTTTGACCAAAACCTCACCATCCTTCCAAGAGATTGGGATTGTGGGGATTTTAGCTGTGATTTCAGATTTTTCCCAGTTCGCACTGCCAATAGAATGAGACGACCATCCCGGGGTCAAAACGTCTCCATAACACACTCGAGTATGACCCACGTTAACACGCTGAATCATGTCATCATGTTTTTCTCCTGCCCACTCAATGGTTGGAGAAATAAATATCACGGCTTTTGCGCCAAGTTGGGTGGCGGCGTACACTTTATTGGATTCTGGAGTGACCCCGCCATACCTTATCAAAAGAATGGCATCTTTCACAGATACCCCAGCCTTGTCTAATCTCCCGAAATCCTCCATTTCTCCATAGTTCACGTAGATATATCTGGCGTCGATTTCTCCATTCGTACTTGGAGAAGTAGGATTGAAGGCTAGGTTCTGCATGCTTTTATCCGAACCCTCCGATAGCGTAGCAGAAAACGATCCGTCGGCCAACTTGACATATGTTCCCTCCTTATCTGGGTAGTTTAGAAAAGAGTCGAGCTCATGGAAGTCGACCTGTTGTACTCCATTGTTGTGGAAGTATGTCTCGACATATCTTACCATCGCCAAGTCACCGGTGGTGCCCGCCAAATGCGGCATAGACGAGAGGTACTCGATGTTTTCTTTGAGGGAGGCTGCCTCGATGTACTGCTTCATTGTGTTCGCTAGCATATCCACATCGTAGAATTTGCCCGTGGAGAAAGCTCCGCCACTGGCGCCATTGACACCATCACTGTTTTCACTTCTAGTGACAAGGTACATCAATACAATGACAAATAACACATAGATTAAACGCTTGACCACTAACGGGTTGCCCAACTTTAAAATGGACAGCTCATACTTCATGTTAAAATAATTGTAGCCTTCGTAGATAGGATCTAAGTAGCGTGAAAGCGGCACTCCAAAGTTATCCTTGAAGGTATATACAAATGTTCTAGTGGCGAAGAACGCTCTTTTCACTAAACTTTCACGCTTGGGCGGCTCGTATACCTCGTCTTCGTCAATTTCAAATTGTTCAATGGGTGGGCCGGAAGTGAAAACGTCGCCAGCGTTTTCCAGGGCACCTGAATCATCATATGCTGGCGGAAACGCAGGCATCTGACCACCAGGATTCTGGCTGCCGGAATGTAGCTGCTGGTACCGACTCATGATATGGAAGAGCTCCTATGGGTATTTAGTAAGTAAGTAGTGTTTTAGTGCGTGATAGTTAGATATGGAAGGCACGTGACCTGAAGAAGACAAGAGCTTGGCATAAATGTAGGTGACCAGAATAAGAGAAAAAAAAGAGAGTGAAAATAAGAATCAATAAGGAGATTCGAGATTGAGAATAGGGAAAAGTTGAAAGTTTTTGGGGGGTTTTTAGTGGATGATTTCTGCGTGGAGTTTCTAAGTTACTTGTTGGCCCTGCGCCTTTATCTTAGAGGAAGCGCGAGCATATCGAGAGTTGAGAGGGAATGCCAAAATGTGCTTGTTAGGAGGAAAGAGAAAAAATTGAATCTTGGGGATTTGAAAGGAACGATAAGAATTTCGGAAATTTTCTCTACTTCAACGAACGAGAATCAAGATTGAGCATTAAAAATCAATTAGTTTGGATTAGGTTTTTCATCTTGAGGCAGACTGCGAATCCCGGACCTTCAAGTAAGAAAAACTGATAAACAATATAAAAAATGGACAATCTGTTGAAACGGTTATCCTGGCTGAAATTATTATACTCTGACCAATGTCTTCAAGTTACATTGTGCTTTGCTGGCGGAATGATTTGATTCAGTGAATGTAGACTGGATCTTAAGGTGACTTACTAACGATTATAAGAGTCTCAAGAAGTTCAAAAAGGAACCGTAAAACAAACTTCGTACAAGCAAAATTTCTTGATACTTAGTCTTTCCCTTCTTTCTATCTTCCAATTCCAATCCCACCTCCATTAATCTGAACCTCCCCAAACCTATCCCTCTGTCCCTGCACATAACCAGCACGTTTATACCATTCCAGTCATTTCTCCATGTCTATCTAGCCCTCCCTGGGTAAATTCTCCAGCAGTCGCTTTCTAACGAATTCATAGTCTCCCTTTATAGTTGGATACACCACAATATGCTAATTTCGCTCCAATTACGATGAGCAACCCCCCACAAGACGGCCTAACGCCCAAGGCTAAGTACAAGAAATCAAACAAGAACAATGACTACCAGTCGCTCAACAACGACGTCTCGCAGCGATTCGAGACTCAGATTAAGAACTCTAGAAAGCTTAACGGAAGCTCCCGCAAAAATCAGATCTCCATCAACCATTTGATGGAGTTTCAACTGTATCGGGATCTGCCTGAGTACCATCAGCAACATCACACTCCTCGCCGCAACTCCAACAACAACACCCGCAACAGACGTCCGAGGTTGTATTTGCATGGCATGCGCTTCATCAACGTCAACTACAAGTTTGTAGTGGACTATCGCAAGCCATACAAGACCCAACAGATGGATCCGAATGTGCCTGTGGATACCGAGGATATTCTTCAGATTTTGGTGCCCAGAGGCAACGCATGTCCCATTTGTCTCTCTGAGGACTTGGTTGCTCCTCGAATGATCACTTCATGCGGCCACATCTTGTGTTTGACGTGCCTTTTATCTCTTTTGGAGAGCGAAGTGCCGGTCCACAAGAAACAAGAGAGTAAAGTCATCGTGGAGAAATACAGAGACTGTCCTTTATGCGGATCAATCATCAGAAAGCATGATGTGAAACCTGTTCAGATAGACAATGTTGATGAACGGTTCGAGGTCCCCAAAATCAACGACGAGGTGGTTTTAACTCTCATGACTCGAAAGTCCGATAAAATCGTACCTTTGCCTAGCCATTTAGAACACTATGGCAATGCAATTGATGTGTTTCCTTGGGCATCGCAGCATGAGCCAAATCTACTGGAATATCTGAGGTTCTTTAAAGGAGATTTGAGCTATGTGGTAGCCATGCACGAGAAAGAGAAAAAGGATATTCTTGCAGCCTACGAGTTGGATAAAGAACTTTACCAGGATGACGGAACGTTCATGAAACTTGCCTTGAAGAACATTGATGAGGACATTTCCAAATGGTCGCAGAAGTTCAGCGAAGATTTATCACCACACTATCGTCCGGCTGATCGTGGCAATTCGTCTAACAGCTCACACACCCTCTACTACTATCAAAGTGGGTTCAAGTCATCAACGACGTACGTGCTTTCTCCGTTGGATATGAAAGTGCTCAAGTCCTGCTATAATCAGGACTACGCTCTGTTACCAAGTTCTGTAATTGCCAGAGTGGAAAACATTAGGTTTGAAGAGCTCACGGCAGAGACAGCGACTACGAAGTACAAATTTTTGTCACACTTGCCACAGGGTACATCTATTGGTTTTATGGAGTGCAACTGGAAGAACAATGAATATATCACTCAGGAAACTTGGGACACATTCAAGGCAGACCTTGAAAAGAGATCGAAGCAGTCGCAGAAGAGACTAAGGATAGAAGAGAAGAACCGCAGAAGAGCACTTAATGAGGAAGAGAAGAGAGCACGCGAGTTCATTGAAAGAGAAAACAACGGAACCAATGACGAATACCACAATTACGATCACGACTGGATGCCAGCTGCATCGTTCGGAAGCTTGACAATCTCAGACCACCGCGATATGCCAGCATTGGCCAGTGGAAATACGCAAACGTCTGCAAGTACCAGCGATCAGAGCTCGGAAGAGCGTCCTGCCATGCAGAAGACCGTTTGGGGAACGCAAATCCCAAAGTCTGAAATCAAGAGTCTTGATGAAGAGGACGGCCAGGACTGGGATGCCGAGGAAATGATTAGAAGAGCACGCGAAGAGATGGAGCGGAGCGAAGCGCAAAATGGACCAGGCAAGAAAAAGAAAAAGAAGAAGATTGTCTTGCTTTCGTCTGGCTCGGCTTGGACTTGATCATATATTTCAAAAAAATACATTATTATCAATGCACCAGACTGAAGGTGATTAATAGAGATGATGGCATAGGGAAAAAAAGACTACAACTACAAACCTCCACTGCGAGAGCATAGATACTGATGTAACAATTCTCTATTAAATTGAAATTAAAGTGACCTTGCTATGGTCTTTCTCCAGTACTATGGACATTCTCAAGCTTCTCCATATATTCAGTCGCGCACAATTGAACTCCAACTATCAACCACCATGTCTACATTCAAAAAGGTCAACCTCAAGTATGTGTAAACGCTGTGGCCTAAAAAGTCCCAAGAACCTACTAACAACAGTTCTGTCAATGATTTGAGAACCGCTACCGACGAATATCTCCCGCTCACAATGGCCCAATTGGGATACGAACAGTCGTTCACGTTAATCGATACCAAGCTTGCCTTGGGATACCTGACGGTGGCCATTGCAGGGCTCTTGTTCTATATGGACAAGAAACTCGCCTTTAAAGACACGTATTACTATGTGATTGCGTGTGTGGCGTTGTATGGCATCATCTCGGCCATCTTGTACTACTTCACTGCTGGCCCCGAGAAGAACAACAAGTATGTTGGATACACTGACGACAAGAAGAAGATTTCTGTGTACACTTGGACTTCCAAGTATGATCCCATTTACCATGTGAAGATTCTTTCGAATGATAATGTGGATAGTGCTACATTGGTGGACATTCCATTCACCAAGTTTTATGATGCGTTTGGCTTCATTAACCAGGAGGTGTTTACAAAGTTGGTGAAGGAGGCATTAGAGAAAAAGAGTGAATAGGGAATGAAAGTCGTGAGCTGTGAAACGTGAAGTGTACTGATCAGAAAGATGTGCAACACTAAAAGTAAGTTGATCACAGGAATTTCAATAGTAAAGTCAACCTTGGGGACTTCCATTAGACTTTGTAAAGTAGTGTTATTATTATGGAATGTCTGGTATCTTTTTGTCCATCTGTGAAAACCAACGGCACCAATACTGGACAACCAGAGGTAGCACCTTGACAGACGGTAGGAAATTCGCATAGAATGGCTCACTGAGTGTCCCTGATTCCCCTCGAGAAACTTTCTCTACTATGCATTTGGCCAAAGCGATGTGATTGACCAATGGGGCAAAAAATGTCCTGCTGGGCGAAATGTCCTTGAACATCTCGGTGGTGAGTTGACCGGGAGTCACCAAAAGCATACTGATCTTCCTATGATGATGGAGCTCGGCCGTCAAGCACTCATGAATTTGCGTGATAGCTGCCTTTGATGCAGAATACACCAGCAAGTTCTTGGGCCCGAGAGCACCAAGGATGGACGACACCGTCACCAAAGATAACTGGGAGTTCTTATGGAACTTCAAGTGATTTCTTACGACCCGTCTCACTATCTCAATCATTGCAAATGTATTGACGTTGAACAGCTTATTGATGGCTTCCTCCGACATGTTTAGCAACGACCCACTGTAGCAGACACCGGCGTTGTTGACTAAAACCGAGATATGCGTATTCTCGTTGCGTAGCAGACGTAGCGTAGCGTCCACACGGCTCTTCAACGCAGAATGCGATGCAATGTCACAACAGCAGAACTCCACTCGAGAATCAAACTTGAAGCGAGGCTGCTGAATGTCAAATATGATCACTTTTCCCACCTGGTGATCATAGACTAGACTCTTGACGACTTCAAGTCCTAGACCTGCCAGGCCACCGGTGACCAAGGCAACGTCATCTTTCCCGAGCAGTTTCCACTCAGCAGGAACCTTGAATATTTCATTTAGTATCGATACGATTTCTGCTATGGTGCAAGCCACGTATAGTAGAACATAGGTTAATTGGAATCGAGAATAGATACTGACTGTTAGTAAACGAATAAAGAGGCGGACCAAAACTGGAACATACCATAGTAGGAAGACGATTCCATATCCCCTATAGCGATTCTGGACGCCCAACAGCACAAGGGTGTCTATACTGAAAGGATAGTGCATTGGTTAGTGATTTCTCGGTTAAGGTAGAATGCAGATCTTAGTGAGATGACGGGAAAATAGCCAGATCATGAACGGAGGTGAATCACAAATGATATCGAATATTTATATCATTCAAGAAATCTTGCAAATTGAAATTTTCATCTGTTTATATAATTTTCTCTATTATTCTATTTGAGTCAGTTAATTTGCTATGTTGGAGATTTCGACAGCTTATCTGTCGCAACCATTAAGCAACTTGATACCTTCACAAACTTACGTTTCGTCAGCTCTATTCATTACATTTTCTAAATTACCATCCGCTTTTGCTGCATTAATTAGCCCAATGCTCCTATGGCTTGTTGTCACGGTCATAGTCATACCCTCTAGCCACTCCACTGTGTCCCTCCTCAACCAATGCACCTTCACCATCGTTGTTGTCCTGCCAGTCACTTCCCAATCCCGTCCATTCTCTCGTCTGCAAATGTGCTGCTGATGTCGAATAGGTGCCTCTCACAGCCACAGCAGAGGAGAGTTTCTTCACCAAAGCTCCCGTCTCTTCCTCTTCGTTCTCTTCCAGAGTAATCTGGAGATGCTGGAGTCTATGCAAAGGACGAGCATTGCTCACGTACTGGCCAGTTACAGGGTTGAATTGTGGCTCCTCGTCTTCGTCTTTGAGCTCAGTTGGCTCTTGTTCGGCCGCATCGGACTCATTTGCCTCAACTCCAAGATCATCAAGGATTCGGTTGAAATCCGTCACCCACTTGCCGGTCCACGACACCTCGTCACTGAGAGCCAAAAGTAACTCGTATGGAGTGACAATGGGCTTGAAATACTCGCTCGTTTGGTCCAAGATAATTCCCTGGTGGTCACATCCGAGAATACACCACATGTCAATGGCATCGAAATTAGCCAACTTGGCCACGTTGGGCTTTCCGACAACAAAAATGTAGTGTTTTTTACCTTCTTCCCGGATTTTCTTGCTAATTCCATTGACTAAGCTCTTGGTGTTGGCCAAAGATAGCGTATTGACAAGAATACCGATTGTTCCTGCTGCTCTAGCCATGTGCATGTATCTGTACCGACGCATCAAGTTGGGGAATGGACCTTGGGCCACTCTGTTTGATACCGGATCAAACACACTTACAGACTGGAACTTGGTGGTCAACTGGAGAAGACGAGGAGCCTCAGGCTGTGATATGTGGAATAGCTCATAAGTGGTGAGGACCTCATCGTACTTCGAGTTGATACCTGAATCTGACTCAGAATCTGACTCACCGTAAGAGGATGAGCCTTGCTCCGAAGCAATGATGCCCAGGAATACTCTGTTCATGGATCTTAGTTCGTTTCCACTGAAAGTATTCTGTTTGTATCCAAGCACAGTAGCATTGACATCCTTTACTTCCAAGTCTGCGACAAACGTCGAGTACTCAGGCAACTTTTGAGCAATTTCAAACAACAAATGAGTATGTGGAGCATCGGCCATGAGAACAATTTTGGATTCGGCAAACTCTTCCAAAGGATACCGAGCTTTGAACGCTTTAACAAGTTCATCGATGTCAACCGATGGTTTTCCAAAGATGTAAGCAGATTTGATCGACGCAGCGGGGTTCAAGCAAGCGTCACCAAAATGGACCACAAGATCTCCACTTACGTGCTCAGCAGCGACCTCATCAATGCAACATGACGAGTAGGAGGTGTCCGCCAAGATCCAGATTCTTTGCTTATCTAATGGAGACTTTTCTGTACAACAGCCATCTTTAGAACAACTTGCCTCTTTCTTGCAAGATCCAGACAATACATGAGATCCGCAAGCACAAGCGTCTTCTTCAGGAACATCATTTTGGGCCCTTTCTCCATTCTGTTTCTGCACCTCTGACGTCAATCCAAGACGTTTTTGAACTTCTTGAGCAACTGCAGCAGAATCACAAACCAAGGAATCAG
>Ga0160505_100233_pt1 | contig 38698 bp, 19 predicted proteins | sample DIDeMG_FD_108225 | JGI IMG/M metagenome (GOLD analysis project Ga0160505, IMG submission 108225) | Enriched chicken feces microbial communities from UW Madison campus, WI, USA - DID2874_E49_Stillage MG | ecosystem: Host-associated > Birds > Digestive system > Large intestine > Fecal ... | reverse complement strand
CAAAAAAAAAAAAAAAAAAAAAAAAAAAAAAAAAAGAGAGAGCTTAGAGAACTGCAATAATGAAATACTATACAGTTAAAAATCACTAGCTTCAAAAAGAGACTGAAAATAATAAGAAAAGGCGCCAGGTTGAACCAGTGATATCAGGGGTGTACTCTACTCTGTATCAAGCAGTATTGCTTTTTCGGTTCTTTTTGGTATACCCATATCATCCATTAATTACCTTTTGCCAATATCTGCAAGTCTGCAGAGCTGTACGCTTATAGTGAGTCTTTATTTCAAAGAAAAGACCTCGCCATAGCAAATAAAATTGATGGTCTTTTGTTTTCCAACTTCTACACCTACTAATAACAGTAACATTGAAATCAGAACTCTGAAATCCTCTTATTCCCTTCAGTATGAGCCTGCAACCTATGAATTTGAAGTATCGAACGGCTTATTAACGGTCACCTCTCTTTTTACGAAACTTTTGTTACCTACGTAGTAAAGATGCAGTAATTATGTAGCCTTTTGTAGCTATCAGATTTTACAGTCTAGCGGCGGCAACAACGGCACCATTCTATTTATTTTTTTCCTAAAACTTCAAAACCAAACAAGCGCCAACTCTACTAGCCATATCTAGTTAGTGTACCGCTTAAAACGTTATCTAATACCATTAGACCATAATATTTTTGAAAATGCCATTTTTAATGCGTGAACAAGAAAACGTATATATGCATTGCGCAATACTGCTGCAGCTAGTTTAAAAAATCCCTATCAATGTAATCTATCTTAAACCACCCTGTCGGCTGAGAGAAACCCTAGGTATGTCCACTAAGATTGCTGTATCGTGCTGTCTGTCGCACGTGGTGTCCCCGTGATTGTGTTTATTGCATTGCAAATGTCACCAATTCCACTGCCTTCCATTATCAACTGCCTTTTTTTGGTTTCTAGATGCCTAATCGGTATTGACAAGACATTGTTTTGGTTTGTGGAGATTTCAACATCGAAGTCGAAGTTGGGTTGTTTGTTCAAGAGGTTATGCCATGCAATAAAGCCAACAATAGACACCAGCATGGTACAAGAAACAGATATTTAGATTATTTTTCTGTAAGTCACGATGCATCTGATGAGGATGACACAGATTAGCCCTATAATAGAAGATAAAATTAGACGAGGAGGTCATTTTGCTTGAATCTGGGTTCCACTTATGTCAAACTACCATATATCTGAAACAATACAGTAACTGCCACTAATAGCCATGGGAGAAAGCAAAACGTTTTCTAATAATAAATACCGTGGTTTTAAGGATTTTTGTATCTATATCTATTTCAGATACGGTTTTTCATTGCTCAACCCAGTTTTTCCCCATCTTGAGTCTTCTTATTCCGGGGCTACTCCGTAGTGTTGTAGTATTGTCAACTTAAAATTTACAATATCATACCATTTTATAAGCCATCCAGTAATAACCCCTCTTCATCACATCCAATTTTAGACACCCTCTCATTTGAACTGACATGTTGAAAATCAAATAAAGATTTTAGTTGTCAAGTAAATTGTTAGAGTAAAAAGAAAACACATTTTTGGGCTTTTTATGACAAGTAATGAGCTGCGAGCAGGCTTAGCTTGATGAGACTAAAATACGTCCTAGTGGCAGAAGTAGCTATGAAAATAAAATATATTATAATCCACTATGAAAAAAGAACAAAATAAAGTATTGTGAGAAAAAAAGCAACTTGTGGATCTGTAAGGTATCTGTGAATACATCATATCTACAGGTGATATAATTTCAAGACATGGAGTTTCCATCGATTTTGTTTATTATGCCGCACTATCGTCTATATGATTACTCAACTTATAACTCAGATTGGTGGATTTTCAAGTTTAAACTTTGCAAAAGAATATATACTATGTATTCTGTGACCCAATTTCTTTCAAGTCAGACTGCAATTTCTTGATTGAGAAAAGCTTACTTGAACTTTTTTTATTGAAAAGCACATGCTTCAATAATATTTAATATGTTGCAGTTGTCAAATGCATTACAAGTTTCATAACTCAAAGACGCCAAATTCTCCCTAAACCATGTATTGCTGAGGGAATATTAAGGTAAATGGTCTCTGGTGTACTAATATCAATGTATCTTCATTGTATTGCTCTAATTAAGCAATACATATGCAAAATCTAGCAACTCAACCTCGCACAAAATTGTTTGTTAGTATTAATGGTAAATTTCCAAAATTTCTTAATAAGAAAACTCATTCATAAATGGGTTTTAAAACATTGTGATTTATAAACAGCGGAGACAGCTTGTTGATGGTGACATGTCACGATTGTTGCAAGGTTTATAATCTACTGGAAATTTTGCTATCATAACTCATTTTCTGGCTGATAAAGTGTTACTATAAGCTCTATAGCTTTTTAGTCAATATCTTTTGCGGATCTCAAGGTTCTCGGTACTAGATAGATAGATAATCAGTTTATTGTTCTTACATCAACTATCTCCCGGTACTATACTTTGGTATTTGTTTTTACTGCTTGAGCTTTTCGAGTGGCTCATGTGATGATGGTTTTGTATTATCACTTCCTTGGATATTTTCTCTTGTCTCCGCGCTTTATGCATTCTACATGTTAAATATTTTGCATGCGACTCCTCAGATTTTCTTGCCACTTGCTGGTTTACTTATCTCCAAAATTGGGGTTTCTAAGCGACGGACTTGATCTCACTTGGATAGTAATTCAAGCGTTTGCTCATGCTGGAAAACAACTTATCTTTTTCTGCTATAATATACTGGCTAGATTAGGTTTTATATATTTAAATATTAAGCATAGTAATATTTCACATATCAAAAGATTTGTATTGACTAGTAGAATGTGATTTCTAGTTGAATTGGCATACTTTAGCGTTGATCACATAAACAATATAAGGTTTTTGTACTCAAGGACTTTGTTTGCTAATAAAGTAAATGTATCGGTTTACAAAAGTGGTTTATGTCTGACATAAACTTAGTGAACCCTTTTAAAAGAAAATAGCGTAGTATACAAATCTATAAATAGTCTGCATCACAATAATTCATTAGTGTTCCCAGACATCAATATTGAGATTTTTATTGCTTCTAGAGAAATACTATTTTGTGATAATGTAGGTTGTCAGGATTGTTTTTCTTCTTGAATCAGCAGAAGGTTTTTGGTTTGACCAGCTACTTTGATATTATTTGGATAGCCAGAAAGCTCTAGCAGGATTTATTTAAAGAAGTTCTGGTTACTTTCTAGAGGATTCTAAGATGATTACCTTTAGTATATTTCAACAGGCATTGATATTTATAGGCTTGTCATTATGAGCACTGAAATTCCTGTCGTTGATTCTTTACAGCTGTGTTTAGTAATTTTTCACTGGAGTGAAAGCCATAGTAAAGGCTTAAATAAAAGTTGTTTTTGGCTTACATTTGTATTGAATGCTATATATAATTATTACATCTACAGTTTTTAACTATTAATATTACTGTTATTGGGCTTTATTAAATGTCTCGGTTTTCTCCCAATTTTATTGTTCCCCTTAGTTTTGGTAGCTATTTAATATGCATAATATGTAGCTAGCAACCCATCTAGAAATCTCTGTTACACTAAATTTTAGTATCTGGTTGTGTATGTCTTTTCAGTAATCCAATGTTTATACACGTAAGAAGTATCTTATTCAATGTGTATAGTATGTACTTTAGATTATGTGCGGGGTATGTATTTAAAAACAATAACTGTTTTTATTACACTATGACTAGTTGAATATTTGAGGTCGAAATACATATACTCTTGACTTAACATTTAAAATGCGAGATGTTATAATTCTAGACAAATGAAAGAAATTCTATTGCTAAATAACTCAAAAATATGTGAAAAACTTGACCAACTTAACACTTGTATAAGAATTTCTTACAATTTTGGTACTGAGCTAAATTCCATAGGGACACACTTTTTGAACATCTACAGACCCAGTACTACAGGAGGTTGGAAAAAAGGGGATTGTTATGAAATATTTCATATGTTTCATTGCCTGGCTACAGAAGGAAAAATTATCAAAACATTTCTATTCCCGAGGACCCTTTGCAAGAGGAAATAGGATTGGTTAAAAATTTTGACAAAGTAAAAGATATTTGTACCTCAGAAATGCAGGAGAACCTGCACCTTGGAAAAATGTTATGTCTATAAGAGAGCAAATAAATGGGCTGGGGCCCGTTCTTCGGGAGACTCAGAAGGCTCCAGCTAAGAAAAGGACTTAAAAGTTTATGACTATAAATCAAGCCAAGTGGTATTAAAATAGACCAAATGTTGAAATGAGAAGCGTTTAAGGCGAAAAATACATATTTCCCATCGGTTCTCATGTCCGAAGGGTTCTCTGATTCGTTAGTTGACTTATGCACCATCTTATAGAAGATTACATTTTTCAAATATATTTACTTATAGTCTATTTTTTTTCATTTTTTATTTACTGTAACTAGATGACTTTTGGAATATTACTGTTCTATATGTCAGTCATAATAAATTTTGTTCATGATTAAAATACGATTAATGTTGTCAAATGATTTCTAACCCGGATGTGCCATGAGTATAATAAGGCCTTCAAGATATATACTATGTTATACGTGGAAACTAATCCCAGTGTGTCCACTCACACAATAAATTGATAAATTCATGTCTCTTTAAAGTCTGCAAAAAGAAAACACCTGCACAGAACTTAAATCCTTTTTTAATATGATATTAAAGATTCAAGTTGATGTTACTTTCTTTTTATGATTATGCGAAACACTAGATATGTTAGTTAATTCCAAAGACATAATAATGATAATAATAAATCTGTTTATTGTCCTGATATCCAAGTGACGAAAAAAAGTTTAAATAAAATAACAATGTAAAAAGATATTTAGCTGTGGAATGCTTTCCTCTGCAAGGTTGATCTAGCAGTCGTCCTAACAGGTATTTGGAGTCTCAGCCTTCGTTGGCACCAAATTCACCACGCCCTCTGCCTGTATGTCAAAGGAAACATTTCGGGACCATCAATGCAGTCCGATGTCTCAGTAGGAGTATAGGTTTGTAAAACCTCGACTAGTTGTGCCGTTAAGCTATTTTAAAAGCATACCATGTATAAATAACCAAGGGTAATTGCTTATGTCTTTTTTGGTACCTGATTAATTTGAAATATTACCTATCTGTCTTCTTTGGTATTTTTTTTACGTGGATCATGGCCTATAGAAAGCTATATATAATAACTCAAGTTGCAAATGTAGGTCGATTAGGACGTTTTCAAACCACCAAGAAAGCATTGTCTTCTCGGTTTCAGGGACCAAATCAGGTCTAGTTTATATCAGGCGCGTGGGTTTTTAACGGTTTTAGCCACTGTGTCAGCAACAGTGGGTTGTATTGAACTGTAAATATGTATTACTAATATTATAATTCCGTTCTTTAGATTTCTTTTATAGGTTCAGTGAAGACATTCACACAGGCTAAGCACTAGACGAGAATTCTCTCGGTAATCATATACCGATACGCCAGATTTGATTGTCTTATACAATATAACAGCATGCTGTCATCTATCTTGGGTTGTAAGCAGGAGAGCCTTTACTATGTACAATGTATAACATATTAACAAATTCTTTAACATATCAGATGCAGCTATGTAGACATTTAGTCAGCACTCGCCGTATCGAGACTATAACTTGGAAGTCCCAAGAGGATCTAAGGCAGGTTAAAACATCAGGCGGTAGATGGTAGATATGTGCCTTTATGAAAATGGGTTAGTGAGTTATAAGAATTTTGCATCGATAAAAACTATTCTTCATTCCATCTACAAATTCTCTATTTCAGATCATGTATAACGAGGTTGAGTACGGTCTAGTGGAATATATCCTATTTGACATCAGAATGTTTAATCCCCGTAAATAAGAGTTATAAGCTGTAATATGCGCTTTGTCTTGATTTATATATATATATTGAAAAAGCTATTTAAACCTCAGTAGTCAGTATGAAGCATAGAGAGTCTGTTTTTTTCGCCTGGATTGGTATGCGTTTTCTAACCAGTTACAGAAATCAGCACCAAATCTGTGGAACAATCCAATAAATTGGCACTCTAAGAATAGTTTTTTTTATCAACATTTTAGGTCTATGTGCTCCTTATGATCATAGATAATCAGGTTATTGTCCTTACGTCAAATAGTTATAAACAAATTTATAAAACAGATACCTTATAACCAAGGTCATGTAAGCACAATAAACTGATTATCTATCTATTTAACCAGTGTCATGCACTTTATACCTTAAACTATATATTTCTCGCAGCTAAACTGACCTTTATATCATCATTAGTAGCTTTCCAATATTGGTTGGTTATCTACATCCCTATATTCTCGCGGGATTTTTTCGCTGAAATAGTATTCACTATCTCAAAAGCTGGTATATAAATGTTAGCTATCATGGTTCTATGTTGTTTATTTATTTAAGCAAGGCAGTTATACACTCTATGAATTGAAGGATCCTTAGCTTACATATTTTTTTTTTTTTCATTTTTGTTTCGTACATGTTGACGGGAGCTAAAAGATACATAGAGTATGTGATTTAACACTTAAGTTAAAATATAATATATGAGAAATATACATTACCATTTACGCTTTAAATTTCACTCTTCATAGTAAAGCACAAGACAGAGCCCGTTGCCCTGGCAACGATATTACCCAAACCAGCAAAACCAAAGCAAACAAAAAAATTACCCAAGCAGTTAATTTTGCAGAACAGAAAACCTTTTTTCATTCCCTATATGTGCCTGGATATCAGCGCTCGTACAAGATCATCAACACTCATCTTTATAAAAATAAACACTACTTCGTCTGGTCGCACGGGTTCTTTCGTAGCGATATCAATACAACAACAATAAAATTATCACGCACAATATGGATGACGAAGAGAACTACGCTTTGTTACCGCTGACTGACCGCGCTACTCACAAGCAGTGGAAGGTTCGGCTTGCGGCCTATGAAGAGATGCGGAACCAGTTCACCTTGTCAAAAAGCGAGACCGACCCCTGCTTTCAGCCGTTCATCGACAACCCAGGACTCTACAAGCAGATTGTGACAGACTCAAATGTGGTGGCACAAGAGACAGGACTGGCAACATTGGCAACTATGCTCGAATATGGCGGCAGCACAGTTTGCCTGCGGCTACGACCAGCTGTAGTATCAGCTATGATCGAGAAGTCCCTCGGATCCAGCCGAGCTGGCACACGAAAAAATTGTCTTGAAGTACTGCTGTGGTTTATTGAATTGGACACACCGGACCCTATTGTAGAAGAACTGCTGCCATACCTAAACCACCGCATGCCAAAACTTGTGGCCGGAGCTACGCATGCTCTTACAGAGATCTTTAGATTGTTTGGTACTTCAACTGTTTCAGCAAAAAGTGTGATAAAGGTACTGCCGAAGTTATTTTCACACGCGGACCGGAACGTACGAAAGGAGGCCACGGGGCTTGTTATTGAGCTATATAAATGGCTGGGCGACGGCTTGAAGAATGCAGTGCTCCCTGCACTCAAGCCCGTTCAGCAAAAGGAGCTGGATGCCGAATTTGCAAAGGTTAATGGACAAAAGTCTCAGCCAGAGCGGATGCTAAGATCACAGAAAGAGGCTATGGAACGACAAGCATCTAACGGCATTTCAGCAAAGGGTTTCGATAACAATCAGGATGCGGAGGAAGAAGAAGGAGAAGATAATGGCATGCTAGACTTGATAGAACCTATTGAAGTCAAAAGTAAAATTCCAGCGGATTTTGCAACCCGGCTAGCGTCCTCAAAATGGAAAGATAGAAAAGAGGTGCTGGAAGAGGTCTACCCCATGGTTAATGTGCCACGAATTAAGCATGATGACTATGGTGATGTAATCAGAATACTCGCCAAATGTATGAAGGATGCCAATATTCAAGTTGTCGCGCTTGCCGCCAACACCATTGAGTGCTTTGCTAAAGGTTTACGACGAGATTTTGTTCGATACATTCCATTCATCCTGAGCCCCATGCTTGAAAGACTCAAGGAGAAAAAGGTTCACGTCACCGAAGCATTACGAGCTGCACTAATCGCTGTTTTTAACTGCACTACACTTTCAGAAATCCTTGATGAAACCCTTGAGTTTCTTAAGCATAAGACTCCTCAGGTTAAGATTGAGACGCTCAGATTTCTGACCCAATGTCTTTCTACCACGAAAACCATGCCTAAACCCAGTGAGATCAAGTCTATCATGGAAGCTACCGTAAAGTTACTAGGCGATACTCAAGAACCTGTACGAAATGGAGCTGCTGAACTCGTGGGCGTGGTTATGAAACTTGCCGGCGAACGCGCGATAAACCCGTACCTAGAATCTATCGATGAAATAAAACGGGGCAAGATTAAGGAATATTTCCAGGCGGCCGAGGTGAGAGCCAAGGCAAGCCCTGTTCCTGTCCCTGGCAGACCAATTGCACAAGTTAAAGGATCCAGAAAGCCCGCTCCGCCGCTTTCTAGAAAGAGACCTCTAGCAATAGACGCTGATCTGCCCAATAATACTTCACGGAGGCGGCTAGAGAGCACGCCCAAGTCACCACCGCCTACGAGACCAAGTTTTAACAGACCCTCAAGTCCTACACGACCATCTCATCATCGATCTACAATACAAGGCAGAGGACTTACAGGAAGGGTAAGCTTTTATAAATTCTTTTTCCCCCTTATTTTTCCCTCACCTATATTTGCATTGTTATTTCAGAGTTACTAACATTTTTCAGTCCTTGGCAAGTGGAAAATCAGCGTCATCTATTGATCATGGCCTGTTAGCAGCAGAAAAAGCTGAACTTGAACAGTTGCGTGGGCTCCGTACGGAGTGGGAGGCCGAGAGAGAGGCATATAAACACCAGAAACATGAGGAGGGCGTCGAAAAGCTACGCCTGATGCAAGAGATCAACGAACTGCAAAAAAAGAACTCACAACTAGGTGATGAACATACACGAGATATTCTTGCTATCAAAAGTCGAGATACACAGCTGACAAGAGTCAGGTCAGACCTAGAGGTCGCGCATGAGCGTATCACACAACTGGAGAGTGATATTGAGAAGATGTCAAAGAAGGCCGATTTTCGATCACCGTCAAAGTTTGCGTTTTCTTCTACACTTTCTACAGCACCAACAGCAACTTCGCTACTGCTGACTTCACCATCGTCACTGAGAACTAACAAAGATATCATGAATCAGTCACCAGACAAGCCAATAGATCGACCAAGACGTGAGTCGATGATGAGACCTATAGGCACAACCCGACCAAAGATAGGAAGCTACAGTTCTAATGGTGAAAACAGCAACGTGAATGGCAGTAGTGTTAGCGCGCGCGCATCAGCAACCCCAATAGCAGGAATGAGCGGGGTAACAGTACATAGAAGGGACACAGGTGCACGCGGTGCGAGCGGGAGCGACTCAAACTGGAAACGGGCGGCGGAAGTAACTCTTCAGTTGAAGGCGCGGATAGAGAACATGCGGCAGCGACAGGAGCAGAACCGGGGCGCAAACTACACGCGCAAGCTTGAGTGATGACTTGCAGTTACGTAAATATTAGGTATCCTGGGTGAGACTGCTACTTCAGTAGTTAATGGTAAACACCAATGATATTTAATAAAAAAAAAAAAAAAGCTTCTTCATCAATGATTTATTATTCAAGTTTTTACGGGCGCTTGTATTCACCAGGGTCACCCGCTGAGGGTCCGGGAAACCTCCAGGATAATTCTGTTTGGTTGATCCTATCGATGGCGGGGTGGCCCTTACCCTAAGGCAAGACTTCGGCAAAAAGCTGGCAAATACAGACATAAAAAATTTCAGAATTCAAAAACTGGAACTCTTCTTCCCTTTCTTCTCTTTTATTCCTCCTCCATCTTTATTAGAGTCTTGCTCTTCTATCATTCCTTTCGCCAGCACAAACTTTCTAGCATCAACAATGTCTCTCCGCATTCTCGTTCCCGTCAAGCGCGTCATCGACGCTGCTGTTAAGCCCAGAGTCAACAAGACTAACACTGGCGTTGAAACCCAGGGTGTCAAGTTTAGCATCAACCCCTTCTGCGAGATTGCCCTCGAGGAGGCTGTCAAGTTGAAGGAGGGCAACAAGGGTCTTGTTGAGAGTATCCATGCCGTTTCAATTGGCCCCACTAAGGCACAGGATATCCTCAGAATTGCGCTGGCCAAGGGTGCCGATACTTCTACCCTGGTCGACATCGGCAAAGCCGAGGCTCCTGAGCCCCTCGCTGTGGCCAAGTTGTTGCAGAAGGTTGTTGAGAAGGAAAACTCTAACATTATTCTGCTCGGAAAGCAGGCTATTGACAATGACTCAAATCAGACTGGCCAGATTCTCGCCGGTCTTTTGAAATGGCCCCAGGCTACTAACGCTGCCAAGGTGGTCGTTGAGGGCGACAAGGTCACCGTTACCCGTGAGGTTGATGGCGGTGAGGAGACTATCAGCTCTAAGCTTCCCATTGTTATTACTACTGATCTCCGTCTCAACGAGCCCCGCTACGCTTCTCTTCCTAACATTATGAAGGCCAAGAAGAAGCCTTTGACCGCCGTTAAGCCTGCTGACCTCGGCGTTGACATCACCAACCGTCTCCAGACCGTTTCCGTCAACTACCCCCCGACACGCAAGGCTGGTGTTGTTGTCGGCTCTACTGAGGAGCTTGTCGAGAAGTTGAAGGCCAACGGTTCCCTCTAAATGTGTGAGCCTTATCCCCCGACCAATTAGAGCACCGCACCGCTACAGCAGAAATCTCTTTTTCCCGAGGCCCGCGTGTACATGTTTTTTTTTGTGATAATGTCCTTAACGAATAATATATAAAGTGAAAATAAAGAAACTACAAACGAAATTTTCTTTTGGTGTTGGGTTGTGAATATTGCTTGAGCCTGTGCAGCTTTCTCCGCGAAACAGATGGTTTGATGTTTCTAGTTAATGGCCGGGGAATATTCGTCATAAGCCAAACGGGTAATTGCTTGGTTCTCAAAGAAGTAAAAAAACAAAAAAACGAAAAATAAAAACCTGGCGAGGGTTAGGAACAAACTAGGTACTTCGTGGTAGATTGGTAACTGAAACTCGGGGTACACATGTATGCGTTTACGTGGGCATAACCATTGGTTGAGTTTAATTAGATAGCAGTTTAAATAACATATTTACGGATTTTTGGATTTCAGTTGTCTAGTAGATGTAGCCAGTAATTGATTGATTGTAGCTGGGAACTTATGATTGGAGAGACTGGTAGAACTCGTTCGCAAATGCGCCATGGAAACCCATATCGGCAATAACGCCATAAGGCATGGATGCACGGGCAACCTGGGTCATGGTATTGGGGTCGATGGCAACAAGTGCTGATGCGTTGACGTTAGCGTCATATACCATAGAAAGCAACACGCCGTTAAGTTCAGTTTCGGGTGATGCTTCGGGTCCGCTGGACGGGTCGCGCACAAAGAGGGGCTCGCCTGCAATTATATTTTGGGGTGCCCATACAAGTGACCTATTTGTTACTGTATCATAGCGGATCAACCCATGGAAAGGCATTTCGGTTAGGTTAGTTGAATGAATTCCATAAACATAGCGAAAAGGCTTCAAATGATGACCAGGGTTGATTTGCGGCAGCTCAATGTTGTTGAGCTTGCTGCCCTCTGCTGTGAAAACAAGATCTGTGGGCGGCCCTGAAGTTGCCGATGTGTTGGATACAACTGGTAAACGTGCCTGTGCAAAATAGGCCGCCTCATGAGTAAAGTCTTGTGGTAGTGAGCGCAAGTTATCAAGCGAGAACTTCCAGATTACATTATGATCATCGAGTTTACAGTAGTTGAGCACAACATCACCCGTACTCTCATCATCCCAGGCACCAATTGTATGAAAGCAATAATGTGCGGGTGCTTTGAAGGTCTTGACGAGGCCATTCTTGCCAGAACGGTCCACCACATAAAAGAGCGAAGGAAGGTCTGGGTTCCAACGCTTTTCAAGAGAATCGACAATGTTGCCCTGTAATGCCACACCGAGGCCACCGTACTTGTAGACAGCCTGCCACACTCCTAAGATAACATATTTTTTTGTCAAAAAGAGTGAATGGAGGTAGCATGGCGGTGCACCAGCAATCTCGGCAAGCATGGTAACTTTGTTACCTTTATCACTAATCTTAAACACTTTGTAAGTTGCATTGGCGCCAAGTTCCAGATTGAAATTGAACTCTTCACCGGTCTCTGGATCAATCTGTGAATGTGAAGCGGTGACCTGCCCATTGAGACGAGAATCGAAGCGTGCCCAAGTGAAAGACTCGAGAGGTTCGAGAGTGACAGGATCAAGACGCTGCAACTTGTTGGAGTCAGTACGAGTGACAAGTGCAAAATCCGAGTCGCTAGCATCACCACCAGGCCATTTTGGCTGGATAGTCACACCAACATTGTACTCCTCAGGATTGGCGGGGAGCGCAGGGTCAGCAGGGGGTGGACGATTTTGTGCAAGCTGTTGCGCAGCGGCAAGCAATGCGGAAGGTGGTGGAGACACATCAGGATCCTGGAGGATGGTAGTGTTTTGCAATACGTATTCGACTGCAGGCGGCGGGTTGGGCCCAAAGATCTTGCGAGGTGGGCGTGTTTGAGCAAAGCCAGTTGAGGGTTCATAGCCTAACTGAGCAATGCGTGCCTTATGGGCATCTGTAGAATGTCTGGAGTTATATTTAACACCGATAGGACCTTTTCCACCATCGTGGTAAGGCGACCGGCGACATGAAAACTCAAAACGATGGTTCTGGGTGAAACCATCAAACCAGTGGTTAACAACAAGCTCCCCCTCGGCATTGTCAAAAGGGACAGAAAAAGAGCCCGGGCCCGTGCGGTAAAGCAAGCCTTCGTCTAGATACGATGGGAATGTGCCAGTGATAGTCAGGTCGATCGGCGTAAGCACATCAGGTTGGTTTTGGAAAACCGCAAGGCTATAATGCGGTTGCTGAGTACTAGGATATTGCCCCATTTTTTGCTGCTGCTGATTTTGATCGGGGAGGTTACTTGGGGTGTAACTTTTTAGAAATGAAGAATCTGCTAGAGACACAGACATCCTGTTTAAGTGTGCGAAGTAAACGATATTTATATCCCTTGAATAATGGCTGGACAGACAAGTTCTATAGACAGAGCCGCGCGCAGACGGTAAGCTTTTTTTCTGCAATACTGATTATTCTTGTGTATTATTCTTATGCTGCTGAATCACCTTGATAATTTCTAAATCAGCTCACTACAGAGATCACGAATTCAAAATCCTTTGTACTTATTTTGAACACAAACTCAAGTTGGAGCGAATGTGGATGCAAATCCTGTCGGAAGTTATCGTGCAGCTGTAAGTATTAATGCTTACTTGAAGCTAGAGTTGTAATGATATTGGGTGAACAAGCAGAATTAATTAACAAACTTAATATTATTATTTTTTCTCGGCGTATTATGCTGTTAACTTATGGTTTTTTTCTGGTTTCGGTCAAATGTGATATGTAGAGATTTTTGATCGGTATAGCTGCAATGTACTTGGTGACACTGACGAAAGAGCGTATGGTATAATTGTATAAAATGACCAGCGATTATTGAACTCAAACAATTCAAATTGATTGGTTAAGCTGGGGTTGCAATGTCCCAAAGGGAAAGTAATATGTATAGCTAATTGAAGGGAATAATGAAAAAGAGAAAAAAGGACCTACGATGGCAGATAAAGCTCCTATATATACTCATAAATACTACTATGAAAACCTTAGACCGGTTCATACTCAAAATACCGTAAGAGCAACCACCTAATATTTTGGGTTGATAATTCTCCAGAGCTCGCTTAGCAGAGACGTAAAGGGCCCTGGAGGATTAAATATTTTGAAGGGAACCCAATATTAGCATTTGGTGCCGGCGCCGGCGCCGTGCATAATGCATAGTTTTAAATAAATTGTGGGCAACGGACTTGTCGAGAATAGCTTGAGTTTGAGAGCAGGCGGCAGCTCGGAAGAAACAGTCAACTGTTTATTAGAATCATAGTGTATCCAGGATACCTTTGCTAATACCACAATTTATCCGTGGTATTTATTGAATTCACAGTAGCAGAACCAACATAATTATCCTATTGACTCAGGAGCTCGCAATCTGCTTTGTGCCGTCTGGGGCATCTCGTCTAGAATAACTCTAAACATCTCGCTTGTGTTATAAGGCTCGTTTAAAATTTCTTGTTTCTGCCTGTGGATTATGTCAGCAAACATAGCTAATTATGCAAGAGATATTAGAAATAATACTGGCCAAGAAAGCAGTATTCCGTCAGATTTGAATCTGAAAAAAACTACTATCGTCGCAATTATCGTGGTCTGTAGCCGAGTCTGTTTGAATTTTTAATAGATTATGGCGACTCAAATATGTTTTTTTTTTTAAAAAAAAGAACAAAAAACTCCAAACCTTGATGTCTTATGATACATTTACCTTGAATTGCAGACAGTTATTCTTGCTTCTTAAGGGTATAATAGGAGAGAAACTGCCTGAAAGCTTAAAAGCACCAATCTAAAGAAAGCCACCTCTTTGGAATAGTCTTTTTAAGGCCGTAGCTAGATACATACTATTGCCATGCCATATATGCGTACTATGACGGCTGATCATTTTGCCAGAATATAGTGCTTCCGTTACTGATAGGATAACACGTATTTTTAAACTATGTGCGCAAATAGTTCCTATCAGAACTCGCTTATTTTCTCAAAAAAAATAATAATGAAAATAAAAAAAAATAACAACCCAGGGTCTGCTTTTGAAGCCAATAAGAGCACTTGCCGTATTTTTATATCGCGACAAAGAAAAGGTTTTCTTATTATATTGAAAGCAACTGTCGTAAGTTAAATACCGATTTGGAGCATGTGCGCTAATAAACTCCAAATTTTGAAGAAAAATAAGACTGGCAAGCATAATATGATTTAAAAAGCATTATCTCGAATGCTTATGATTGCAAAAACTAACATGTTGGTAAAATTATCATAAAATCTTTTGGGGGTTTGATTTTAGGGAAGGTACCAAAGACACCAGAATTGTAACCTATTTGAAAAAGCTAAGTATTGTGACATTTTATTTTGCTCGTGTTGCATAACCGCTTGTTCTGTTTCTGCAGCTGCTGAGGACCAAAAAAATTACCAGCTGCGACTTGGTATATTCGCGTTCTTTTAAGCGAGAGCACGGGCAGGCTGCTCGAAAAGCCGCGCAACGTCACCAGCTGTCTTTCTTTGTTACGAGAATACTTCCTCAAGTATAATATTTTCTAGAGTTCTTGATACATATAGACTCAAGAGCAAAAGCAGGGATAAACAATTGCCTTAAAAATTACTTGATTACTGCAGCTACTAAGCGAGCTGTGTATTAGTAGATGTCATTAACAAAATAACTAGCCAAATCAATGAGAAGGCCTTGAGGCTCATGGGAGAAATTCGATCTACCTAAATTTCTGCACCTATGGGTACAGACTCGCTATAAATTGTTCCAGACCCAAATAATCCTGGTGTCTCCTTAGTATGTAATTACATAGACACCCAAATAAACAAGATATAAGATAGCTAAAGTAACTGGTCTTGGGTGTATTCAAAAAGTTAAGGATTTAAGCTCATAGCACTTGTACGCAAACCATTCAACTTGTTTATTAGTACATCATATCGGTGCTACTTGGGATCTTTAGACAATGGTACCTACAACTTATGCTACTGAAATTGCATTTTCAATGTACCTGCCTCGCCCTATTGAAATATAACGGTTTGGATCTGGACATCTATTTACTCAGATTAATCTAAAAATACTACACAAACGAGCATAAGGGATCGCAGTTCACTTAGCCTAAGAATAAAACTATCGAGTTAGAGTATTTTCAAGGCTTTCCAGTGATAACACAACAAGAGTCCATAAGCATGTTGTGAAAATACTTTTCATACGTTTATTATTAAAGTAAGCCCTTTTCTGCTTGTATTAAAAAAAAAAACGTTTTCAAACTAGGATTGCAAGCACTTAGTTCAGTTATTATAGGCATAGCCAACAACGACTAGTTTATGATAAATAATGTACTAAAAGTTTTGACAATATGATAATACCTTGCATAAAAGATATCAAATATATATGTCCAAAGTGCAACCACTGTCTGGGCTGGAGAAACTTTTTAAATGAGCTTGACACTCAAAACCCCGTATAGCTACAGTCTCTCTCTCTCAAAAAAAAAAGAAAATCTCTTGTATATATGTCTATCTAAGATAGATAGGATACCGCTTAACAATATTTTTACAATTGCAAATAAATTAAAAATTTGGCATCATTAGAATATATTGAAAACCCTCTATAGACTTTGACCAAGTGAAAAATCATTTCAAAACAATTAATTTTTTTTTGTCTTGTTCACTATCCTATCATCATCTATTAATTGTCATGATTTATAAATATATTTGCGTATAAACTGAGCAGGCTTCCTACAATAAAGATCCTGGTTCTCAAATCCCCAAATCTTAGCAATAAGGGCAGCTATGTGGCAGCAAAAAAGAAAATGCATAACAAATCCAGGCTGCTATAACCTGTAGATGTAACTATTCGTCTCCGTGCTACCAATAACTCCCGTAATAAAATAATTTAGTTAAAAAAAAGAGAAAAAAAAGAGGAAAATAACAACCAATTCTGCCGTAGCAAATCATAAATGGTTGTTAAAAGCAGCTACTATTTGAATAAGGATAGCAACTAAAATAACTCGCTGGTGCCAGTCGTCATCCAGTCACTGACCAACATAGAAACACAGCGAAATCGTGTTTCGCTGTACTTTTTGAAAATTGAGCGGTGGTGAGTCTGGGGGTGGCGACAGCATTCGACTATAAGTTTAACAGCAGGACGCAACACTGTTTCAGGGTAGCCAGAAAAGTATGAGTGGGCTTTGGACCATGGTCCACGCTCAAGCACATGAAGCGCCAGATAATGAGCTGCGGCTGCCAACCATGATGCCGGCGCGCTGATTAACCGTGGCTCCATTACTGTCAATTCTAACAGATATTTGGCCAGCGTCCTTACATCGCTATCATAATCGTCTGCTTTACTTGACCGCCGCAGAAATGACATTGGGCCCGGCCAACCCATTTTAAATTCAAAGAGATTAATCATGTAGCACTCCGCACGCAGAATCTCATCAATTGTGTACTCATTATCAGCCAGATAGGCAATATCCTTCACAGATGGACTGGCAATTTCCTCGTACTTGGAGGCTACAAACATGGCTACAAGACCGACAAGCTGCAGCTTTTGCTCATTGACAGGCTTGAGTGACAGAAAACGGTCAATGTAATTCACGGTTAGAAACAGCGTTTCTGGAAGCAAATTGCAGTGATCATGAACACGCACTATCCAATCAATCATCAGTGTGCGCATGCGCCAGGTGATATCAGGCTGATGTGCCATGTAATCAGCGTTGGGCACATAGCCTAGCTCAAGTATGCGCATGTACTCAAAAATGTCTGCATTGTACTCAGGAACCATAGATATGTCATAAGTATCTTCGTCATTTTCATCAAACACGCCGGGCTTTGTACGGAACTCAGCATCAAGTTCAGCCATTACCTGGCAATCAAAAATCGACCAAACAGGGGCGAGAGCATTTGGATTGGTACCACATTGGTGGCTGATAGTGATTCTGTATGGCGGTTGTGGTAATATGCCGGCATCATCGTGAAAATTGACTATTTCGTTCTGCGGTTCATTGATAGACTCAACGTCAGAACTTTTATCATCTTCATCATTAAAGTCGGGCACTGATTCTACTTCGGTGTCATCATCGCTGTAGTGAGAGTACATGTCAATGCTGTTGAGCACAGACCCCGATGTAACGTACTCGGCAGCCTGCACGGGGTGGAGCGGTAAAGAATGTGACGACACCCGCGAAGCAAGATCTGCAAGCATTTCCGTGCCTGTGCTCCTAATATTAATACCATTATTATTATGGTGCAAGAAATGAGTGTTAACGTTTTTGTTTATGGCATTGAACCTGTTTTTGGTGCTGTTGTGGCCAGTGTTGCCGCCAGAATTTCGTGAGTGTTTCAGACCGTTTGTGTTGGTGGATTTACGAGCTAGTGAGGGTATGTTTGTAACCGTCCCCAGCACCCGTCGTTTTGAGCTTGAACGGGGTGCAGCTGTTGTGGCAGAGATTATCGTGCTTATGGTACCGTTGCTAGTGCCAAATGATTTTTTAGAAGCGCTGGAGTGAGTTGCCAGCAGACCGGTATTCTCACGGTCCTGTCTGGTGCGGATGGTGCGCTGCAACCGTACCTGAAAAGGAGAAGAAAGAACGATGGTTAGAACGTGATTGTTGTACAGCTTTGGAACTAGTAAGGGCGATTCAGGACTCAATATCCACATCCGTGTGAAACACTTCTGAGTCTATAGTAACTTACTTGATGTTCCATTTTCTTTTTCTTTCTTCTTTGGAAATGGAGGTGGTAGATAGTGATAGAATACAAATTCTTGCTGGCCGGGTCTACTTCTTTCAGTGGACAGACCACGAAAGAACTGTAAAAAGTGATCTCTGTAGTGTTTGATTCAACTACTATCAGTCGGAGCACTCGTCGAAGGGGTAGAAGAATCGATGTTGTTGCAAAGAAGAAAAATGAGTCGGCAGTCTGGTATAAGAAGGAAAAAAAGAAAACGGCACGACGGAAATGTTTGAAGAGAAAGAAAGTAAACAACAATACAAACAACAATACAAACAACAATACAAACAACAATACAAACAATAATACAAACATCAATACAAACATCAATACAAACAATCACAGAATACCAATTAATTCAAGGTTTGTATCGAGACAACGACTAGTGAACTGCTATATGACCTGCTGGTGCGGCCGCAACCGACCCAAAACACAAGGCAGACTCCAAAAAACACACTTGCTGACATTGAAATAGCATAGGCCATGACACTTCTCTGCTTTTTAATCAAAATTTCCCGTCCCTGGTAGTCACAATAATATCCTAAACTTCATATCTTCGTGCATGATTTGATGTTTCTTTTCTTTTTATTTATTTGTTTATTCTTTTTTTTGGTGATGAGTTTAATGTTTTGACACTCACAGCGCAACAGATGTGGTTTTGTTTACATTTTTGCCTAATTGAGACAAAGTGCTGCCATGGCAAGCAACCAAATCTTGTTTTGGTCTTTTTTCTTGACCAGTCCGTCGACTTTGTAAATAGATCAACCTGAATCTAGTATCTTTCTGTTGTAAAGAGAAAGGCTAATACGAGAGATGGGAATAGACAGACGCTACTCTACTTAGCAAAAATTACGAAGAAAGGATATGGACATCCGTGATGATGTATAAAACCCAGCTTGTTTAGAGATATCAACACCAACCACAACAATCACTTAGACACTGTTACATATATTAATTCTGAAGTGTAAACAAACTGTCTGGCTGCTCATTCAGCAGCACCTCAAGCTGCATGTATATTTTTTCATGATCTCCGCGGAAGCTTCAACGCTTCAAATCATCTAATAGCAATCAAAAAATCAAATTGTTGCATTTTTTTTCTTGAGTTCATGCTGCTATATATTATTGCCATGCCCAGCTCCTGATTTCTATGATATATAGTTGATTTTCCTGAGTAACCACAGAGTGTTTCTGCTGAATAGCTGTGTTAGTTATTTCATTTTGCTTGGGCTCATCGCTCATCAGGGCTATCACATGCAAGCGGGCATGAAAAGATAAACTAGAGTAAAACAATGCTTTTTGCTTACATTAAAATCTGAAAACCATCTCTCCGAGTACGGCTGTGAGACGCATAAGATTGAAGAAATTGGTTTCCTTGGTTGTCTAGCAATTATAATGCCTATTGTGTTTACTACTAGCAACAACCCTAAATTGAGCCTGTTGAATATGCTAGTAATACGTCAGAGACACACACATTCTCAACGTGACGTAACTATGCGAAATTCCCGTATATTTCAAATCATCCCTGAGTGTTAAAAGCTACATTAAAATCAGTAAAACAAACGCATGATCTGAGATTGTGAGTGTTTGCTAGATGTCGCTGAAAAAACTGTGAATAGCAAAAAACAAGTTACCCAATTTTTGGCTGAAAGGCCCTTAAAGTGTAAATTTTGTAAATAAAAACTACGACTGCTGCCCATTTTTTCTTTTGTTATATGCCGAGGGTTTACAATAGCCACTTCAATCTTAAATTTGAAAAGATAGTAGTTGTAACTATGAAATCAAACAAGTTTATTTGAATATATGGTTCATGCTTTTGACTCAAACAAGTGCCGTAGCAGAAAAACAAAGGATAGCAGGAAACCCGCCACCGTGTTAGACGGTAATGATATAATGAAAGTATAAATATAGAATAAGCTTATTAGATACTAAAAGCACTCTACCTTTGATGTTGACATCTCCAATACAGGACTTTCCTATAACAAATTTCAATTTGTTTGAAAGCTCACAAAGTTTGAACATGCTCCGCACAATCCAGATAACAAATCACCCGCGCATATATTAGTTTTGATGACGATACTCAGCAAATACTTCTCACACAAAATCCTCAGATTAAACCACTTTGACAGGTTTAAAATGTTTTGCAAAATCCTTTTGTCATGTCATGCAATCATTATTAGGTACAGAAATATGCCCTAAAATATGTTGTAATTTTCGTAGTCTGCGGATATGCTAATGGCTGAAAACTCCTCTAGATCCTCACTGAGCAGCGCAAGCTTGTCTTTAATCTGGCCAATAGCTTCCTTTCCTACTACAATTCTACCTGGTGGGTTTTCGAGGCCACCAAGTGACGCAACAGTAAGTATAGTGTTGCGGAATGCGCGCTCGGGGAAAACATTTGAAGTTGTGAGTAGTCCACGGAGCTTGCCAGCAGGTGTTTCCAATCCGTACTGGGGCAGCTGATCGGCAAGTACTACAGGGATTGTAAGCAGACTGACCTCCATGGGACTTTCGACAATAGTGACTTTAATATTAAAAGGTGCCACCTCACAAGCTAGGGCCTCGAGGTAGCCCTCAAGTGCGTGCATAGCACCGGATAGAAGCGATAGTGCAGGGGTACCAATATTACCAGTCACATCGGTTATGTTCACAAAGTGGCCAAAAAATTGTTTGCGCATATAGGGTAGTGCAGCCTGAATCATGTTGACAGCGCCATAAAAGGTTTGGTCAAGCTGAGCCCGCATATGCCACTCTTCTACTTCTTCAAGCGCTCCCACATATACTCGATTCGTGCAACTGAAACGGAAAAAAACTAAGGTTAGACCTATCAAACTTCGAGAGAGCCCCTACTTAGTGCAGGTAATAACTTACTTCACAATGATATCTATCCGTCCGTACTGACTGATTGTCTTTGAAATCGTGCTCTGACAAAGTGCGTAATTCCTTGAATTCCGTTAGTAAAAGTAATATCGGGGTTTGTGTGCGCCGAAATTGTGAAACTCACTTTATATCTAGCTCAACAACAATGCATCTATCCGGATACCGCTGCCACAGTCTATCAGCCCGCTTTAGCAGTTTGGACTCATCTTCACCACCTGGGCAACAGCCCAACACAACCTTGTCGCCTTTTTTGAGCGCTTCGATAGCTATCTGAGCCATTACTGGCACACCAAAGTTGCAGATCACCCAAACTTTGGGGATGACCTCGTTGACAGAGACATTGATGCCGTCTGGATTTGTTCGCGAACCCGATACTGAGCCTTGGTTGTCATGATGAATACGTGGTCGCCCTGCCTTTCCCTTCTTCTTTGGTTGTTTGCTAGCATCATCATCTAGTTTGGCAAGCCCATCCTTTGGTGGTTTGGAATTAGACGCATTTGTGGTACCGATAGCGTCTGGACTATTATCAATGGTATTTTCATTATTACCGTTAGTGCTGTCACTGTTGAGAACGTTTGGACCATTTTTGAAAAAGTTAGCGTTGAAGTTGCCAATATTTTTGTTATTGTTTGCATTTGCAGTGGCATCTGGAGTCGTGTTGCCGTTAGACCGCTGACTGGAACTGGTGCTGCTATCGCTATTGTCTTTGTGACCCTGGGACTGTTGTAATAGCTCTGTGGGTGGCAGGCTAGGACTCTGAGTATTAGCTTTTTCAGACATTATTAGGCAATGCGTAAAATATAGAGGTAGTGAAATGCGTTGGATATTTGTTAGTGTCCCGTGAGATCTGTGGTGCCGGAAGTATCGGTGCAATAACAGACAAATGACACTCGAGGATTCAAAAATAAGAAAAAGAAAAAATGTGGGGGAAACTAAAACAGGTACAGGGCTAGGGCTACTAATAAAACAAACCATTGTGAACTGAAAGCTCAACCTACGATTGAATTTACAAAGATCAACATACTCACAGCAGTTGAAAACAGATAAACCAGAGGATTTGAGACTTTTATAGCTCAATTATAAAACTATCTTGAACTTTGTCAAATTATGGCTGTATCAGTGCCTTCAAATCCCTCAGTAATTTCAAACAAATCTTTGTTGACCATGGAAGAGGCTCCACCCACCCAGAGAAAGCATAGAGATAACCTTGAAGGCATTCAATGGATGAGAGAGGCAGCGTATACCATAGAAAAAATAGTTGAGTATGGCGACATAGACACATACAATCTTGTAAAAAACTCAAAGAACATGGCTGACTGCTACAAATACTTGACCAAGCACAAGAAAATAACGTCCCGCAGCAGGGAAAAACAGCTTGCACTAGTAAATAAGCAACAGCAGCGTCAGATCAAAGTATTCACTTTTATAACCTACAATAGTTTGTGGGATTTCTTTTACAAGCACATGGTAAACTAACTTGTTATTTGCAGAGAAGTAAACTGAAGGTGTTTCACTTGTCAACAAAAACCAAAGCTTTAGGCCACTCCATGGCAGTTCATACAAACAAGATAGAAAGCTATGCAAACGCTGTAAATGGCAACACTAGGCTTCAGCAGCAACTTATTGCCAAACTCCTTCAAAATCAGGATGAGCTACTTCGGCCAATGACAAAGTCTACGGCTTGAGTCACACTGTCACAAGTTGCAAGTGCCAAATGAATCAATTAGGTTTAGCCAACAAATACCAGTTTCTTTATATCACTAAGAGGAAACAGCAAAGGCGTGATTGTTATCATTACTATTATTTAATTTATCATTGATATATATAATGTGAAACATGCCTTTCCAGCGTCTTGTTTGAGCGAGAATACATATGGAGTTGGCACTACAATGTCCTGTAATGCATTGCTGCCGTGCGAGATCACGTGGCCTGTGATTTAACCACGTTGTGCGTTCACCTTTCTTCTTCCTATGCAGACGACGACCGATTAGCATCTATTCTCCAGGGCCTCCACGACAGCATTCATTGGTATACCTTCGACATTTGACCTGCATCAATTCTCAGTTTTTTTTGTTTTTTTTGCGTTCATTATATTTGGTATTAATGCACCCACTCAATTCAGCATAGAATTTTTGCGTTTCTCTTTTGTCGTTCTGTACTACAACCGATCTTTTCCCACAGACACGTAGCATTCGTTTACTAGATCAACAGATTCAATCTGTGTTTTATTGAATACCAAAATGTCTATGCCGACACTATCACCCATGCGGGTGACTATTACACGGAGTTTGACTACACTTCCGCCACATTTGCTTTATCGCATTTTAAACGAGCTGCCCACAGTCGATCTATGTAGTTTTGCTCAGGTCTCGCGCGCGTGCAACCAGGCTACAATGCGCGACGCGCTCTGGGTGCCAAGGCTGGAAAACATGGGAATGTGGGAGCAGCCATTGGCCTCAGCGGCACCACCGGCTCAAGTTCCCGCAACTCCAAAGCCTCCTCCTAAGCAGCTTTTGTCGTCACATATAACGTCTCCGTCAAACCTACTCGACGATGACAAAAATGTCGCAACTAGCTTACAGAGCCTATCAATTCTAACGCCAAACACACCAAGTTCATCAGCATCATTCTCGGCATACTCGCAATTTAACGCTGTCAACAATGCGGATTCACCGCTAAACATTATTGAGCAGGTGGGCTCCGTCGCGACACCTGGCCGCGCGCGGTCCAAATTTTTGCGGGTTTTTCGGTGTCTTTACCCTTACTACAGGGATATTTTGAACTCGGGAACGCACACAGAGCCAGCAATCTTTCAGGTGTACCGAGATCCGATTGATCAAGCAAAGATGCTATCACAGATCAAAAGTTTTGCCAAGTGTGACCCACTCGATCCGGACTACTTCGAAAACCTCGATAAGCTTGCGTCTGTCTATGAGGTGTTTGAGAATGCAGCGCTCAGTGAATTTGAGTCCGGATTTGATGATAATGATATTGAGGGCCGCGTGAAAAAGTTTGCAAAAGTCTTGGTCACACTAAATGGCGGTGAATCATGTGTGCAGTTGTTCATTCAAAAGAACCAGCTTGTTTACGAGCGTATTGGCGATGAAGCTGATTTTATTGACAGTGAAACCAACAAGCTGAACACATCCAAGGTCCAAGAGGTTCTCAAATCGATTAGTGAAGCCATCAACAAAGAGGCCAAGGTGATTGATTCAATTTTCCCGCCTACTGCGTTAGTATTCCAAGGCCTGTGTGAACACATTATTGAAGAAAATATTACGGAATTATTTATTTCAATTATTACAACATTAAAGGAACGCGATGTGAACAGCTACCTTGAAGCTGTGCCATTCCTGTACGTATACTTTGTGTGGTTCCTGAACAGCCTTACACCCCCGCCAAATACGTCAAAGACCTTTAAGCAGGAGCTTAAAGATGTATTTTTCAATACTTACGACATTCATGTTGAGAAATATCTCGAAAAGGAAGAGACTGAATTTGCGAAATTTGTTAAGGATGCTGTGTTGAAATGGAAGGAGGAAGCTCATAAAGCAGAAGTCGCAACTGAGACATTGCTCCTTAGTAACGTCTCGAAGGCAAAGGATAAAAGGGACATTTTGTCATCATTTAAGAAGGTGTTGCTCATGCCTGTCTCAGTTATCCCATTTGGCGGTAACAGCAATTCGACTTCACAATCTGCGGGGGCTTCTACAACATCAATTCCTATTGATACAAGTAAAACGGACTCTACATCATCGCCACCCAGCACTCCGGCAACACCTACACAGACAGAACTTCCAAGACCAGGTACTCCAGCTAGTGGAAACCTTACACTCTCTGGGAATTTGAGCAAGCATGACCTGCATGCAAAGCGCCTTACGTTAACTGCGCCAACCCTGCCAGTTTCTCTACCAACAACTGAATTTGACGCACGTATGGCGGTAATGACCAATAAGCTTGAGGGTATCAACACGCTATTTAGTCTCGAGCTTGTGATAAGCATCATCCGGCGAGGTCGAGATTCTATAGAGCGTTCTGGCAAGTTTGTGTCTGCAGGCGGTGACGTTGGGCGTAGTGCCAAAGAGACCTGTGAAAATATTTTTGTTGAACTTGTCAAAAACGTCGGAGGGGTACACATCCAGGGTGGCTTTGAAAAGGCCATTGATACCTTGGACAAGTATGACGCAACAAGCATGGCGCCACGCCGCGCAGTGTCGCTGGTGGACAGCAACGGGCGCGAGGAAAACCAGCATACAGCGGTTGAACCGCTGGCAATTTTTGCTGAGCTTGTCAACATTGGTGATTTGATCCAGCAGATGATTCATGTGTTTTTTGAAGAGGAACTCATCATTCGTGGTTACGTCGATCGCAACAGTTTTGTGTCGCCAGCAATCAAGGAAAAGCGAAAGTTTGAAAAAATGCTTGATTCATATGTGGCAAATGGTCTCAACAAGGGTATTGATGTACTTATGGACCAGATTGAGCAGATCTTTGAAACTGACCAAAAGCCAACGGACTATTTCCCTAATATGCCAATAGCGCCTGGCTCCGATAAGAGCGGCACAGGTAACTCTGCAAACAGCGATGCGATTAGCAACAAGGCCCGTAATCGGCAAAGTGTTGTATTCAAATCTGCGGCAGACTTTGATGTGTCGCCAACCCCCGCGGCGCAAAAGGTTGTTGGTTTGCTCAAATTACACACAGGTCTACTCGCAGGCTCCACTGACCGCACTGTTATTGATGTTTTCCAGCAAGAAGTTGGTGTTCGATTTTTCAACAGTCTTTGCAAGCACATCAAGCACCAAACCATCAGCGTTGAGGGGTCCATGCGACTGATACTTGATCTCAACTCCTATTACACGTTTATTCAGTCCCTCAAGCAAAAGCCAGTTGTACCATACTTTGCGGCGCTCAAAGAGATTGGCCAATTATACCTCATTGATGGCAAGGATGCCAAGGAACTGGGTAAAATGTTGAGTGACATGACCCGATTTGGTGGCATTTTTCAACCCGAAGAGGTGTTTGAATTTGCTCAACGCCGCGAGGACTGGTTACGGGTACGACGCGAGGTTGAAAAAGTTATATATGGGTTCAACGCGGCGGACTGCACAATCATGTAATGGCAGCGGGGTTTCTAAACCACAGTTGATATTTTAAAATATGTACTATTCTTCTCATTATCTTGATATAGATACCCCCAAGTAAATTGATCAATAAACCGACAATTGATATATGTATAAGGTGAAATTTTTTCTAAGGGCAGTTGAAATTAAACAGCACATGGCGATTATTATTATTATTATAATTATTATCATTAAACACATTTCTCGTAAATAACATGGTAATACTCAGCAAAAAAAAGAAAGAAAGAAAGAAAGAAAATAAACTACTTAGGCAATCAGATTGAACGATAGAATGTCAAACCTTCATGCAGTGCTATTTGGACCCGAGTTGGAGTCGTCCCAGATGATAACAGTAAAATTGACACCGAACCCTGAGAAACGTTCAATACAGCGCTGAATCTGGCCATCAGTGTGGAAAGATAGTCGATGGCGAGCAAACATGGCTAACTCAATCTCTAAATGCTTGAGAGAGTGCGGCAGGCCGAGGAAAAAGGAGTCGCCAGGCATGCTGAACCCTTTGATACTCATACGACGCAGCTTTGTGCAAGCATGATCGGTGAGTGGATGCCAGGCCTTTTGGGAAATTGGCGAGCGACCCAGCAGATGTAAGTCAAAGGACTCAATGGATGGTGGAGGACTTTGGGCGAGATTGCGTACGCGCTCTGAGTCTGCAGGAGAAATGAAGAATTGGGTTAGTACGAGACAAAAAAAAAAAACCAAAATTACATGCTAAACTGCATTAAACCTTGACAGAGCGAAGGATCTGTGATCTTTAATCTCAGATCTGTATGAATGTAAGGTAGAAGGTGTATGCTTACAAGTAAACGACCGATAGCAGTCAGTGTAAACGACCTGGAGGTTCTTGATCGGCCCAAAGTCTTGAACTGTGAACGGATATTCCCAAATGCAGTTTTTTAGTTTCAGGTTTGTGATTTCTGCCTGTTTGTGCATTGGTTTCCGGCTTTCCATTTTGTAATCGTCTTGGTCTTCGTCCATTATGTTTTCATTACGAACGTTAAAACCTTCAAGCTCTAACGTCTTGATGTTCTCAAAACACAGCAAGTCAGCGATATCGAACAGCGGCAGTTTTAAATTATTGTTGTCTGGATGACCCCTATTCTCTAGTGCGACTCGCGACACTACTGACAGTTTCGTGATATGGGAGCAGTGAAAGTTGAAGTCATGGTTACTGACAATATACTTAATCCACCCGGAGGACCCAGAAATAGAAAGATGAAGAGCTGTTAGACTGGAGCATGCGTGGATGAGATCGCCCAGATCTTGGGATTTGTGCCATTCTCCCCAGCTGGAGGGGTCGTGGATATGCAAATTGGTTATGTGGGGCATGATTGAGATAGAATGAGCGGCAGATTCACCGATAAATCTGTCAAGCAGCGGCCACGACAGGCAAAACCGCGAAAAGATGGCCGGCTTAGACTACGGAAGTGTGTTAGCTTTCTGGTGCAAATAAAGTCACCAACAAAGAAGTAAAAACGAGTATGGCAGTGAGGGAAAAGATAACAGCAGGTTACTGGCAGTACTTACAACAATGCGAACGGTTTTACAGGTGGATGAGAAGGCTAACGCGTCAGTGTGCGAGTGTGCGGCCACAAGCGCAATCACGTCTTGGAGAATCTCGTTGGGAAGAGTCAGGATCGGTGCGAGATTCACAGGCTCATCGACCGGCGGCGACAATGGTAACAGCGTGGGCATGCTCAACGCAACCAACATTTGTTTTTTTAGTGGTGGTGGATGTGCTATCTCTACGGGGAAAGCAGCGGTGTCTACGCGCGTATCTGTGGCGGCGGTTTCTTCTGGAGTGGTAGTGGGAACGGGTAGGCTGCGTTTTAAAGACATTGTACAATGAAGTAAGAAAGCAAAACGATGCACAACGGTTTTTAAAAAAAAAAAGGTGAAAAGAATAGTAAATCAAGGACAAATTGAAGAAGAAAAAAAAGAAGAAAGTGAATGAGTAATTTTGAACTACAATCTCGTGGCCATGGACGTGTTTTCAAACAAGAGAGAATTCAGAATTCGGAAATTTTCGCAGATTGCGAAATGGGGGGCACACATTTATACAAAAATGAGATATAAGACTTGGATTTTGATTTTTAGATAAGATATAAGACTTAAATTGGATTAACTTTTGTTTTTTTTAATCAATTACGGGAAGGTTTCTCAATTCCCATCTGGGTGTCATAGGCCAAGCGAAAGATATCAATTCTTGTTCGCCGGTACGTGGATATCAGGGGAAACCTCTGCAAGACTAGAAGTCCCTAAAATAGAACAAACGCTGCCTGTAATCATAAGATGGCGTATAGACCCACGATATGACCATAAAAGACTGAAAGCTTAAAAAGTCTACGGTAGATCAAAAGGCATGCGTTCTCGTTGCCTGCTCAGTTCGTATCAAAATCATACGTTATACCTACTGCCAATATTCAGGGGCCTACCCATCCATCAGAACGGGCTGACGTGGGCCTTCAAAAAGACCAACAGCTTCTGAATAATCCCTCTGGCTGACAAGAGTAACACATGTTGGAAAACACCAGTGAGCAGAATAAATACCTTTAAGACAGTTCAGTTGTATGATAGTAAAAATCAAGATTACTCACTATTGCGTCCTTAATTAAACAATTAGTTCATGAGCCGTTATGGTATTAACTGACTATGTCCCAGGAGATGGCTATAAAACTACCCCAAGTCTACATTCTTGGTACAAATCGGCATTAAATACTTTTGTCAACACCCTGGAAAGCAACCGCGGGGTTGTGCTTTTTTTAGTCCTTTATATAACACTTAATATTGAAAACCAGTTAGCAGTTAATGCCCTCTTCTTCAAGGGATGATTGTAGTAAACGGATAGCTTTAAACATACAAAATTGGGTGATTAGATCATTGCTTATACAGACATTCTATGATAAACTAAATATGATGATATAACATGTTATTAATACTGAAATAAACATATGTGTGAACTGGGGATATTATTTTCCTTTTTCCTATTACGGTTTGGTTTGGCTTTTTTTTATTTTTATTCTTGCCCTTTCTGGTACCGACGAGATTAGACCACCCTGGAGACTTTTGGGCTTTGCAATTTCTCCTTTTTCTTCTTTCTCTTCTTGTAGGCCCTTTCCTTTTCTTCTCCTCTACAACACCCAGCAACAACATTTATTTCAGTTGTAATATCATATCATGGCATCTTTTCTCTCCTCTGAGGAGCTGGCGCTCATTGCAGAGCGCGTAGTATACCCTACCTCAACTTTTGACCCGTCCACTAGACTTCCCCTGGTCATTATGAACTCCACTGCATTTCCCAAGTCTCCCGACGACTATACACCAGAACTCATGGCGAAGTTTATTGAGCGCCTTCCGAGAAAACCTTATGCTCTTGTATTCTTTGCCTGCGGTGCTCCTAATAAGCCCTCCTGGTCATGGATCTCTAAAATCTACGCCATGCTGGATCGCCAGGTCAAGAAACGCGTCGACAAGGTTTACGTAGTCCATGAAAGCTGGTGGGTACGTGCTGTCACTGAAATGTTTCGTGGCGTGGTCTCCAGCAAGTTCAAAAAGAAGATTTTCCATATTTCCAGTCTGAGCGACCTGGCAAAGCATATTGATATCACCAAGCTCAATATCCCGCTACAGGTCTACATTCACAACCTCAAGGTCGAGACCACTATCACCATCCCCAGACATTATTCTCCCGTATTCGGTGTGCCACTGCATCGCAGCGGCTCAAATGTGATTTACCCCAGCATGTGGGAGGACTGCTGTCGGTATCTCAGAATCACGGGCATTTTTACTAGAGACATTTTCCTTAAAGAAGACGATGAGGTTACGTGGATCCTCCGCGATTCTTTTGACCGTGGTCAAACTCTAGATCTCGACAACTATGGGTAAGTACCTTCAATTTATTCAAACAACATTATAAGGGTATTTGCTGATTATAAAATATACTAACCCCTTTTATAGCCCACACCAAGCTAGTAGTATCATCAAACTTTATCTGCGTGAACTGCCTAATCCAATACTTCCCATTCGCTACATACCGCTACCTATACAGGACAATATCGACTATATATATCAGGTCTACCAGTCGCTTCCTTATGTGACGCAAAAGTTTCTCTATGATTTACTTCCCATCTTCATTGCCATCATCAACAACTCACATCGTACCGGCCACACCTCCAACACCATAGCAATGGCTATGGCATCTTGCTTCATCGGCCGCTACTCTAACCGAAAAGATACAATGGCTGTTGCAATTAGATACACAAAAAATCTTATTGAGCTGTGGCCGGAGTTAGAAACACGTCTCTCAGAGTACTCCAATAGCGATACATCCGACTCCGAAGACGAAGTGGAAGAGGTCGCGCACCACCGCAAAAAGTCGTTCACAAACGGCCATCGCCCCGATATCCCCTCGCATAATCACCACCATCATAGCATTAGAAATGTCGCCAGTCACCAAGACATGTCTGTCGACTCTTTTCACAATTCGGAAACGCATGGCCACCGTAGTGTAAGCATGGCGTTACCACAAAAGTACACAGCTTCTGATACAACGCTTCCTGAGGTACGCAAAGTCCCTTCTATCTCTTCTGTAAGCTCTAGCACATCTTCTTCAAGTTCTGTCTCTAATACAATTGCGGACAAGACATCAGAAAATATTTCCATGCTCAAGAGTCACAGTGAGAGGTCCCTATCTTCTTCTATGCTTGCACACCCTAGTACGATACATAATCATCCACCACCACCACCAAAACTGCGCAAGAGCGCGTCGACCATTTTACGCCCAACAACCTCGTCTCCAGAAGTGGTGCCGCCGATGCCCAAACTAAATACGCGCTGCTCGTATGGCAGTGATCTCAACAAACAGCATAAGTCGTCAGCGGCTGTATCAGCGGCAGCGGCAACCGCTTCAGGATACGGTGCCGCAGCAGCAGCAGCAGCTCGTAACAAGCCTGCTCCAACGAAGCGCGGGCGTATGGTTGCTGAGTTGGCCAAACTTTACGAAGAGCGCAATCCATTACCAGCGAACTCGGGCTAACTGGACATGATTTATACCACCTCAAAAACAACTACAAAAAGCACAAGATACTCCATATTGTAACTATCACTTCCTACCACGTAATTATTATTATTATTATTATTATTTTTTTTTTTTTTTTTTTTTTTTTTTTTTTTTTTTTTTTTTTTTTTTTTTTTTTTTTTTTTTAGTTGTTTGATATTTGTGTCATGTTTTGTTTAATATTGTTGTCGCTATTTTCTGTTTTATACGTATATATAGCCAAGACTCGGCACAGGAAGTTCGCTTCTTGCTGAACACAATGCCAGGATTTGTGGTCCAGAAAGAAAAGAAAGTGTTTAGGGCTCTTGTCGGTCATACACAATAATTGCATTTTTTTTTGTTATATATATATATATATATATATTCCTTTCAACTGTTCATTACAACCCGCTTGTTAGAATGTTGTTTAATATTAAAAAAAAAAAAAAAAAGAACATTTGGGGCTTGGTCGGTGGTCTCTAGTACACTCTTCACCAGGACCAAGGCCGAGTGTCTATATGATTACCTGCTATTAAGTACATGCTCACTGAGAAAATCATGGATTCTGAGAAACTAACCCCCCGGTTCCAAGATTAACATGAAAAAAAAGTTACTTAATCCTGGCACGTAGCAGCAAGGACAAAGTTATCCCCTTTTTCCCATAACAAATTCTTCAGTAGTTACATATATATAGATGAACATTTTGTTGGCCACATCCCCTCTTTTCATCTTGGAACATGTCATTAGCTAATGTATTGTCTCAAAGTTACAACATAGTCAATTGGGTGATTCAGCCATTATCAAATGCCCTCACCACCTGATTTGATATCTTTGTGCAAGGCAACACCGTAGATTTATTTAGTTTGAAGGGAAAGGGTGTGTTCTTCTACCCTCCATTAACTGATCTTTTAGATAAGCCTGTTTTCGGATTGGCACCAATGAGTGACAGGTCATCCGTCAGGCAGCACGGCTGGTGGCATTTATAAAGTGATTTAGGAGGAAACCAAAATCATCTGAGCACTGGAGCATATTGGCACAATATGTGCAGACAGCTGTCCTAGCCAGATTAATGTTCTTTTAAAAATAAAAGTGGTGATTGCCAATTATCGGGGTCTGGAAGTTTCGTAGATAGATTTATTAGTTGGGTTTGAAAATGTATTTTGTTCGTTTTTATTTTCGTTCCTGGTCAAGTGCACATTAATAGAAGGGATAATCAGCTGCAATGGACGCCTAGCTGCGAAACCGGAATAAAATAAATGTATACATTAAGCATGGACCACAATCAATTTCATATTCAAAAAAAAAAAAAAGCGCTCAATCCCATGTTAATTGCTAATTTCAAAAACAATTAACATTCCAGTAAGATCACAGGAGGTCAATACTGTTGGCATGCGTGTGTATGAAGTTCGTTTTTTTTTTCTATATTTTTCCCATGTAAACCGAAGTGATATTTTACTGGTACGGGGATCTCTTGATCAACTAAACGCGTTAAAACTTAAAGGAGGCTATCCAGACCATAAAGTTGCCGTTAATTAGCCAAGGCTTTTTGGCGTTTTAAGTATTGTTGTTTTGTCTTTTTTTTTTTTATGGCAATAAACTCACTCGCATTAAGTTCACTTGGAGGATTATACATAATTATGCCAGGTAACCATCCCGAGTTGATTAAAACCAGGGGGAGGAAATGGAAAATGATTGTTCAACAATTTCATGGTTGGCGCATAACCATAGCACAGCAAATAACACTGTGAACATTATGAAAACAAATTAAAATACTTCACTATTATTCCGCTTGAAACATCAAATTGGAGCTCTTTGCTAAGATGTCAATTTTTGATTTTATGAAATGCCGACTACCCGTTACTAAAGCCTGTCTAACTGTCCTAGATTGTTAGACAGGCACATGTGGCTACATTTGTATGTATTACAGGAGGGGAATGAATTTTGAGATGAAACATAAGCTCGGCTATATGGGGCAGCTGAGAAATGCACAGTTGGTTCTCATCTATTAGCTGTCAAATTTTGATGATTAACCTCCCGCGTTACCAGTATATTTATTAAAAAGGTAGAAGCTTGCCAGCTGGCAATATCGTTTGGCAACTTGTAACCTGTAACCTGTAAGGGGTACGTTTAAATTAAAAAAAAATTTGAAAAAGGAAACTTTATCAGCTCTTGATAAAAGTAGGAGGAAAAAAAAACAAACTATTAGCACAACGTTTAAATAATACTAAGTATTAAAAGTTAACTATTTTAGTCTGAAATAAAATGTTAGTTGAATGCTTAGTCATTATCTTTTGTCAAGAACTCTAAGACTACACTTGTCTATTTATAACTTTGATCTAGACATTAATAACAAATAAATGGTAAAAGTGAACTCAAGACAGGTGGTGAAAGGAGATGGGCTTCTGGGTCCTTCATCAACTCTGCACAACTGATGTAAATACTTTTTCTTTCTAAAGGAGATGTGAGAAGATGTAAGAATCTCATTTCTTTACTTGAAATGTTGTAAGAGGACAGGGTTGGAGAATCTCATGTCTTGACAATTCAAATAAACAAGGTCAGAGAGCATCATCTTTTGAAACTCATGTGGTAATCCTTAACGCTTAAAGCCAGTTTAGTTGAGGGTAACTTGAGATAGATAGATTGTCTAGAATCCTTCATGAATAACCTCATGTGTCAAGGGAAAATTGCGATACATAACTTCAAGTAGATGGATACCAGAGATTGACACTCAGTCAAACATTAACAAGCTGCTCTAATCAACCGAACCGTCAGCAAAGAAGCCGTGGTAATGAACCTAAGAACTTGGCTACTACTCCAAGGTGTTTGTATCTGACAATTGGTATGTAAAACTCTATATATACAATTATGTTGCACATCAAAGTCAAAAGATACTGATAAAAATGTAGAGCCTTGTGAAAATATTGAGGAATCCAAAGTAAATTTGTTGACTGAGTTATAGTAATCCTATTACTTTGCAATCAGAATTCTTTTTATATTGAAAGCCTGGACCTCGTATCAACCAGTCGTATGCCTCAAGTAATAAATACTATTCTATTTGCAGGGTGAAAAAAACGTTTATATCTATACAACGTAAATCACGCTAAGCATCAATGTCTCAAATAGAATTCATATAAGATGATAGTAAGTCATTTGCTGTTAGGGTTAAGATCGGATCTTTCGGTTTTCAATTTTGGTCCTCAATTAATAGATCACATGCTGTCTAATTAGGACAAAAAGACTGATTATTTATCCATGTATCACTGTCTAATTAACAAATGCTGTTGTAAACTTTTCACTTTAAGGGACTTAGAAAACTAATATACTGTATATTGAATGGAGGGGTCCTAAAATGTTGATCAACTAGCCTTATCAAGCTGCATTTGCATGAAATAGTTTTTAATTCTTTCAAGACACTCAAATAAACAGCATAAACAAACCAAACATTAAGCAATTAACAGATTGCTAGCCATCTATTTAAAATGCTGATAAAAAAGGTATTTCTTTTTGCACTTTACTTGTACACAACAAATTAAAGTTGTGTCAACAGATGCCAATTTCAAGTACGTGAAAAAGCTTCATTGTTAATCATTTCAATTATGAACATTTGAAACAAGCTGATAATAATAGATTTTGAACCGCTCTAATTCTATGGTATTTTTAGTGACAATACCGTATTGACTAGGTTCAGCTGAAATGGTATACGATTTGAGTATCCAGTCTAACTACCATCCTTTCTTGACTGGAATAACAACCTTAGATGTAGGGATGCTGTAGGGTTAATAATAGTTCACCAAAAGATTACCTGCAGTAAATATATATCTACTTGTTTTTATCAACAAGGGTCGTATGATATTTAGTTTTATAACAAGCAGGCTGGACGATTAGAATCTATCCTAAAGTCTTCTAGTAGAAGTGAGATTTATATAACATCTATAAATAACAGAGACACAACAACTACAGCCATCTATAGTTTCATTTGCTATCTTGAATGCTTGTTTTTTTGTTTTTTTACAATAGTTTTCAATAATTTCTTGATATTCACCCAGCCTTTCGATTTTCACGATTTCATGCTTTTCCACTTGATGACAAGGCTGACCAGCCGGTTGATTTTACTAACCACATAAAAACCTTATTTCAACCACTTTTTGACTAATTATTAGGGTCAAACAAAAAGGGAGGATTAGTTAATTGTTTGTAGTACCAATTATTATCACCATTATTATCACTATTATATTATTATTATTATCATTATTATTATTTTCAATGTCAATCCCTTGCAAGATCCACCCGCACAAATAACAGAAGCTGTCGCCTTTTTATTTTTAGTTCTTTTTCAAAGATTGAACTTCTTTATAAATCTCTTTTTCCTTCCTCTTTATTTCTTCCTCTTTTTCTTTTTGAACTCTTCATTGTATTTGTTTTTTTTAATAGTCTGAAGATCTTTTTCAGCCAAGCATAGAGAGTGACTTTTAGTTCAATCCAAAACAACATACCATGGTTATTCGTAAGAAATCCCTAGCAGGTATACAACTGCCTGCGGGTTCAGTACAACACTTTGCACAGAACTCTTCCTCAACATTCTCATGCTATTCTGTACATCAAAACGATTCGGATGAAGAGGGTACAAAGAAACAGTTTTTAGCAAAACTTATCAGAAAAAGAACCAAAAAAACTACCCGATTCAATCGCTCGGTTTCAAAAAAACACAGAAAAACTTCAAGCAGCATCAGCGGAACGCAAAAGAAAAAAGCCAACCGATTTAGCAATGCTGCTAGTCTTATAAACTCTCATCTTTATCATCAGCATCAGCCATCAAATGCGACATCCTTTTCATCATTCTCCAACCGACCCTCTCATATTAGCAAAAATGAAGTTTTGCTACCGGACAGAAACTCACGAACTTCGGCCGCATCAGTCGGATTGGGGCTTTTAGTTCCAATGACTGGGGCTTCCTCCACTACTACCATACCCACTGTAGCCAGAACTGCTGCACTGCAGCGTGCTGCTTCTAATCGGTCAAGATCCTCCCGACCTGACACATCTAATTTTCGCCGACAAAATAGTTACCGACACAATTATGGCTCCACAGGGCCATCAAGAACTTCATCCATGTTCTCGCATCATGGCGACATTCCAGCCAACGCGGTAACATCTATCGAAAATCTAAGTCAAGCAAATTACACTTATGTAACTAATATTTCAAGAACTGCCTCCATTCGTGCCTCTCCAATTCGCCGATTCTTTTTGAGAGTTTTTAGAGTTAGGTTTAGGAGAAACGGCTCTGGCAGAGAACGAAAACGCGGATTATTCGCCAAACCAAGAAGACTACGGCTCTTTAGGCATCGGTCAATTCAAAGCGCACCACGGGTTCAGATATCTCAGCCACTGAGTGTCACAAAGCATCATGGCATCAAAAACACAGGTACCGGCGAGGTTCTTTCTATTCAACCCAACTTGACGAAAATTAATAACAGAGCCCTGAGTTCTCCTAAATCCACTTCCACAAATCTATCAAAGGGCTCAAGCGCCTTCAAAGCCTTTGACTACGACTACCGCGATGAGCTTCTCAGAATGCCAATTAACAGTGGAGAGTTGGATGACAAACTCGACCAAATCCAGCGTGACCTTGATGAAGCCCGTCGTCTGAAACGCAGACTATCTTCCAAAAAGTCTGTTTCTGTCTCGAGAAGCTCTTCGCGCAGTTCCTTTTATTTTAAGCCAAAGACTTACGATGATGATATGGATATTATGCGAAGAGGGAGTCTGCGGTCTGCAGGCCATATGATTAACCCTCCTTCTACGCGTCGCGTGTCCAAAATGGATCAGGAGGCTCTGCTTGAGTCTGAGCGAGTCGAGGAGGCCCTGGCATTTGTCAACAGCTGGTCTCTTTATCTAAGGCAAATTATCGCTGTCCGCATTTCTGCTAAACAGGCCGAAGAATCCCAGCGCCTGAAGTCCGTAATTGAGGAGGATTTCATGTTCTCTGGTGACACTGAGACTGTTAGCTCTTTTAACTCACAGCCCCATCTTGCAAAGCGGAAGGAGATGTTTTACGGTACCAATGGCGACGCTATAAGTATCACGCCTGTTTCATCTAGGACGCCCTCATCTTCGGTATACTCTGATTATGAAAGTAAGACACAAAAGCGCACCTCGTCATTTGTGCGGCGCACACTTCAAGAAGATAGAATGGCAAAGAAGTACTCGGCCTTAATTTCTGCTGCTGGCGCTTCTAACGAGGATGTCAAAACTTTTAATGATAGCTTCAAACGAAGAAGCTTGCCACCTTTGCCAGTTTCTTCTGAAGACTCTGATTCCTCTGCCATGTCTTACAGCAAACCTGGCAAGGAGTCCCTGTGGATGAAAAGCAGAACATCAACGCGCTCTGCTTCTAGCGCATTTTCTGGTAGCATAGGAAAGCCCCGACCTTTACCCCCCACCCCCACCAAGAAGAAACGGGTTGTTTCACTGCCAGTCTACCACAGTGCCTCTATGGTTCCTAAACCAATCCAGACTACTCACATCTCCCATCATTCTCAAGTTTTGCAGCAGCAGAGAAGAATGAGCGAAATGATTCTTGAGGACATGTACCAAGAAATGGAAGAGTTGCAGGCCCGGTCTGTTGTCCTTTCAGATCTCGCTAAATCTCATGTGGTTTACGATTTCCGCAATGATAAGCCATTTTCATCCTCGGGCTCTGAATACTCTCTCATTCCGCGTCAAAAGTCTGAAGTTGTTCCTACTGCGCACAACTATGTACTTGGTGGAAGTCGCTCTGGGTCACCTCACAACAATGGTGACCACATATTAACTGCCCGCGAAGCTGGAAGATGGGACGAAGTCAGCCCAGTTAGCAACAACAAGGTGCCTCGGAAGGTTTCGTCCGCGTCGGTCAATCTATCACGAGGCAAACAAAACCGTCGCCGTCCGCGTTCGATCCACAGCATATCATCGACTAGTGTTGACGAGGATACGGATCGGTATCGGTTTGATGCGAAGCTCACGGAGGCCAGCCCTTGGATGGAAACCAAGATTTCGTGATTAATTCAACTCTTAAATTTTAAATTTTTTTTTTTTTAAATTTTTTTTTTTTTTTTTTTTTTTAAAAATTTATTTTTTATTATATATTTTTTAAAGCAATATAAAAAAAAAAAAAAAAAAAAAAAAATAATTTT